>Ga0315285_10000437_pt1 | contig 43289 bp, 40 predicted proteins | sample YL17G09_36_MG_FD_203698 | JGI IMG/M metagenome (GOLD analysis project Ga0315285, IMG submission 203698) | Sediment microbial communities from Yellowstone Lake, YNP, Wyoming, USA - YL17G09_36 | ecosystem: Environmental > Aquatic > Freshwater > Lake > Sediment | place: USA: Wyoming | collected...
GGAAGAGCACCACGATTTCTTCACCTCGCTGAAAGAAGGTAAGAAGAAGAAATAGAGGATTGGAAAAGACGCACGAATGCTCCAATAGAAGTCTCTTATGCACCGGAGGCGAGCAGAATCAACGCAGCTGCGATATTGCTACGGAGTCATGAAGAAACACGCCTCTGGCTATAGACATTTTCTTCTTGATAGCCGTCAGGGATTCCTTGCTTCCCTGCAAATTCAAAATAGAGTAAAAGAAGCGTGCCACTTCGTCCTATGCTTCTTAGTAGGATAGAATCGCCCAATTGACCAAAGTGTTCGGGATTCTATTCCCGACTTGTCGAAATATTCTTAATGGCGTTTAAATATTCATAGGTGGCTGTTAAGGAAGGTGGGCCTATTGGCGGGGATAAGAACTGGAGCTGAGCTCGCAAATTTCCTTAGAAAGGCTCTTGAAATCGAAATGGGTTTCGAATCCGTGTCGCAGTGGGAAGGTTACATCAATGTCAAGAAGGACGATTTCAGGGACATCATCTTCACCTTGATTTCTGAATCAGAGAAACACAGAGGTCTCGTCGAGGCAATGATATCGAAGGTCAAGGGTCCATTTGGGTCGAAAGCCCTGCCCTTGCAGCCACACTCATTCAACTTCAAGAACAAGGTCGAATCCGAGATAATGATGGATCTGTCCAGGTACGAGAAGCTTGCATACGACACCTACCTGAACATAAGAGAGGCGCTTCAGAACTCAAACATTGGCAGCCTGGTCGACGAGAAAGATACGCCATTCTTCCTGTCGACGCTCGATGTCCTGATAAAGGAAGAAGCGAATCACACGGACCTCTTGACCAGGTATTTGGGGCATGTGGAGAGAATCCGATAGTCATTCACCGATCCGCAGAAGAATCGACCTTCGATATTTCTTTGAACTGTCCAGACTACTGCGTTATAGCAGTTGAAGAATCAGTCTGTAGGTCCCCTCTTCAACCACTGTCTCGACCTTAACGCCCGCCTGATAGAAAACGTCGAGCATTGGACGATTCTCAGCTAACACCTCTGCAGATAGGGTCCTTATACCTCTCTCCCTCGCAATACGGATCAGATAGCCTAGGAGAAATGTCCCTATGCCTTTGTTCTGCCAATCGTCATGGACCGCAAATGCTACTTCTGCATCGTTCTTCTTCTTGTCCAAGACATATCTGCCGACGGCGATGATCTTCAACCTCTCCTTCTCACGGACTACGCCCACTATGGCCATCTTCGTGTCGTAATCGAGATTGACGAGTGGCTGGAGCTCTTTGTGAGGCATTCTGATCTTAGGTCCCATGAATCGGAGATATATTGACCTCTGAGAGAAAGAGTAGAAGAGGTCCTTCAATGGCTCCTCATCGGTCGGTTTCGTCGGTCTGAAGAAAACCTGGGAGTCACCAAAGGTTCTGTAGGTCTCGTATTCTTGGGGATAAGGAAGTCCACGGTACGGGATGTCGGATTGATCTAGAAAAACGTAGTGTAGGAATTTCGCTGCTGCCAGCAAATCCTCCCTAAACTTCGGATGGGCAATGTTTATCATCGTCAGAGCCCTTTGCATTATGCTCTTGCCATGCAGTTCGGCCACACCATACTCAGTCACGATGTAATGGACGTCCCCTCGCGTCGTGGTCACACCCGCTCCATCGGAAAGTCTCGGCACTACTCTGGAGACCTGTCCGCCTTGAGCTGTCGAGGGAAGCGCAATAACCGGTCTCCCTCTCTTGGAACGGGCCGCACCCCTCATGAAGTCTACCTGTCCTCCTAGTCCCGAGTAGAACATGTAACCTATCTGATCAGCGCACACCTGGCCTGTCAGATCGACCTCAAGTGCCGAGTTGATAGCAACCATCTTCTCGTTTCTGCCAATTAGGCACGGATCGTTCGTGTAGTCCGACGGATGGAACTCGATGGCAGGATTGTTGTTGACGAAATCAAACAGTCTCCTGCTACCTATGCAGAAAGAGGCAATTATCTTGTCCTTGTGAATGGTCTTCTTCTTGCCAGTCACTACACCGGACTCGACCAGGTCGACCAAACCGTCCGAGAACATTTCGGTGTGAACCCCCAGATCCTTCTTGTCCTTGAGGTGCTTCAGCACTGAATTAGGGATGGCCCCATATCCCATCTGGATCGTGGAGCCGTCCTCGACCAATTCTGCGACGAACCGACCGATGCTATCCGCTTCTGTCTGGGTTCCAGGGTCGACGGTCGGCCACTCTAGCAAAGGCTCGTTTCCCTCGACCAAGTAGTCGATTTCGGAGACGTGAATGAAGCTATCCCCAAGTACCCTGGGCATATTCTGATTTATTTGAGCAATGACCACGTCAGCGGCCTCGGTGCCGGTCTTCGTGATGTCTACAGATACCCCGAAACTGCAGTAGCCATGTTCATCTGGAGGAGACAGCTGTATGAGCGCCACGTCGATAGGAATCCTGCCTTCCTCGAGTAAGTGGGAGATCTCGGACAAGTAGACTGGAGTATAGTCAGCGCGCCCCTCGTTGATCGAGGATCGTACATTGGGACCGATGAAAAAGGCGTTGACTCTGAACTGGTCCGTGAACTTCTCTTCAGAGTAAGGAGTTATGCCCAATGAAAGGGTATGGATGATTTCGTTGTCCGCAAGGGAGTCGGCCTTAGCGATGAGCGCTTTGACAAGCATCTGCGGTTCTCCGCAGGCAGTGCCGATGAAGACTCGCTCCCCCCTTTCTATCACGTCGATCGCTTCTTCACCCGTTCTGAGCTTCTGCTTCCATTCCTCCCTCCAATCTCTTGCCACTGGCTTCACTTCCAGATTGTAACATAATAGCTGATATTTCAAAGTGTCTCTACATTTCGAGGACTGGTACGACAATATGGAAATTCAATGAGAAGGTCGGAACGGGGTTGACCACTCCGACCGTTCTCAGTCTTCGATCTATTGATCGGCCCCATATTCATTTTTTCGCCGCAAGCGCTTTCTTGACCTCGTCAATCGCCGCCGGGTCCTCCATCGTTGAGTAGTCGCCAAGGGGCTGCTTTGTCACGACCGCCTTTATGACTCTCCTCATTATCTTGCCGCTTCTGGTCTTCGGCAGCTTGCTGACGAAGACCATATCTCCGATTACGACGAGCGCGCCCATCGTCTTCCTTATCTGGGCCTTGAGCTCGTCCTTGATTCTGTCGGCGGGTTCGTAACCGGGCTTCAGGACCACTATGGCAAAAGCCACCTCGCCCCTCAATTCGTCAGGCATTCCGACTACCGCGGCCTCGGCGACCGCAGGGTGATACAGCAGCGCGGATTCTATCTCGATCGTTCCTACTCTGTGTGCGGCTATCTTTATGATCTCGTCATATCTGCCGACGAATGATATGTAGCCGTTGTGGTCCCTTGAGGCACCATCACCAGTGTAGTAGCATCCTGGTATCCTGGTCCAATAGTCTCTGACGTACCTCTCGGCGTCTCTCCAGATGGTCGGCGTCAGTCCGGGGAACGGCCTTCGGATTACGAAATTGCCTTCAACTCCCGGTGGAATAGTCTCTCCCTTGTCGTTGACGATGTCCGCCTCTATTCCTGGCAGCGCGATGGTCGCGGAGCCTGGTATGATTGGAAGCATCGAAATCCCAACAGGATTGCCCACGATCGGTCCGCTCGTCTCCGTCTGCCACATATGATCCACGACTGGGATTCTGCCACGGAAGACCTTCTTCGAGAGCCATTCGTATGCTGGAGGGTTCAAGACCTCTCCGGCGCATACGACGAGCCTGACAGAGCTCAAATCATGTTTGTTCGGGTAATCGTCGCCATATTGCATCAATGCCCTTACTCCCGTTGGAGAAATCCACATTTGAGTGACACTGTACCTTTCAACGATCTTCCACCAAATATCTGGGGTCGGAAAGTCAGGTGAACCCTCATACATGATCGTAGAGCAGCCTATGAGCAGTGGACCGTACACAACGTAACTGTGACCGACTATCCATCCCACGTCAGATGTCGACCACCAAGTGTCAGTCTCCTTCAAATCATATACCCATTTGCCCATAGCGTAGACATAGACCTGATAGCTGCCATGAGGTTGCACCGTACCTTTCGGTTTCGCCATCGTCCCAGAAGTATAAAGGATGAACGCTAGTTCGTCCGCCTTCATAGGGACAGCGTCTGTGTCCTGCCCGGCACCCTTCTCTACCGCTTCTTCCCAATATATGTCCCTATCAGGCGTCATGGGAGGTTCCTTGGCTCCCCTTTTCAGCACGATTACTTTCCTGATTCCCTTTGCCAGCTTTGAGGCCTCGTCAACGACCTCTTTGAGCTGAATGGTCTTGCCTCTTCGCAAGCCGATGTCAGCAGTCACCACGACCTCGGATCCAGCGTCGTTTATTCTGTCTGCAAGGGCGCCCTCCCCGAAACCTCCGAACACGACCGAATGTATCGCGCCGATTCTCACGGTCGCCAGCATCGCGATTGTAGCTTCTGGAATCATCGGCAAGTAGATTGTTACTCTGTCCCCCTTTTTCACTCCTTGGGCCTTCAGGGCGCCCGCGAAGCGCTTGACTTCATAAAGCAATTCATTGTATGTCAAGACTCGTGGTCGCTCGTTCTCGCCGTTCTCCCAGATAATGGCAGCCCGATTGCCCTTGCCCTTTTTCACGTGATAGTCAAGGCAGTTATAGCAAAGATTCGTCTCTCCCCCGACAAACCACTTGAAGTTGGGGCCGCTCCCCTCAAAGACGTTGTTCCATCGTTTGAACCAGTGAAGTTCCTCGGCTATCTCTCCCCAGAATCCCTTCGGATCATCCAAAGCTCTGTTCAGAATCCATCTCAGATGAGGTGGATACTGTATCAATTGCTTCTCCTCCATATGGCAGAACCCCTTTTTCTGGTGCGCGCAATTGTGCTTTGCACTTAAAAATGTTTCTCGAGGTACGAGACTAACCTTTGAGAATCGAATTCTCGTTGGACAATCAGTGCGAATTCGACTCATTGGCGATGTCTAGGAATATCCAGATAAGTGACGGTCGATGATTTAAGCCACTTCTAGTCGATTGAGTTTCGTAAACACTATTCAATCTGGATTTGGGCCGTTCAAGCGTAAACGTATCGTCGTACGGCATGGAATGGAAAACCGGGCGCAGTCAAAACGACAACAAAAATATGATAGGAGCTCAAAAAATCGGCTCACTGGGCATTCTTGATGCCTTAACGTTTAGTACCTGCTTCGCCTCGGTGGGCGATGCTTCTGGTAGCAATCGCGGCAATAAACTGGTCTGCCGTCTGTGGGCTTGAAAGGAACTTCGCATTCCTTGCCGCAATCGGAGCAAACCGCCTTGTTCATTTCGCGCGGTGGCCTGTCGTACACTTCTATTCACCTCCGTATGACTCTTGACTAAATCTAACGCCTCATCCTGGTGGAACTTGTCGGTTCTGCTTCCGTGCGAGTTACCAAGCCCAGCTTGGCAATTCAATTTAGCCTATAATCGACACAGACAAGTCGACTATAAGGGACTTTCGCCTAAAATAAGCGATTCTGTGTCTCTTGGAATCATGGCTACAAATGGGCTAAGTGGATCACTCACATAGGATTCATCGATCACGACTACAGGGGATACTGGGGGAGTAGGGGTTGGGCGGATGATGCGAGCATAAGACCGATGTCATACCGGCGAGTCCACGCTGTATTGATTTCAATTGCTGCTGTGCTTGGGGGGTCCTCTGCTCTTTCGAGGACGAGGAACTCCAAATATGCGGGATTCGCCAGGAAGATAGCGGCGATTTTCGCGAAGAAATTCCATCGCTATGTGAGTGCCATATACTATTTGGTATTTTTCGTGACTTTCATCTATTGGGCGATACAAACATATGATCTGAGAGGTGCGGTTTTCTATTCACTTCATGGCAGGTTGGTGCTCTTGACGATTCCATTTTCCCTGGTCGGAGTAGTTTCTGGTATTCCAATGTTGTCTGGAGAATCGAATCTTAGACTGGTTCATTGGGTATCGAATGTGACAGCTTATTTGTTGTTCCTTATCACTATGATATTAGGAGTACTGCGGGTCTTGGGTTGAATCTCACTCGGATCTTGAGGCAGGATTCTTGGAATAGAAAGACAGTCGTCTTCTCAGGTTTACCATTAGAAGTGTCAAGTGTGCGGGCGTCGTGATTTGAATCCGAGCTTATCCAGACATCTTTTTCTTGGCTTAAAAGAAGAGAAAATGGCAAGCCTTTGCGCTGTGGGATGTAGCGACATGCGCCCAAAACAAGTCATGTTAGCTGAAAACAATTCATTCAATCTTCCCAATGAATGAGCAGCTTCCGCAGGGTATCTCCACCTTGCACTTCTCCCCTTTGGGCAGCCCTTCGATGGCGCAAATGATTGCATGGTCGACTGCCCTGAACGGAGTCCGCCTTCCGTTTGACAGCATTATTCTCTTCTCCGCTTCGGAAGGGACTGGTGCGCAGGAGCAGGCGGACTTCACATGTTCGACGCATTCTCTTGCACCTTCTTCCGTGCAGACGTCGCATCTGATTCCAACCCTGGATAGCGGGCCGAAAAGGTTTGCCATCGGATCAACTAAGAATATGGTGTCGTTGCTACCGAATGTTATGAATACAGTGTGTGGCTTCGCTGGCTCAATGAGCTCCATTCTTGTTCCCCTGACTTTCTTCTCTTCTCGAACCATCCAGAACTCCTTGAGTTGATTGTTGAGCTGATATATCAGCTGATGATAACCAACTCCCAGCCTATCCGCAATCTGCTGCTTGGAGATTGGCCCATTAACGGACATTCTATAGAGGGTCTTGAGGATCTCTTTTCTCAATTTGTGATTGACCACGGACGCGTACGTTTCGGGATTTATATACCCGATCTCTATCTTGCAATCGCAGGGTAGAATAATTCCACTCAAATATTTGATTCCAATCTTAATTATTTATAGTTTGTCTCCTTAATCTGCCTTTAACAGAGTGGTGGATGACCACACATTATATCGCTGGGGGAGAGTAATCGTGGCGACATTGCGACAAGGTGTTCTCGCGGAGTTCATCGGTTCGATGTTCTTAGTCGTCGCGGCAGTAGCGTCTACAATACTCTCGTTCAATGTGTTGGGTGCGGGGCTCGCTCTCTCGATCCTCATGAACGCGATCGCCGTGGCACTGGTGCTCTTCGCTCTGATTGAGACCCTTTCCCCGATTTCCGGCGCTCACTTCAACCCCGCCGTCACCCTGGCCTTCTTGTTGACGCATGACATCGATAAGAAGAAGGCTCTCGCGTACATCCCTGCACAGTTCGCCGGGGGATTCATTGGCGTCGTTGCCACGCATCTCATGTTCTTCGACATTAGACCAGAGATGCTCGTGGTATCCGGCAACTTTAAGACTCCAGCCCTATACTTCGCCGAGTTTCTCGGGACATTCATACTTCTCGGCGTGATATATGGCTGCGTCAGGGGACGTTCCAAACACACGTCCCTTTCGATTGGGGCAGTTGTCGGCGGCATGCTAATCACGACCTCGAGCACGATGTACGCCAATCCTGTCGTAACGTTTGCTAGGATGTTCACTTATGCGATATGCGGAATAGCTCCTCAAAGTGCACTCTTCTTCATCTCAGCGGAGGTCCTGGGTTCTGTTGTAGCCGCTAGAACCTTCGGTTACCTGTTCCCGACAAGAATCACAAGGGCTATTGAACAATCCCAAAGTGTCAGATCGGAGCCGAAAGTCACTGATTGAATAGACAAAACATTAACATTGAAAAAAAAACAGAGCAAGAATAAGATCGACATTCGGTCGACCAAATCCTACCCCCATCCGCCGTCAGAACTGTCAGAAGTGCGGGCGTCGGGATTTGAACCCGAGTTTTAAGCTTGGCAAGCTTAAGTGATAACCAGTCTACACCACGCCCGCATGGATACTCTCCTCTCAACGTCCTTGTTTCATATAAACTTTGTTTTATTTATGAGACCAGTTGGAGATATCTAGTGAATTTCCCATTTGTGGTAAATGTTATAGAATTGGAGTGTTATCGGGCTCCTTGTCAGTGTGATTGAATATGAGTGATGGTTTCGAGTCATTGAACATAGACCCTCGAATTATGAAATCAATCGAGGAGATGGGGTTTGTCGAGCCGACGCCAGTTCAACTGGCCGCAATTCCTTTGATGATGAAGGGCAAGGATGTGATAGCCCAGGCTCAGACGGGAACGGGGAAGACTGCTGCGTTCGCAATCCCAATTCTCCAGAAGATAGAGCATGGGATGAAACCGACCGCTTTGGTCCTTGTGCCCACCCGTGAATTAGCCATTCAGGTTTCGGATGAGACAAAAAGACTCGCATCCCATCTTGACATCAAAACGATTCCAGTGTATGGTGGTCAGGCGATATCAGTACAGTTCGAGGCTCTGAAAAGGGGCGTAGATGTCATCACTGGAACTCCTGGGAGGGTCATAGACCACATAAAGCGCAGAACCCTAGATCTAAGCAGAATCCGCTTTCTCGTACTGGACGAGGCTGATAGGATGCTTGATATGGGTTTCATTGAGGATATCGAGTTCATAATGAAGCATATCTCGAGAGAGCGGAACACATACCTGTTCTCAGCCACGATTCCAGATGAAATTAGAAGAATCGGCAAGGATCACATGAAGAGCCCGGAAGTGCTCATAATAAGCGAAGAAGAGCTAGTTCTTCCGTCGACTAAACAAGTCTATTACAACGTCGGAAGGAAGAACAAGATCTGGGCGCTATGTCGGGTACTAGATAAGGACAAGCCCAAGGCCATTGTTTTCAGCTCCACGAAGCGTATGGTCGACATTCTGGACCAGAGATTGAAATCCTACGGTTATCCAGCCGAAGCACTTCACGGCGATCTCTCTCAGGCTCAGAGGGAAAGGGTTTTGACCGATTTCCGCAAAGGGAAGATCAAAGTGCTAATCGCAACTGACGTCGCCGCAAGAGGTCTTGACATCGAGGATGTGACTCTCGTCATCAATTACGACATACCCGAGAGCCCAGAATGGTACGTCCATAGGGTCGGTAGGACTGGAAGGGCCGGAAAGGAAGGAAAGGCGATCACTTTCGTGAGCTCGGACGAGAAGCATCTGCTCGAAGGCATCAAGGTATTCGGAAAGGCGGAGATTGAACAGGCAGAGGTCCCGACAACTGGCGAGAAGGATGTTGTGAGAAAGGTTTGGGACTTCGACGAGTATGTGGACATATACGGAATGGTCATGTTCAGGATCAACCTCGGAAAAGCGGATAAGTTTGGGATGAATGATGTCATCGAACTAATCCGTATCAGAGCGGAAATAAGTGAGATCGCCATTGGACACGTAGAGATTGGTGAAACCTCCAGCGAATTTGAGATTCACAAAGAAGTAGCGTACAAAGCGATGAAGATTCTTGACCAGTCCCGATTTCGTGGCAAGACAATCAGCATCGAACCGGTTCCGCGCGCCAAGTGAACTTCATGAAGTCAAGACGAATGTGATATTCACCTTTGAACGGCAACCAGTACATCCATGACCTGGAACGTCTTCACTTCCTTGCCGTGTAAGGTCAGTCTCTTCTCAAACGTCACCAAATCCTTGGTGATTTGAATGGTCGGTCCGTCAGAAAGGTTTACCTCGATCGGTCCCGATTCAAGCGACAAAGTTGCGCTCACTGGGTCCAGTGCCTCGAGCTTCGCTACTATCTCCTTCGCTCTGGCTTTGAACTTCGGTCCAATCTTCGACAGCACCGGTCTGAGGGCGACTGTCTTCTCCTCCAGATCGATTTCTCTGGCTATCTTGAGATTCCTTGCTCTGATAGTCCCAATAATGTCTCTCTCGTAGCCGATGAGACGCTTCGCCCCCTCCCCCATCAATTCGACGAGCTCAATCTCACTATTCAACGAAATGCCACTCTCAGCCTTCCAAGATCTTAGCGTTCCTATTACTTCCTTCGCTAATTCCCCTCGTTCTTCCTCATTTTCATCGACAAATACGGGCTCAGGCCACATGCTCACATGGATGCTCCTTTCCTTCTCGATGGATTGGAAGCAGGTTTGAAAGACCTCCTCAGCTACATGTGGCAGAAGGGGAGCTAACATCTTCATTACTCCAAGGTAGACCGTGTAGAGTGTGAATTTGACCGCTTCATCTGCTGGATCCTTCATTCTGAATTTGACCATCTCGATGTAGTGATCTGCGAACTCGTGCCAGGCGAAGTCCTCGATGACCCTCATGGCCTTGTCAAAGGAGTAATTGTCATAATGCTCTGTGGCGACTTTGACGACTTTGCTGTATCTGCTCAGAATCCATTTGTCGGTCGAACGGAGCGTTCCCATTCTCGGCGTGTCACTTATGACGCTTCCGACGAACCTTCCAATGTTCCAAAGCTTCGTGCAGAATCTTCCGCCGTGCACTACATCCTTCTCCCTGAAGGCGTTGTCTTCACCGAGCGAACAGGTGCAAGCGTAGTATCGCAGAGCGTCCGCTCCGTTCTTCTCGAGTATCGGCATTGGGTCAATGACATTACCGAGCGATGAGTGCATCGGAGTACCATCGGCCGACATGATGAATCCGTGAATCATGATGTCATTCCATGGCCTCTGTCCTACAAGGAGGTGCTCTCTCAGGATTGTGTAGAACGCCCATGTCCGAATGATGTCGTGAGATTGGGGCCGCATTGACATTGGATACAATCTCTCGAATTTCTTCATGTCCCTAAGCCAGTATGTGTTGTAGAGTGGGGAGACGCTCGAATCCATCCATGTGTCGAACACGTCCTCACAACCCTTGAGTTCGCCGCCGCATTTCGGGCACTTATCGACTGGCGGTGGATCCTTGGTCGGATCGACGTAGCAGTCCTCCTCTCTTGCGGGGACGACTTGCTCGCATTCTACGCACTCCCAAATTGGAATAGGAGTTGCGAAGTAACGCTGTCGCGAGATAACCCAATCCCATTCGAGAGAATCCACCCAATCTCGTAATCGCACCTTCATGAATTCGGGAAACCATCTTATCTCATCCGATCTTGTCAAGACCTCTTTCTTGAAATCAAGCGTTCTTAGAAACCACTGGGGAACCTGCAGAAACTCAATTAGTTCGTGACATCGCCAGCAAGTGCTCACGTTCTGTTCGACTTCCTTCTGCTCGAGGAGAATGCCAGCTTCCCTGAGATCATCGATAGCTCTCTTCCTCGCTTCTTTGACAGATAGCCCGACATATTTTCCGGAAATCTCCGTCATCTTCCCTTGTTCGTCGATCCCCCTTTCGAGTGGGAGGTTGTACTTCATCACCCACTGAAGGTCGTCCTTGTCTCCTATCGTGCAAATCATGACGGTTCCAGAGCCAAATCCCGGATCGACTTTCGGGTCGGAGACGACGTTCACTTCTCGTCCATAGATGGGGGTCAAGAGTGTCCTCCCAACAAGGTCTCTCTTCTCACTATCATCGGGATGGACTGCAACGAGCTGGCAGGTACAGAGAAGTTCAGGTCTGGTGGTAGCTATCACGACGAAGTCGTCCGTGCCTTTGATCTGGAACTTGATGAAATTGAGTTTTGTAGCGCCTTGAAGGTACTCGATTTCCGCATCGGCCAGCGCGGTCATGCATCTTGGACACCAGTTGACCGGATATGTACCTTTATAGACCAGGCCTTTGGCCAGCATCCTTAGAAACGATATCTGGGTGATCCTTCGGTAATATGGGGCGTCTGTCTGGTAGTAGATGCTCGGGTCCATCGATTCGCCGAGCATCTCAAACTGAACGGTCATCTGTTCGATGAAGCTGGTAGCGTATTCGCTACATAGCTTGATGTAATCCTGTCGAGGCATGGATAGCTTCGTAATTCCGTATTTCTTCTCAACTCTAACTTCGGTCGGAGTCCCGTTCACATCGAAACACAACGGAAAGAAGACATTGTATCCTCTCATCCTGTGGTATCTGGCGGCGAAGTCTATCAACGAGTATCCGGTTGCATGCCCCAGATGCAAGGAACCAGAAGTGTATCTCGGCGGGTTGTCAATACTGTATACAGGCATCGATGACGATTGGTCGAACCTGTAGAGTTCCCATTCTTTCCATTTCTTCTGCCACTTTCTCTCGGTTGGAACGGCCTCGTACTGAGTCATGCGCAGGGGGAATACGATTGGCCTGCTTTAAAAAGTTGCTGAGAGGCCAATGGATCAGCTCTTGGACCTTCTTCGATGCTCAAGTCTGGATTCCTTCATCTCCTTGACCATTTTCTGGATACGTTCCATCGTTTCGACGGTCGCTTTGATCAAATTCCATTCAACTGCCTTTGCGACGAAGATCTTGTCCTCGGTTATGAGGCGGCCGTGCAGACTGTACTTAGCCACATTGCCTGCATGATTGTGCTTCGTCACATGCAACGTGAAAAGCATAGGTTTGGACAACTTAGCGATCTTCTTGAGCTCGGTCTCTATCTCTTTGTCCATGACCTCCAGGGAGTGGCGATCCTCCTCCTCGAGACCGGTTATTTGGACGTAGACAACGTCTCTCGATTTGAATGAGGCCACGAGCTCGACTAGATCGTAAGTGGTGAGTATCCCCTTCAACGTGTCGTTCTCGACCACTGGGAGAGTGGATATCTTCCTATCGATCATCGTTCTCGCCACTTCCCCGATGAGTGTCTCTGGTCCCACTGTGACCGGGTTGTCGATAGAAAGTGACCCGATGTCTATATCCACTGGGTTGCTTCTACCCGAAATCTCCCCCACGGTCTCACTATTTCGACTTGCCCATCCGTAGTTCACAATATCCTTGACTCCCACGATCCCGACCATTCTATCTGCACTGTCCACCACTGGAAGCGTCCGAACATCCAATTTTCCCATGAGCTCGATCGCTCGCTTGAGGCTATCTTTGGAGGTAACGGTCTGGACCTCTTTGGTCATCACTTCCTTTGCTGGTATGCTCCTCAATTCCCTAATGTCGGGAATTATCCCAACGATGTCTTCTCTGGAGATTATTCCAAGTATCTTCCTTCCACGCACGACTGGAATCTCTCTATAGCCGGTGGATACGATGCTCTCGGCCACTTCTGTGATCTTGCTATCCTCAGTCACTTCGGGCGGGTTCTCCATTACAGACTTCGCTTTGGTACCTGTAGGGAGATTCTTCCTTTTCAGTAATGATCCATAACTGACAACTCCAGCAAGCTTGTTGCGATCCTCCACGACCGGGATCTCATGCAGGTCCATTGCGCGCATCCTGGCGACTACATCCGAAATCGTCATTTCGGGATCCACTGCTTCGTACTGCGTCGTCATCAAGTCCCCGATTTTGTATGATTCGATCAGGGACCTGAGTTGCTCTCTTACTCTTACCGTCTCCAAACCTTCGCCCTTCACTTCCTTTCACCTCTTTCTTATGTATTGAAGCCATGATTATTTAACAATGTCAAACGAGTTCCCCATTGATATTGTTCCAACGAGTCAGTCCTCTCTTTTGACAGGTCACGTCATTCTTGTGATGGCTGCTTCACTGTCTCCTCAAGCCACTGAATGGATTTCCACAGAGCAGTGAACTCACGATCGATGTGACATCCTCTGCTGGTATGCGCACCTGCTCGGTCGTGTCTCGGTCTCGTATCGTGACCGATCCTTCCCTAAGACTATCATAGTCCACGGTCACGCACCAAGGTGTTCCGGCCTCATCCATCCGCGCATATCTCCTTCCAATTGACCCGGAGTCGTCGAAATAGGTCGTGATTCCGTTCATCCTTAGCCTCTCATCTATCTCTGCGGCCTTTGTGTCGAGGCCGTCCTTGGCCATAAGCGGAAACACTCCGACTTTTATCGGCGCGATCACTGGTTTCAGGCGCAAGACCACATAGCCTTCAGGGGACTGGCGGTACGCATGCTCAAGACAGGTATAGAAAATGCGATCCAGACCATGAGAAGGTTCGATGACGTGAGGAATAATTCTCTTGCCGCTGACCTTCTCCTTGACGTTCATAACCTCGAAGTACTTGTCATCAAGCGTCATTCGGTCTCCGTCTACTTCGATCGTAATGCTCCCATCTACCACTTTCGAGTAATCGGCGGCCTCGAGAGCCTTCCCGATCTTCGCCGACCTCCCTTTGAACGCCGGACCAAGGGCATCGTATCTGGCTTTTATGATGTTCCGGTCAACTTCGACGGGCTCGTCAAATCGCTTGAATGCCGTCATGTCAGCGTTTGAGAACTCGATGTGTCTTGAAAGATCCCAACATCCTCTGTCCGCGATTCCAACAATCTCGGTCCAACCATACGAAAGCAGTGCCTCCGCGTCCCAACAGTCAGCAGCGTAGTGTGCCATCTCCGTTCTCAGATGCTGTCGAAACCTCATTCTCTCAGGGTCCACGCCGACCGTTTTCAGGAATTCTTGCGTGAAGTACATGAAGTAGGCCAAAGTGGCATTTGCGATGACCTTCTTCTCGACCGCGTCGCCGACGGTCATCTCAATCTCCGATCCATCGTTCGGGACAAGCTTGATTGTTTCATTTCTCACTAGATCGAACCTTGGCCAAGTCTTATTCTCGGGGTCCACGAAGAGCTCGGCCTCCATCATATTGAACTCCCTGAGCCTTATGACGCCTTGACGAGGGGAGATTTCGTTTCTATATCCCCTCCCTATCTGTATGGCACCGAAAGGCAATCTCTCCCTCATGTATCGATACAAAGGAACGTAGTCCACGAAGATGTTCTGCGCAGTCTCAGGTCTCAGGTATCCCTTTCTTCCGAATCCAGGTCCCAAGGTCGTCTTGAACATAAGATTGAACTCTTCCACATTCGAGAGTTCGCCTCCGCATTGGGGGCATTTAGCACTCTTTTCCTTCAACAGGTTCTCCAGGTCCTTCATCGGGAGCGAACTCGGATTCTCATGGAGATCCTTGGCCAGATGATCGGCTCTGAACGACTCTTTGCAGGATAAACAGGAAATGATCTTGTCTGAGAACGCATCTACGTGACCCGAGGCCCTGAAGACGATTTCTGGGCCAATCGTATCGCCGTCGATTTCAACGAAACCTTCGCCAAGAGTGTAGGCACGCCTCCATACATCGATGATACTATTCTTCATGGTCACCCCCAGCGGACCATAGTCGTACATGCCAGCGACCCCGCCGTATATCTCATAGGCCGGCCAGATGAACCCTCTCCGCTTGCAGAGTGAAAGGACATCCGCTGCTTCCATTACTTATCCCCTATGAGCACCGATATGACATCGAAATCGTAGATCATCGCAAGCAGGCTGTCTTTTGAGTCCCTTACGGGAAGTTGCCCGAAATCGTTCTTCCTCATTATTCTTGCGGCTTCGGAAACGCTTGTCTTCTTGAAGACGGTCACGGGAGATCGAACCATTATGTCTCTGACTGGAAGGCCAGGCAATTCGATTTTTGAGACCTCGTACCATAGTTTCATGACGTTCCTGAGCCCCTCCCAAGTCCATTCGTCCTCATCCTGCCCGATGCCAAGATCGGCCATGGCAACTGAGCCGTTAATGTATGATCTGTTGAATATGTCCCTATCTGTGAGTATGCCAGAAAGTCTGCCAGTGTCGTCGAGAACTGGCAATGCACTGGCTTTTGTCACCTTGAAAGTGACAAGTGCAACTGCTAGTGGAGCGTCCTGATAGATAGGGACGCAGGTCGATCTGATGACTCTCTCGACTGGCAAATCGATTGCATTCTTCTCCACGACCGACAACAGGTCCGCGGGTGTCAATATACCAACGAGCTTTCTCTCACCGACGACGGGAAGATGGCGAATCTGTTTTGTGCAGAATATCTGAGCAGCCTTTCTCACGTCGTCCTTGGGGGATATGAACGGCGGATCTCTGTTCATGATCAATGCCAATTGGTCCTCGTCCGGCTTCTCGAATATGTCTTGCCGCGTTATCAATCCCGCCAATGAACCGTCATTTCTCTTGACCACAGGGAGTCCGGTCAGGTTGTGTTTGACCATCATCTTGAGGACATCGTTTCTGTTTCCTGGCACTTGAGCCACGATTGGGTTCGCGGTCATAACTTCCTCTACCGTAGTCATGATGGTTCCTCCTTCATTGCTCTGACAACCAGTACGGGGCAGTGGGCGTATCTGACCACACGCTCGGCGACACTGCCCAAGAGTATCTTGGAAACGCCAGTTCGACCCAGCGTTCCCATGACTATCAAATCGTGGAACCTTGACGAATCCACTATTTTTCTCACTGGAGAACATTCTTCCACGATCGCGTCTACCCTGACACCAATCTTCTCGCCCTCTTGTTTCACGTTCTCCACAGCTTCCTTGCCCTCCTTCTCTAGAAGGGAATACACGCTGACTATTGTGGAATCCATTGGAAAATTGATGAATGAGGTCTGATCGACAACGTAGAAGGCAGTGACGTTCGCCCCCAACAATCTCGCGAGTTCAAGACCCTTGCCTATCGCCGCCTTAGTGTACTCGCTACCATCGGTCGGTATCAGTATCTTATTGAACAGACTCATCTATTCACTCTCCAGACCTTCTTGCCTATGCAGATTAGCTTCGGATCGTCCGCTTGGGACCGTAACACCAGGTCCGTAATGGGATTGCCTTTCTTGCTACCGACCACCATGAAATCGCATGGTGAGTCGGGTTCAATAGCTATTGTGACATTCCGATTTAAAATCTTTCTCCCATTCTTTATGGCCATATCAATTGCACAGCGAATATCCTCCATGCCCTGATATCTGAGCACTCTACCAGCATATTCCAGTTCCGTCAACATGTCAGGCTGGGAAATCATGGCATTGTCGGTCCCAAGTGCCACCATCGCGCCGGCCTCAATCATATCTCTGATTGGGGGCATCTTGCCGAAGAACAGATTCGAACGCGGACACACGACAATCGGTACCCCTTCCTCGGCACATATCGCCAAATCATCATCCGTGGCCATTGTCATATGTACGAGAAATGAAGGCTTCATGTCCAGGATCTGGTCCAGATCTTCTCTCACTCTCTCGCTCGCGTGTATGGCAAACATCTTTCCCTTCGATCTGACGTAGGCAGCGAGATCAGCAATTGCCCCAGCGTCCCAATCGGTTGCGCTCGAGAGACCGATGCCGTCGACCACCTTCAATAGGTCGTTCAACTCCGCCTTTCTGAAGTCAAGACCCATCGGTCTGCCGAAGATGACTGGTCTGCTCCAATTATCGCCTATTGAGAGCAGCTGTCGTGCGCCTTGAATACCGCCTTCCCTAAAATCAATGAACTTCGAAGTGCCACGCTCCAGCATGTATCTCGAGAGGGTTGTCATTGAGTCAACAATGGCTTTCGATGATGTGGTCGCGAGAACTCTGTGTTTCAGACCTTTCGGTGGAGCTACAGTCTCTTCTAGGCTGAGAGTAAGATCCAGTGGCACGACATAATCCGCGAGATGCGTGTGGGAGTTCACAAGAGTGGGAAGTATCAGACCTTCTGCCAGAGAGGAACTGACGCGACCCTTTCCTACCTCCCTCACCATGCCCTCTTCGAAACCGACATATCCCTCGATGAAACCCAGGTCAGTAAGGACAGACCCCGAGACGTACTGCATCAGCGATGAAATGGAGGGCAGGATATTTCAATCTGCGGCACGTCGTTCGACAAAACGTTTCAAAACCATTTTATATCTCATTCTTAGTAAGGGGGCGGAGAGGTATCAATATGGTAGCCAAGGTGAATGTTGACGAATGTGTCGGATGCGGTGCATGCGCAGATGTCTGTCCTCAGGAAGCAATTCAGGTAGATGATGTCGCGGTCGTCAACGAACCGGAATGTGTAGACTGCGCTGCTTGTGCTGACGAGTGTCCGAACAACGCCATTACAGTTGTGAAGAAGTAGAGTGATCAGATAGAACGTGAAGTGAATTCCGATGGCGGAACAATCATTGGGCACTTAAGGGTTCCATTGTTCTAGATTGACCTCAAGACACATCTAAAATAATGGGTTTTGAATCTCAGGGTCAGCATCGTGGGGCGAATTCTTAATATCGAACTATGATATTCCCGACTGGATGGACCAAAACAGCGTCTTGACATTGTCGATGGTCGCCATTTCGTCATTCGCTCCAGCGCTCATTTTTCTCAATTGGCTGAGATCTGGAGGAAAGGGAGGAAGAGAATCCTGGCATCATCTTTCTGTAGCCTTTCTCTTTGGAGCAGTCTTCGCGGTCGTGATCGCCATCTCTTTGGAGATGCTCGCAATGACGCTGCTTTCCCTTCCGATTGTGAGGGAATATGATATCTTCGCGAAGAACCCCTCCACGATTACTTTCCTTATGGTCATCATAGTTGCGCCTTTCGTCGAGGAATTCGCAAAGCTCTTCGGGCTGATGCAAATCTCTGCGTTCATGAAACAACCTAGGAGCGGTCTCGTCTTTGGCGCCGCCGTAGGTCTGGGGTTTGCAGCGACAGAGAACATGCTATACGAAGGCTCGGCTCTCATGCAGGGAGGGGTGGTGCTCTTCTTGACGACAGCCCTCATCAGAAGCTTCTCCTCAACCCTGATGCACGGTAGTGCGACCTCTGTAAGTGGTTATGGATTGGCAAGGAAGAGCTTTGGAGGTGGGTCATGGGTCCCTTACTATCTCTTAGCCGTACTGATGCATGCAACATTCAACCTGTTCGCATCATTCGGCGGACTCTTCGAGTCGCAACTCGGTCCATTTGCGAACGTGATAGGTCTTGCCTTCGCATTCATCTTAGTCGTGTTCTCAGTGAGAGTAGTAAGGACTAGGATAATTTCGTAGGTGAAGTATTCAATGATCCGTCGCTACGCCCAGTATGGTTTGACAATGAACTTGTACGCACTATTGGCGGCCGTGGCGGCTTCCCCACAAGCGGTCACAATCTGTCTGTACTTCCCTTCGTATGTCACAATATCTCCACAGGCGAAGACTCCTCGCCGAGAGGTTCGCATGTCCGAACCCACCTGGATCTGGTTGTTCTCGACCTTTAGCCCCCACTTTTCAAGGTATTCCAATTCGGGAGTGAACCCGATATTGATCACAACCACATCGACGTCTATTCTCTTTCTCTCTGGTGGATTTCCAGCTTCTATTACCACATGGTCGACTTCATCATCGCCAGATATCTCCTCGATCTCGGCATTCATGATTGTCATGATACTTGATGCAAGGACTCGATCCACAATGTTCTCGTCTGCTCTGAACTTATCGCGTCGATGAACGACATATGTATCAGCAACGTCCTTGGCAATCAAGGCCATCTCGAGAGCGCTATTTCCTCCTCCAACAAAAAGGACACGTTTATTGACCAATCGATCTTTCTCTGGCAGCTTGTAGCAGACCCCTCTGTCAGCAAATTCGTCTTCTCCTGGGACACCCAGTCTCTTTGGTTTGAACAGACCTATGCCGATTGCCACGATAATCGCCTTGGCCTCATACTCTCCTTTGTCCGTTTCTACGACTAGGTGCTCCTCTTTAGTAACGATTTCTCGGACCCTTTCGCTCTCATGAATATCGCAACCCACGCTCAGAGCGTGGGTCTTTAACCTCTGAGCCAGTTTCGCGGCCTGCGTCATCACACAACCCGGGTAATTCTCGACCCCCTTATCTGGATAGAGGGTCACAAGCTGTCCGCCCGCCGTGCCAGCTTCAATAATAAGCGTGCTTAGTTTTCGAGACCTTGCGAACACCCCTGCTGTGAGTCCGGCTGGTCCAGCACCAATGATGATCAAATCGTGAATCATCGTTTCTCCCACACATTCCTCGATAAATAAGGATTTCTTATAAGGTATGTTCCGAATACTTGTCACCAGAGTGATGCATGGCATAAACGTCTGAGGGATCTGGTACAATGATACGAAAGATCATGGGAGTAAATTTCGAGGTCATCAAAGGCGACATTACTGACATGGACACAGAAACTATCGTGAACGCTGCAAATAACGAGCTCTGGATGGGGTCAGGTGTTGCCGGAGCCATCAAGAGAAAGGGCGGTTCTTCGATTGAGTCCGAAGCGGTGTCCAAAGGTCCGATCCGGATCGGAGAAGCGGTAGCAACTGGCGCAGGACGGCTCAAAGCAAGACACGTAATTCATGCGGCTGGTATGGGGGTGGATCTAAGAACTGATGCCACTAAGATAGCCTCCTCCACGAGGGCTAGCATTCGCAAGGCCGACAAAGTCGGAGCGCGGAGTATCTCATTCCCTGCAATCGGTACAGGGGTTGGAGCTTATCCACTTGAAAAAGCGGCGTCGGTGATGATCGGAGCAGCCATTGAACAGGTTGTAGAAGGAACGGCAGTGCGTTTGATTAGGTTCACGCTCTTAGATGATGAGGCCAAGAAGGAATTCGATATAGCTCTGGAGAAGGTTGTGATATAACCATGAGCTTCAGGGCCTTCATCTCAATTGACATCGACGCCAACCCCCGGATCGTGGAATTCTTTGAGAGACTAAAGAGACTTGGACCATCTTTCAAGGTCGTGAATCCGAATCTAATTCATGTGACGCTGAAGTTTCTGGGCGAAACTGAAGAGGGCCTTATCCCCAAAATAAGGTGTGCAATGGAGAGATCTGTTGCTGGCATAGGTCCAATGTTGTTGAAGCTTAAGAAGGCGGGAGCTTTTCCCGGAGACCACAATATGAGGGTAATCTGGATCGGCATTGAGGGCGGCGAAGGAATCGGACTTATTGCAAGTAATATCGATAATGAGCTATCTGTTCTTGGTTTCAAGAGAGAGAATCGATTCTTTGTACCTCATATCACGATCACAAGGGTTAGGGAAGGAGCTTCTGTTGGAGAGGCAAGGGAGCTGTTGAGATCGTATAATGATGTCTTCTTTGGAGAGCAGCTTATTGACACGATACGACTCAAGAAGAGTATTCTTGGTCCCGAGGGGCCAACGTACTCAACGGTCGAGGATTTGAAACTCACACATCCTTAGCCCACAATTACCGATGTAGATTGCCGGCATCTGAGTCATAGGAATTGCCTCGAATGCTAAGAGTAGCTCTTCGGGTTAATATTACGTCTGCGACTGTCAGAATCCGATGATGTGTATGTTTCTTAGCCTGCAAAGGTTGGGGAAGGACAAGAACGGTGGAATTGAAGGATTGCCTCTCCAGCTCATGATCATGGTCATTATCGCCGGAGTGGGAACCGCCATAATTCTGGGATGGATGACGAACCTGCAGGCTCCCAACGGGATTGGAGCTGTTTACTCGTCCCCCACTGAGATAGTGCTTGAAGATGAAAACAACGATGGTATTCACGAAAAGAACGGTTTCACCATGACGATTATCGTTTTTGACCAAAAGGGTGACGGAATACAGGGCGCTAATGTCATTCTTGATGGAGGGAACATCGTAGCATCGGAAGACGGGAAGCGCGTCATTGGTCAAACGGACTCAACAGGCACGATTGAATTCTCTGGACTGCATGCGATGCAAATCGGGCAATCGATTGGATTCGTGTCTGTGACCGTCACAAAGAGTGGATATGGGACTGACACGAGCCTTACGATTCCGATCATATCCGAGTGAATCTGATGAAATCCCCTGATATCAATGGTCTGGAGGGACTTCCACTCAAATTGCTCATAGTGTTCCTTCTGATATCCATATCAACTCCTGTCGTTCTTGAGAGCCTTCAGAATCATGAGCGGACCGTCATTATCACAGGTCTAAGAACTGAGGCAGAGGAGATCCGGTCTGCTGTGATCTCCGCATATATTGCTGGACCGGGTAATGTAAGAAGTGTCGATGTGACTCTTCCTATTTCGTCACGTAACGAACAGGGAAGAATCGAAGTCGGAGGAAATATCGAGTCGATCGAGTCATTTTCGATAAGGTACTGGCTAGGAGATAACTTGATCGGGACCTTGTTCGTCAATGAACCTCCGGTTCGTATGACATCAGAAGACGGAAACGCCACGACAGTCATTGGAATCGGTGCTCACCTTAGAATATCATGCGTGGATGGGGATGGTGATCTGAGAATACTAATTGGAGAGGATGTTTCTTGATGGAATTTGTGATTTCTAAGATCTCGCTGGTAATTCTTGGAATCGTGGTCGTCACTATTTTTGCAGATACATTCAGCGCCCTCGACGAGGAGGTAAGAATGCGATCGAGCAGAGACAGCATCTCCCAACTTGTTGAGATTCTTGAGAGAATTGACACGTCGAAAGAGAATCTTATGTTCACACTGGAAATGAGCGAGATGCTGCCGGCAGGCAGTTCCAGGTTAGAGATTGTAAATGGATCATTGTGGCTCGTATGGAGCAATTGGAGATGCGCAGAAGAAATTTCTCAAGATATTATGTTTCTCATTGAGGACAACGGCTCCGTCGAGTTGACTGACAAGCTCTCGTGCGAACCGGGCGACGCACTGATGATCGAATCGAATTTCGAGGGCGGGAAAAGCACGTGTCAGCTTACATTGAGAAAGTATCAACGATGACCTTTACGGCCTTGACAAATCTTTCACATTCTGGCTTGGTGTTATAGATGTAGAATGAAGCTCTGGCACATCCATCAATTCCTCGTGAAATGAAGAACGGGTGTGTACAGTGCATACCTGACCGTATCATTATCTTGTCGACCTCATCCAGTATCATCGCGACATCGTGCGATCCCAACCCCTTGATGTTGAACGAAAAGATGCTTCCTCTTTTCCTGGGGTCGATCGGTTCTAAGATATGGATAAGATCGATCTCTTTCAGTTCTTTTGTTACGTAAGAGTTCAGATTCGCTTCGTGTTCCCTTATGCTGTCCATGCCTATTGCAGAGAGGTAGTCTATCGCAGCGGCAGACCCAATCACTCCGGAATAATTGAGGAGTCCTGCTTCGAATCGCTCGGGCATCGGGAGATACTTAGCCTTGTCGTATTCCGTCACACTGACTCCTCCACCACCAGATATCAACGGCTCCATGTCCTTGGCGAGTTCCTCCTTTGCAAAGAGCACTCCCACGCCCGATGGTCCGAGCATCTTATGCATAGAAAACGCGTAGAAGTCGACGTCTAAATCATCCATGTCAATTTTCATATGAGGAGCGGCCTGGGCTCCATCTAACATTATCAATGCACCATTGTCATGCGCGATCTCGACCACATCTTTTGCCGAAATCGTTGTTCCAGTGACGTTGTTCGTGTGAACTAGACTCACGAACTTGACCTCTTTTGTCATAGCGTTCTTGAACAATTCGATATCGAAGGTACCGCTAGAAGGCGTTGTCACGAACATTCTCTTGATACCCATCGATTCAGTCAACTGGATCCAGGGTACATGGTTGCTATTGTGCTCCATGTCCGAGGTTAGAACAACATCACCTTTTCTGTGCTTCGTCCCTTTGGCAACTAGGTTCATAGCTTCGGTGCAGTTCTTTGTGAAAACTATCTCGTTGGGATTAGGGCATCCGATGAATCGTGCTATCTTCTCCCTAGCCTCATCGATTCTCATAGAGACCTGGGTAGCGAGACGATGTACGCTTCTCCCTCCACACGCTGGAAAGTCAAAGTAGTAATCGTTGCTCGCCTCAATGACCTTCCTGGGTCTGAAGGTCTGACAGGCGTTATCGAAGTAAACGAGGTCGCCTCTCCTCGAGGAGTAAATTGGAAAGTCCCTTCGAATCCTGTCAGCGTCCATGATATCTTTCGAGAGAGAGGACTATCCGTATATATCTGCTTCCTCGATTGACTCGTGCGTTTCACGATGGATTGGGATAAGGAGTTGTCGAAGAGTCGAGAGTGTCTCCTATGCTTCCACTCGACCAGTCTCAATTCTCCGGCGCTAGAGTATCAGGAGTATTAATATCACTTAGGAACATTATGTGCTGGTACGGTGGCATCCTTGAGGGTGAACGTGGCCGGTCTTGTTTTGGAAAATCCGACCATACTCGCTTCGGGTATCATCGGTGAAACGGGTGAGTCCCTTCTAAGTGCATTCGAGGCTGGTGCTGGTGCCGTTGTTACCAAATCGATTGGATTGGAGGCACGCAAAGGATATTCGAACCCAACTCTGGTTGAGCTCCCCTTCGGTTATCTGAATGCAATGGGACTGCCCAACCCTGGAATAGAATCGTTCGGAGAAGAGGTATTGTTGGCAGTTCGAGGTGGAGCGACTGTGATCGGTAGCGTATTCGCTTCCGAGGCTGAGATCTTTGCACAACTATCCTCGAAGATGGAGGCCTTCGGCGTTTCCGCTGTAGAATTGAACCTGAGCTGCCCTCACGCATCTGGATATGGAATGGAGCTCGGAGTAGATCCTGGTGTTGTTCGGGAAATCGTACTCGCCGTGAAGAAATCGGTCACAGTCCCAGTGTTTGTCAAGCTCACTCCTAATACTCACAGGATCATAGAAGTCGCCCAGGCCGTTCAAGCAGCGGGCGGAGACTGCATTGTGGCAATAAACACACTGAGAGCCATGGCAATTTCAATAGAGGCTGGAAGGCCCATCCTCTCGAACATTTTCGGAGGTCTATCAGGCCCTGCCGTGAAACCAATTGGGGTGAGATGCGTTTACGAGATGTATGATGTGGTGGACATTCCGATAATCGGCGCTGGTGGAATCGAGACTTGGCAGGACGCCTTGGAGTACATCATGGCAGGTGCAGTTGCCGTTCAGATTGGAAGCGGTGTTGGGAGGAGAGGACTACGCATTTTCAAGGAAGTGAACTCCGGATTGGAGAGATACCTGAAGTCTAGAGGAATCGAATCCCTCGAGGATCTTGTGGGGACGGCCCATGCATAAACTCACATTCCTGAGGATAAAGGAGACCGTGATCGAAGGAAAAGGATTCAAGACTCTTAGGTTCATATTCAATAGGAAGGTCTGCCCAGGACAGTTTGTGATGGTCTGGATCCCGGGTGTCGATGAGATTCCGATGTCGCTATCCTATCTCGGGAAAATGAAAGGTATCACTGTTAGGGATGTTGGGGAATCCACGAAAGCCCTCGGCTCACTTGAGGTTGGAGATTCAGTGGCCATTAGAGGGCCATTTGGAAGAGGTTTTGAGAGAGTATCTGGAAAGACGCTCTTAGTATGTGGTGGCGCTGGCGCCGCAGCGATCTTGCCAATAGCGGAGGAAATGGACGACAGAGAAAGAGTTGACATTGCCATAGGCGCGAGAACCAAGGATGAGCTCATCTTTGGAGAGAGATCGAAGCGATACTCGGACAATGTCAGGACCTCCACGGATGATGGTTCAGAGGGTCACGAAGGTACGGTAGTGGATTTAGCGAAGCATATGATGGAGGGGAGGAAGTACGACTTCCTACTGGCATGCGGTCCGGAGTCAATGCTCATCAGCCTCCTCAAAGTAGGAAAAGAACATGGAGTGAGTAGTCAGTTCTCTCTGGAGAGATTCATGAGGTGCGGTGTTGGGATCTGCGGCTCATGCGTGATCAACGGCAAGAGGGTCTGCACGGATGGACCAGTCTTCTGGGGAGAAGAGTTAGAATCGATGTCCGACTTTGGTAGATTTAAGAGAGATGAATCTGGACAGAAGATAAGGCTGTGACCTATTCTGGTTCTGGTCTCATCACTTCATGGACGAGCGCATCGAACTCGCCATCGCTTACTCGTCCCTGCTTCTCGCCGAGCCTCTTCACTCTCAGAAGTATCTGGCATAACTGCTCTTCGGTAGCCTCGATACCCAAATCCTCGACACGTTTCCGGACGTAAGTAACGCCAGTGTGTTTCCCCATCCTCAGATGGCGCTGGTTTCCAACTGAATCGGGCGGAATGCACTCGTATGTTATAGGACAGCTCAGGACCGCGGCCACATGGATGCCAGACTCATGGGCAAATGCATTCTCTCCGACTAGTGGCTGATTTCTCGACAAGGGGCACTTCGAGTAGTCCGAAACCAAATCGGAAAGAGCCTTCAACTTGGTGCAATCCACTCCGAGATCCTTGCTGTAGAGGAACTTCATTGACGCAACGAACTGCTCGAGTGGAACATTTCCGGCCCTTTCCCCAATTCCATTGACGGTAGTCGTCACCGCCTTCGCCCCATTCCTTACAGCCGTAATCGCATTGATCAGGGCAAAGCCGAAATCGTTGTGCAAGTGTATGGATAGTGGCGTTCTGATCTCACTAGCCACCGTCTTCACCAGGATTGAGATTGCCTCAGGAGAAGCACATCCCACAGTATCTGTAATTCCGAGTCTGATTGCTCCTGCTTCCTCGGCACATTTGTAGAATCGTAAAAGGAAGTTGATGTCAGTCCTAGTACTGTCTTCCGAGCTGATGCTAGCCTTTATTCCCCTCTCCTTACAGTAGTCCAACGCTTGTATAGATTTCTCCAGAATCTCCTCTCTAGTCTTCCTCAATTTGTACTTGAGATGGATGTCAGACGTGGCAATGAAGAGCAAAACGACATCAACACCACTTTCCACAGCAGCATCGATATCGGGTCTTGTGATTCTAGAAAGTGCCAGAATATCGGCAGACAAGCCCAAAGAAGTGATTTCTTTTATGGTTTTGAGTTCGTCTTTTGAGACGGCAGGGAACCCCGCTTCTATCTGATGTACTTTGGCATCATCGAGGAGTCTCGCGATTGCGATTTTCTGTTGAGTACTGAATGCGACGCCTGGCATCTGCTCGCCGTCCCTCAGGGTCGAATCGTAGATGACTATGTCCTGGAGATCGATAGACGTATTGTAGGGGCTAACAGCAATGAAATCCATCGCTGAATGTATTCTCCGTCTCATCTCATTAATCTTCCATCGATTGCTGCACGGATAATGAGGCGAATCATCGTCGATGATCACGTCACCCTTTCTGCCATAGTTGAAGCCCTGTGCAAAGCAAGATTGGAAAACGAAGATCAACGTTTGACTGCATTCACCAGAAGAGCGTGTCGACTTCACGCTTTGTTCCTGCAATCTTGATGTATCAACGCCCGCAACGCATCGGCCACCTCCTTAATCGTCGCACCCCAAGGCACGATTGCCATCCTTCCCTTGAGTTCAAATCCCTTCTTCAGCCTGCAGCACTTGACGATTCTGACACGTCCATCCTCAGGGGCAAGGTCTTTGGGGCACATGTTTATGTGCGGAACATTCTTCTTATAATATGAGAGAAAAATCCTCTTTGAAAGGTCACATCCGATGAGAGTGACGTCTGTCACGATTTCCGGCGTCTCATCGAGGAAGAATATCGGTTTTCTGGATGTGATTCCTGAGGCTCTACACGGGAAGACAATTCCAGACGTCTTGACGTTGCTGGCTAGTGCATTCAGATCGATACTCTCGGCGATTATAACTACCGGATACTCCGAGACATCCATTTCGAGAGCCTTTTCCACGAGAACCGATAGCTTGGATGGGTAAGGTGGGACGACGTCCATTACCATCAACTCAATGGGCTTCTCATCTCTAACAAAGGAAACGTGATTGAACATCCCCGAAACCACGACCGTTTTGCCCTTGTGTTCCAAGCTCAACCTTGCCATCTGTGATGCACTAAGAACATCAATCCCTGGATCCTCAACGTAGATTGTGCTGGACGGAAGCGAGATGATTTCAAAGCCAACGATTGGACGGAGGAGCTCCATGCACTCTTCCTTTGTGACGCCTATCACTGCCACCGTTTGCCTGTTCTTCAAGACAAAGTATTCAGTCGTCGTGTATGCTTTCTTCCCTCTGATGTGTCTAGTGATATTATCGATTGTGAGTGGGAAACTGACGTTTTTCACCGAGACGTTCTTGCAATGCGAAGGCATCATCGGCGACGTCAAGTAGCGACCACACTTAAATTCCTTGTGCTGGGTCGCTGCCAATTGTGAAGAAAGATCTGAAGACAGTTGAGAAATTCAAGAACGATGGAATCGTAGAGATTGCTGGTATGCCAGGGTAGTGCATAAAGTAAATATAGTGTCTAACTGAATTAGCCGAGAAGTGCCGGGGTGACAGAGCGGCCATGTGGCGGACTGCAGTCCCGATGGCAGGAATCCGCATACCCGAGTTCAAATCTCGGTCCCGGCTCCATCTTCATATCCAATGGTTTCGCGAGTCCATTCGAATTAGTTTATGGGGGCTTGATGATCGCGACTGGGCTGCAATATCTGTCGGATCGAGTGTTCCTGTAATACCTCATCGCGATATTTCTCTCTTAGTTGAGTCACTGGTGCGATTTGCATATGTACCATTCTTATAGCGTGAAATCGCTCGTGGATTTCGGAACGCTTGCGATTACCTCAGTTGGAGTGCTGTGAGGATGAGTCAGAAGCTCCTTGTCGTAGGACTATCGTTCATTATGTTCTCAAGCTGTTTCGTTCAACTCCTCAATTCAGGTGAAGAAAGCATTTCACAATTATCTTCAGAATATTCAGGGCTCACTTCATTCGAATCCGGGATGTTGGGTAGATTGAATTCTTCAAAGGCATGGATGTATGGAAAGGAATTGGAGAGGATTGCCCTCGACAAACATGCATTCCGTTCCGCAGGTTCCTCTGGAGCGAACGACACGGCGATCTGGTTATCGACGAAGTTCTCTGAAGTCGGACTCGAGACATGGAATGAGTCTTTCGAATTCACCACCTGGGATCTGCTCAGCGATCCGAGACTTGTAGTGTACGTCAGCGATCACAATACGACCGACAACGACCAATTCAATCTTCAGTCATTCCAGTCTGAGCACTATAGTTGGCCCACAAAGGATGGGATGTTTTCTGCAGAGGCCGTGATACTCCCATTGCCATATGTGTCCAATCGGGGAGCCATCGGGTCGATTCAAATCGACGATGTGGTCTGGGATGGATTGAGAACGAAGGACAAGATCGTATTCGTAGGGAGAGAGGTAAGATGGGATCGAGACTGGGAGCGCGACTTCCTTCAGAAGATGACGGCTGACACCCCTGCTGCAGTCGTTTTTGTCTGGTGGTACGACTGGATGGAAAGGATACCTCCAGCGTTCTATCCTTCCGCGGGAGGACGACCGATTGGATCGATTGCGAACCGCTATTGGAACCTAGGAATTCCAACGGGATCAATCAACTTCACCGAAAGTCTCTGGATAAGGAACACCCGAATAGGAGCCAATTTGTCTGCATCAATATCGATCAATTCGACAATCGCCTCTGGGAATCACGTCAACGTGGTCGGCAAAATCGAGGGGTCAACAGCTCCAGAGAAATTGATCCTGATTTCCGGACATTATGATACGGTCATGGACCCTGGCTTCTGTGACAATGGAGCTGGAATCGCTGCGATGATGGAAATCGCTAGAGCGGCAGCGACTGCTGTCAATGAAGGTCTATACAGACCTAAGTACACCTTGCTTTTCGTCGCATTCGCTGCAGAAGAGCTGGGGATGGTCGGTTCGATCAACTTCATAAGCAAACATATGGCAATCATGTCGGATATCGTTGCTGTATTGAATCTTGATTGCATCGGTAGCGATCAGCTTCGCGTGTCAATGACGGACTCAGCAGACAGTCTTGATCTTGATCAATTGGTGTTAGAGGCTGCTAGGGATCTTGGTGAGAATGCCTCATTAGAGGGCGTCGGTGGTTCCGACCATGAACCGTTCAGGGATCCGTCCGGTGCGGGAGAGATGTACTATCGTAATTGGGGCAAGTCTGTCGATATATCAGAAGCAGAACCCATCGCGGCAAGTACAATGCTTTCGTCTTCTCCAATCTCCTACTCTGATATCTGGACAACCGGAGTATCTGGATGGATCCACACGTCATATGATACATCCTATATACCCAATGGACTTGATTGGATTGACCAGGAGGACTTTGGGAAGCACATGAAAGTCGCAGCTTTGTCCGTTTTGCGATTGTCAACGGATGTCGACGAAAGCCAACCCATCAATCCTTTGCTATCATTCATCCCACTCGGAATTGCTTTCCTCCTTGCTCTGGTCATATCTCTGATACTCATCAGGAGGAAAACATAGATGCTCAGCGGCGCGTGGACGTCTTCTTGCCAAGAACCTTGATTAAGATGGACGTCGATTCCCATTTTACTCTCGAAGAGGAACTGCACTCAAGATATTCGCTAGTCTCCCTCCATCGGTGAATCTGATGATATATACCAGCATACTTGGAACAATCGGCAGGACGCCTCTAGTGAGAATCAATAATATGTTGGATGATAGATCAGCTCAAATCTACTGCAAGCTCGAGTCTTTCAATCCAATGTCATCAGTGAAGGACAGAATTGCGTTGGCCATGATAGAAGAATCCGAAAGGAATGGAAAGCTCAGAGAGGGAATGTGTGTTGTCGAACCCACCTCGGGCAACACCGGAATCGGTCTCGCGATGGTGTGCGCTGCAAAGGGATACAGATTGATTCTGACCATGCCAGAGAGCATGAGTCTGGAACGGAGGAAGCTCTTGAAGGCGCTCGGGGCGGAGCTCATTCTGACGCCTGCAGCGAACGGCATGAAAGGGGCAATCGGCAGTGCCATCGAAATCTGCCGTGGTAGTGACAAAATGTTCATGCCCAATCAGTTTGAGAACATGGCGAATCCGAGAATCCACATGATAACGACGGCGAAAGAGATCCTTGCAGATCTCCCCGACCTCGACGCCTTCGTTGCCGGTGTCGGGACGGGAGGTACGATAACAGGGGTGGGAAAGGTACTCAAGTTCGAGACTCCTGGAGTCATGATAGTTGCCGTTGAGCCGGCATCTTCTCCCGTTCTTTCTGGAGGAAAGGCTGGTCGACATGGCATCCAGGGGATAGGTGCCGGATTCGTTCCGAAAATAATGGATATGTCCGTTGTCGATCGGATTGTCAGAGTCACGGACGATGAAGCTAAGCGGGTTTCAAGAGAGCTCGCAGCCAAAGAGGGCATTCTTGCTGGAATATCGTCTGGCGCGGCTTTACATGCGGGGCTGGAAATCGGAAGAGAGCTAGGAAATGGTAAGAAGGTCGTCGTCCTACTTCCAGATAGCGGGGAAAGGTATTTGAGTACGGACTTATTCTTGGGGTAGCATTTCCATGAGCTGGAAGGACGAAGTCTACACTGTTCTGGAACGGGATCCTGCACCCAAATCCTTCAGAGAGGCTCTGTTCTTCAGTCCGGGGCTACATGCGATAATCCTTCACCGAATTTCTCATCGCCTGTATCTGAAGAATCAATTCCTACTGGCAAGGGCTGTGAACTACTTCGCGAGACTACTTACAGGAGCTGACATACATCCTGGGGCAAAGGTTGGAAAGGGTTTCTTCATAGATCATGCGACCGGCGTGGTCATCGGGGAGACTTCCGAAATCGGAGACAACGTTTGCATTTTCCAGGGTGTCACTTTGGGTGGTGTGAGTACGCACAAAGGCAAACGTCATCCGACCCTTGGTAACAACGTGGTAGTTGGAGCAAACGCGACAATATTAGGAAACATCCATGTTGGAGACCATGTGAAGATTGGCGCAGGATCTGTTGTAGTTAAGGATGTTCCACCAAACTCAACTGTAGTCGGAGTTCCTGGCAAGGTTGTCAAGACAGAAGGCGAGATGAAGATTGACTTCAGGCACGATCTCCTTCCAGATCCGCTTATCGATGCTTTCATGAATGTGTTCAACAACATTGCTGAGCTCGAGAACCGCATCGCTGAGATCGAGAAACTTGTGAAAAGGGAAAAATAACCCGTCTATCATTGGTAATTGAGGCCGTTACATGGTTCTTCAAGTCCACAACACCCTGACAAAAAGAAAAGAGGAGTTCAAGCCGATTGAAGATATGAAGATCAAGATGTATGTCTGCGGTGTGACCGTGTATGATGACATACACATGGGCCATGCCAGGCATATTGTCGTCTTCGACATGATCGTCCGGTACCTCAGATATAAGGGGTATAGCGTCACTCATGTCACGAATTTCACCGATGTAGATGACAAGATCATCAATCGTAGTAGAGAGCTAGGCGTTCCTGCCCTCGACCTTTCGAAGACATATGTCGACCGCTATTTCAGTGAGATCGAGATGCTAGGGGTCAGGAGAGCGGACATGTACCCGAAAGCGAGCGAATTCATTCCGCAAATAGTGGACATGGTCAAGAGGATTGAAGCTGCTGGTTACGCTTATGCGACCAAGGATGGAAGCGTATATTTCAGCATGGACAATGTCAACGAATATGGTAGACTATCAGGTATGAAAATAGAGGAGCTCCTCGCTGGTGCGAGAATCAGCGTGGACGAGATCAAACGGAACCCAATGGATTTCGCATTGTGGAAAGCAGCAAAGCCCGGCGAGGTATCATGGCCAAGCCCATGGGGACCAGGACGACCGGGATGGCACATAGAATGCTCTGCCATGTGCATGAACCTGCTTGGCGACACGGTCGATATTCATGGTGGGGGCAACGATCTCATCTTCCCTCATCACGAGAATGAGATTCTTCAATCATGGTCAGTTACGCACAAGCCCCTTGCTAACTACTGGATTCATAACGGCATGTTGCAGATTCAGGAAGAGAAGATGTCAAAATCGCTCAAGAACTTCTTCACCGTGAGACAGATACTGACCGATTTCACAAAGGAGGACATCCGATTCTTCATTTTGAACACCCACTATCGTGGTCCTCTCAATTTTAGTGAGGTCGCGATTGAGGAAGCGGCGACAAGCTTGAGGAGACTTCACAACACCTACGATGCATTGAAGAAATCGACTGGATCAGCGCAGGGAGGCGATGACGCGCTCGAACTAGTCGAGAAAGCTAGACAGATTTTCTTGTCATCAATGGATGACGATTTCAACTCAAGAGCTGCAATATCTGTCATCTTCGATCTGGCCAGGGAGACAAATCGGTTATTGACGGATGGGGGCTTGAGTTCAAAGGGCGTAAAGAATATTGTCGACTTCCTTGAAGAGATCGATCAAGTCCTCGGAATTCTACCAGGAAAGCAGGCACGACACGACGTTTCCTCTGAGATAATCCAGGTTCTGATGGAATTGAGACAGGAATTGAGGAACCGAAGACTCTTCGATCTTGCGGACGATATTCGGAAGAAGCTCCTCCAGAAGGGCATCGAGTTGGAGGACACAACTGAGGGCACGAAATGGAAGCGGATTTGAAGGATCTAGCTATCAAGAAAGCGATTCTCATCACGGGTGGACCGGTCAGGATACCGGGCGACATGATTCTTCCGTTCCATCCAAGTCGGTCAACTGCTGGACCCGGAGCAGGGTCAGTCTCGATAGTCCTGACGTTCGGGGGCATGAGAGTCAAGAAGGCAATATCAAGGAAGGAAGGGGAGTTCGAACTCGTCCAGAAGCATGGAAGTTATGAGCTCCTCAGAAATGGACGCCCGTTCATCCCTGTAATCGAGATAAGACCGACGATATTCCATTCACCTGAGCAAGCCTTCTTTAACCTTGATACAGAGTGCATCTATGACTGCAAGTTCTGCGCCTCAAGGAAGCTGGATAAGAGGATTACGAAGAACCTCGATCTGGATAAAATAGTGAGCATGGTGTTGAATGCGTCCAAGAGGGACGATTTCAAGGCGGTGGCGTTCACGAGCGCAGTTCTCGACTCGCCCTCAGAGACCGTGAAAAGACTGGCATACGTGATATGTAGGGTCAGGGAGCAGTTGGATCCAAACGTCCCCATCGGCGTCGAACCTTACGTCGAATGCTTCGATGACATCGACCGTCTGAGGGCAGCGGGGGCTGATGAAATCAAGATCAATATCGAGACCTATGATGAAGGAATATTCAAGAAAGTCTGCGGAAAGCAGGATTTCCGATGGATACTGAAGGCGATAAGATATGCGGTCCAAATCTTCGGCCGGGGCAAAGTCTGCACGAACATCATTGTCGGCCTAGGTGAGACCGATGAGAATGTGCTTGAAGGTGTAGATCACATGGCAAAGATTGGATGTGTCACAACTCTCAGACCATTGAAGCTCAATGACCTGAACGTCAATGACCTGGAGAATTCCCTCGGTCACCTTGAACCCGTGACGCCTGATCGTATGATCCGTCTGGCAGAGGAACAGAAGGAAATATTCGAGCTCTATGGCATCAATCCTCTCTCGTTCAGAACGATGTGTCATATGTGCACATGTTGCGACATAGTCCCATTCAGAGACATCTGAGGACAGGCTTCGCTCATCAATCGAATTCCAAGATGAACGTTCGATGGCTTTCTTCGAAGAATCGTCAGTTCTGAGTGAACACTGCTTTGAGAATCGGCTGTGTTTCCTCGATCTTCACGAAACCGAATCTCTCGAACTGAACTATCCTACCGATCTCTGAATCTGGGATGGGTTCGACATATCCTTCCTTCTTCTGGCCATCAGGCATCATCACAATGGCCTTCCTGGAGCACTCTGGCACCCAATGAACTATTCGAACCTTCTCCTTCAATATCGAGAGGTCATTTCCTATGAATGATGCCTTCCCATTCTCCAATTCGAGGTTGCACATGTCCTTCAGCCTGATCTTACCCCTCTCCTTGAACGAATCAAGATCATCCTGGTTCATCATGATTCTTATAGGATTGCCAACGAGCGTAAGGTTCCTAACGCCTCTCGCAGGATGGTCGGGATGTAATGGGGCATATGATCTCAGCTCGTTCGTCCCGAATATCTCGACTAGAACCGGATCCCAAACGAAAAAGTACCTGTCAGCTTCAGGATCTATCCGTCTCTTGTTGAAAGCATACAGAGTCTCCCATGAAAACTGAATGTCAACATCCTTCATCCCGACGTCTACCCAGTATTCTCGAATAGCCTCAGGAGCAATGCCTCTCCTTCTTATGGCTCTAACCGTGCCCAATCGGACGTCATCCCAACCAGAGTATTCGCCGTTCTTGATGCCTTTGCCAACAAGCGAAGTCTTGAGTATTGTTTCTGGTATCGTGACAAGGCCATAATGGTGGTACCAGGGCTTTGTCCAACCGAAGTAATCAAAAATGTACGCCTGCCTAAGAGTATTGTTTAGATGGTCCTTTCCCCTGAGTACGTGGGTCAGACCAAGGAAATGGTCATCGACCGCCACGCTGAAGTTCATCATCGGGTAGACGCTGTATCTCGATCCAGTCCTCGGATGTGGAATGGAGGTCACAATCCTCAAACCGATGAAATCCCTAATGGCGGGATTCGGATGTGCGAGATCAGTTTTTATTACGAGCACAGCCTCCTCTTCAGAGTAGCCACCTGACAGCATTCGGTCGAAATCGTCGAGCTGTCCCTCCTTGGGTCTATCGCGATGCTGGCAAGCTCGACCTTCCTCCTTCAGTCTCCTCCAGTCATCTACCGGACACTTACATACATACGCATGACCCATATCGAGCAATTCTCGGGCTGCGTCATAGTAGATCTGGAGACGATCCGTCTGAATTACTGTCTTCTGAACCTCCACGCCTAACCAGGAAAGATCTTCTGGGATTGTATGATATGCATCCGGGTCGATTTTCTCCGGGTTCGTGTCTTCGATTCTGTTTATGAACTCGCCGTGGTACCTTTTTACGTATTCGTCGTTCAGTATTGCCACCCTGGTGTGTCCTATGTGTAGTGGGCCAGATGGTCCAGGAGCAAACCGCATGACCACCTTTCCATCCATCGCCTCCGGTAAGTCAGGAAGTAAATGGATCCGTTCCACCTTGTTTCTCTTTAGAAGGGACGCATCGATGCTCTCGAGCATCTTCCGCTGATCCTCTTCAGGAATACCGTTGACTCGATTGACGATGTCCTCGGTCATGGAATTGATTTCTCTGGCCTTGGACCTCATTTCGGGATGTTCTGCCAGCACTTTGCCTACGACAGCCTTGGGATTCGCTTTTCCCCCGTATAAAACAGCGTTCTGGAGAGCGTATTTCCTGATGGTGTCTTCGATGCTCCCATTGGACATTGCATGCCCATCGCCTACCTGGTTATATTAGCTTTCGTCTTGACCAGAGCCCGTATCGAATGCCTCTCACCATTTCAAGATCAATCTGTGCAGGGTTAATATATCCGTCTCGGTGATTACATTCGCATGTCCATGAGGAGCATCGTCATAAGTATGGATGGCGTCTCCACGATAAACTATGAAGTACCGCTGGAGTACGGCGCAGCACGAATCCTTTCCTCGAATCCCTCGGTCCCTGTCCGATTCATGAACCTGAACGGTCACGAGGCAGTCGGAAATCTCTGGAGCGACAGAGAAAGGATCGCCGCATATTTCCACATAAGAAAGGAGGAGATCATCAAGAAGATGCTGCATGCGATCTCCCATCCCACTCGACCGATAGAGGTCGACAGACCTCAGTTCTTTGACAATATCAAAGAGAGCTTCGATTTGAGAGAGCTCCCGATCCCGAAATTATTCCCTGGAGATGCCGGCAGATACGTCACGGCTGCGGTTGCGGTGGCTGAGTTCGGAGGGAAGAGAAACCTTTCCTTTCATCGATTGATGTTGCTTGACGATCGAAGGTTCGCGATTCGCCTCGTTCCAAGACACTTATATACGATGTACAAGTCCAGCATCTCCGAAGGAAAGGATCTCCCTGTTGCATTCTGTATCGGCGTGTGTCCATCGATTCTGCTTGCTGCGGCGACTTCTCTCGAATACGGCCAGGATGAGATGGAGATCGCCAGTTCACTAAGACAATCGACGCTCGGCGATCCCGTTCATGTCGCGAGCACGAAATCTGGAATTATCGTACCAGCCTATTCAGAGTTCGTGCTTGAAGGAAGAATAACGGCGGAGACAGCGGAAGAAGGTCCATTCGTAGACATCACCGGGACCTATGACAAGAAAAGAATGCAGCCAGTAGTGGAAATCGATACGATCTACAGCGTAGACAGTCCAATGTTCCACATTGTGCTTCCTGGAAGCATCGAACATTACATGTTGATGGGTCTTCCGAGAGAGCCGCTGATTTACAGAACGGTCAATCAGGTTGTTCCCTACGTCCACAACGTCAGGTTGACGGAGGGCGGATGCTGCTGGTTGCACGGGATCGTGTCCATAACGAAGAATAAAGAGGGCGACGGAGTAAACGCGATTATGGCCGCCTTCACGGGTCACCCTTCGATGAAGAAAGTGACGATCGTTGACAATGACATCGACGTATATGATGACCGGGAGGTGGAATGGGCGGTAGCAACGAGATTCCAGGCGAAGAAGGGCCTAATCGTGATCGATGATGCAGCCGGCTCAACCCTGGATCCTAGTTCTGATGGATTGACCTCGAAGGTGGGAATAGACGCGACGAAACCTATGGGGGGGGAAGACTTCGACAGGGTGAAGGCACCTTAATTCTCCCATTTCATGTTCCTGAGATATATCGTCTCCTCTCTCTTCGGCCCGAGACTTACTATGCCAATCGACACGCCAACGTTCGATGATATGAATCTCAGGTATCTCCTCATCTCAATAGGAAGGGTTTTGTAGCCGTTACTGATGATCTTCTCAGTCTCATCTTTTGTCCAGTCCTTCCAACCATCAAACTCCTGATAGATGGGTCTCGCCCTCACTAGCTTCGATATGCTCGACGGGAAATCTTTGACGATTTGACCTTCGATTTCATAGTCCGTTGCGATTTTCAGTTCCTCCATACCGCTCAACACATCGATTTTGGTAATCGCGAGGGATGTGATTCCGTTGATGCGGACAGCATGTCTTACAATGACGAGGTCCAGCCAACCACATCTCCTGGCCCTTCCCGTGGTAGTTCCGAATTCGCAACCTCTCTTCTGAAGATATTCTCCAAGTCCACCGGTAAGCTCGGTCACGAAAGGACCGCGGCCCACTCTTGTGGTGTAGGCTTTAACGACGCCTACTACTTCCTTTATGCTGGAAGGCGGCACTCCGGCGCCCGTGCAGATTCCTCCAGCGACACAGCTGGACGAGGTAACATATGGATAGGTTCCGTGATCGATGTCTAACATAGTTCCTTGAGCCCCCTCAAAAAGCACGTTCTTTCCATTCCGAATCGCATCGTTGATTAAGACAGAAGTATCGGTCACGTATTTGCCTAATGCAGATCCATAGGACGAGTAAGTGTTGATGATATTTTTGACAGTATCCTGGGTGGGAGCACCAAAGACCGTCATCATTCCTTCCTTTATGGGGTATATCATGTTGATCTTCTCTTCTAATGTGGCTTTATCCATGAGGTCTCCGATTCGCACCCCATATCTTGAGATCTTGTCGGAGTAGCAGGGGCCTATCCCACGACCTGTTGTCCCTACTCCATTGGGTCCTCGGGATTTCTCTTCGGCCCCGTCAAGAATCTTGTGATATGGCATTATCACGTTCGCTCTATCTGAGATCCTTAGTCCTTCGACCGTTATTCCCCTCGATTCCACCATTCGGATCTCTTCTAGAAGTTCTTCGGGATCGACAACCACTCCGTTCCCTATTATCGCCATGACACCTCTTCGGAGAATTCCAGATGGCAAGAGGTGAAGTTTGAATATTTCGCCGCCGATACCAATTGTGTGACCCGCATTGGTCCCGCCCTGGAATCTAACTACCAAATCCGCATATTCCGCGAGACAGTCAGTAATTTTCCCCTTGCCTTCGTCTCCCCACTGGGTGCCAATGATTGCATTTGTAGGCAAATTCACACCAATCCTTTGGATGATATGAGAAATAAATAAACTGTTTGGTCGTTGCCTAGACGATTTCCGATACGATTGCAATCAGATCGGTGAGACCGATATCAGTCTTGAAAGCGGTCGGTGAGAAGTGCGTCCGTGAAACCTTTCCGACTTCCCCAAGCTTCTCGAGCAACCTGTTCATGGGTGGAGGTGATGCATGAAGCATCGAGGCGATCTCGTCATTGTCATAGAAATATGGAATGTCCAACTCCGCTTTCCAGATCGATAAGTATTTGATGCATCTTGTTCTGTCAGCTAGTCCATCACGAACCTCCATCGACTCGAGAATCGTTCGATCATACAAAGGGCCGCCCCAGAGGGGGCCATAGGATTCTGCGCAATCATACTCTCGCGAAAAGCTGCGAAATCCATCCTCCGGTCTGTATCGAATGTATCCCAACTGGTCGAGGGATTTGTCGGCTTCCTGGGCGCTGGCTCGCATGCGCATATGTAGACGAAAATAATGATCAGCGTAGAAGCAGAGAATCGGTTTGGCGCCCATGTCCAACTCGGCAGACTTTCTTACCAAATACCCAACAAGTATCCTGAGGCCGAGTTCATGTCCGAAAGTACATCGAATCGACCTCGCACCGTATCTCCTCGCACATTTCTTGGGATGGGTGCCAGCCAACGGCGCAGTGTCCGTTGCTGTGATGCCAAGGATTCCATTTCTCTTGCATCCCTGGATGGCTGCGGTGACATACGGAACGGGAGTGCCGAATGGGTCCACGTCAACATAATCAAAAGGGCGATCAGACAACAGACATCTCATATCGAAATTCGATGCCCTGCAGTTGTCCAGGTTGTTCAGCTCGATATTCCTCTCGATATACTGCAAAGCTTCTTCATTACTGTCATTGACGTAAATCATGAAGTCCCGCGCGACCTCGTTCGCCACTCTTATTCCCCTAGCCCCTGTTCCCGCCATGCTATCGAGCACCTCCTTGCCAGTAAAATCGATAGCATCGAACAACATAACGGAAATGTCTCGGTTGAAAGCCATCTGTTCGTTGTAGAATACCCCACCCTGTCTTTTCCCCGGACCTCTCGAAGAGTGGAGAATTGGCACAAGAAGTTCTGTTTGACCTTCCACGATTCCTAAGGAGCCTTCAATCTCACTCACAAGAGCTCTCCCTTCATGAGCTTCATTATCTTATATGGCAGAAGATTCCTGTTGATCGGGGTGACTTCAAGAATGCGGATGTCATCTCTGCGTCTTATGTCTTGGAGCAATGGATTTCGGGACTTCTTATGAAGGGTCAAGATGATTGGTTTGTTGACATCGAGCGCAGCCTTCACGGCAGCAACGAACTTCTCGCTCTCCACCTCCATCTTCCCTACCTCATCGATTACGACCACGTCAGCCTCTTCGCAACCCTTGGTGAGGGCTGTCACACCGACGTCCTCCAGGGCACTGAGGTCCACGCCAAACTTTCCCACCATGAATTTGCTGTGAATATCCACGTTTGCGAGAACTGCCTTTTTCTTCGTCTGCCAATCGATGACGTAAAAGCCTACCCGCTTATTATCCTCGATGATGGGTTCCGTAATCATCCCACCGACTTTCAAGTCGTCGGATTCCAGCATCTCGATGACCTTAAGAAGTGCATGAGTCTTCCCAGCCCCAGGAAGACCAGTTATGCCAATCTTGATTCCCCTATTCATTCTCGCCACCAGAGCACAAACAAATTCCTAAATGACCCCCACCGTGCAAAGTAACGGTGGATATGGTGTTTCTGTTTAATTATCTTTGTGGCCTTTTAAAAAACACCCAGTCAAGATTCCACAATCCTTTCTACGAACATTAGTGGGTACTTAAGTTCCTCAATATATCTCACGTGCGCAAAGACTCGGATCTCGGCGATTCTAATTGTGACCCGAACATCCATCATCGGGCCAGTTAATGACTGATAGTCGAACTCGTTCCTCTTCTTCCTAAGAGACTTTCGGTCAATCTTGACAGTGACTTCCTCGACAAATGGCTGCACCTTGACTCCTTCCTCGATTGCTCGTTCAAGACTATCCACGTTCGAAGCACTTACTGGGGTGCCGATGAATTGATGGTAGACCGTACCTAGCTTTATGCCTGCTTCAAAGACCGCTCTCTCTCTTTTCGTGCACTGAAAATACTTGATTGCCAGCTCATCCCGATCTGCCATAACCTAGCACCTTTTCCGTCGAATTCGATATAATCTCATTGCTCCTCAACATAATTAAGCGCTTGTTTTGAATTGGACTACAAAGTCTCCAATACTAGCTTGGCGTCAACAACAATACAATCTCTCTCCCTGACGAATACGGGATTCAGATCCAACTGGCCTATATGTTCTTTCAATTCATTTCCCATAAGTGAGACACTTACCAACAATTCGATTAGAGCATCGCGGTTGGCCACTATGTTCCTAAAACCTCGGAACACCTTCTCAGCCTTGATTTCGCTTACCATTTCGTCTGCATCATCGTTGTTGATAGGCACGAGTCGAAACGATACATCTTTGTACAACTCGGTCAGCACGCCACCCAGACCGAACATAATGCTGAGTCCAAAGTTCGGGTCCTTGAAAAGACCAATGATGACCTCTATGCCTGGTTTCTCCATCGGTTCGATGAGGACGGAAGCTCCTGGAAACTTCGATTTGATCGCATCGAATTTCTCGACCATCTCCGCCCTGCTTTGGACATTTAGGAAAACGCCTCCGACATCGGTCTTATGAAGGATATCAGGTGAACACACCTTGACTGCTACTGGGAATCTTATGTCAAGATCCTGAAGTTCCTCCCTCCTGGGCACCCTGAAAGCCGTTGTCTTGATCCCATAGCTCTTGAGCAAGTTCTTCACTTCGCTCTCCGAGAGCCCGAATCTCCCCTGCTCCCTGATTGCACCTAGGTCCAATGCTATCCCTCTACCCGGAGGCATTGGCATTATTGGATTAATTCTTTCTCCCTCTTCGACACAGTCTTTGAATGGTGATTCAAGAAAAAGTCACGCTCTTGGCTTCTTCGTTATGAATATATGGAATCCACTAGTCCGCGTTGATAGCGTCTTTGCCGAGTGCAGTGCCGAGCTCGAATGCCTTTTTGTTGAGAGGCTCAGTACCCTTTGGCGCCACATCGCATAAAGCCTTTAGAATGGATCTCTTGCTCACGATTCCGCTGATCTCAACAAAAGCGCCGAGCATGACAACATTGGCCACAATCCGCTTTCCCATTTCCTCAGCCTTCCTAGTCGCTGCGATATCATAGTATCTAATATCTGGCCTGGATTCCACAGCGTCCTCATCTAGGACGACCACTGTGTCTTCGTTCGTGACATCGATGAACCTCTCGTAAGCCGGTTGGGACATTAGAATAAGATAGTTCGGTATTTCAACAAAGGGGTAGAAGTTCTCACTCTCAGATATTTTCACGTCGCATTTCGACGATCCCCCTCTAGCTTCTGGACCGTAAGACTGCGTCTGAATGGCATAAAGATCCTTTCCTCCTCTTTTCTCATAAAGCGAAATGCCACGGGCCAAGGCTATGCCGGAGAATATGATACCTTGGCCTCCCATGCCAGCAAACCGCACGGAGATGGTCATCGAGCATCCCTGATGCGACTCTTATCCAGATTCTACTAAATCTCCTTTTCTGTTGTAGTTTTGCGGGATGATACTAGGGGAATCATTATCATGAATAATCCAGAATTTTCGAGTCTCGGAGCGAATTGAAACGACCTGCCACCAATCTACAACCTAACAACAATATTCGAGGCGGCTGATGTCAATTCCTGATTATGTCGATTGCCAGAGAAGGGAATGACTATTAGATGAAGACACTTGAAGGTCAGATTATAAATCATTCTCACTCTTCTTTTCATTGTCCAGCATCGACTTGAGCATAGATCCGAGTGAGGGTCTATTCCTGTCTACGAACTCCCCTATGGTTATCTGACCACTAATGTTCAAATCGACCGGGTCCATATTCCACAACTCTGATTTCTCTTTCCTGACTGACTTGATCTTCAGCCACTCATACATCTGCTTTGGGTCTCCCATTTTGTTCCTCCGACCAAAGCCAGTCGGGCAAGGAGATGCGACCTCCACGAAACTGAAACCATTCTTGACAAGTGCTCTCTTCATGGATCCGATCAGTTCCTTCACATTCCTTACGGTCCAACGAGCAACGTAATTCGCACCGGCAGTGACCGCAAGCTCTGCCAGGTCGAATGGAAACTCCATATTGCCATAGGGTGTTGTGGTACTGAAGGCTCTATGCGGAGTGGTTGTCGATGCTTGACCTCCAGTCATCCCATAAATGTTATTGTTTAAGCAGAACACAGTCATATCAGCGTTCCTTCTGCTCGAGTGGATGAAGTGGTTGCCGCCGATAGCTCCTAGGTCTCCGTCTCCAGTGAATACTATGACTTTCAGATCTGGGTTCGATAGGCTGAGTCCCGTCGCTACCGCAAGGGCTCTACCGTGAGTCGTATGGATTGAATCGGCACGGATGTATCCAGGAATCCTTGAGCTGCATCCGACCCCCGACACGAAAACGACTCTATCTTGATCAAGGTCGAGTTCAGAGAACGCCCTGTGGAAGCAGTTCATCACCGTTCCAACACCGCATCCGGGGCAGAATATCGTTGGCCATCGGTCTTTCCTGTAGAGATCGAAGAAGGTTTCCATTTCAACCTCTCCTCAGAGAATGGAGGATCTCCTGAGGGGTATGAACCTCACCGCCGACCTTGGATAACAGACGCACACTCCTGCACCCCTCCAAGCACGCAATTCTCTGCACTTCTTTGAAAACCTGCCCCATG
>Ga0315285_10000438_pt1 | contig 43208 bp, 38 predicted proteins | sample YL17G09_36_MG_FD_203698 | JGI IMG/M metagenome (GOLD analysis project Ga0315285, IMG submission 203698) | Sediment microbial communities from Yellowstone Lake, YNP, Wyoming, USA - YL17G09_36 | ecosystem: Environmental > Aquatic > Freshwater > Lake > Sediment | place: USA: Wyoming | collected...
GATTTCCGAGGATCTGGAGAAGAGAATTCGAAGAGCGGTCTTCCCTGGAGTCACAAGCTCTCATCACCTGCATGCCATGGCAGCGTTGGCTGCTACCCTCGCTGAAGAGGAGATATACGGCGAGCGTTATGCAACACAGACGATCAAGAACTCTAAAGCGCTTGGGCAGGCATTGAACGAGTTGGGCTTGGATGTGCTTTGTCCTCATCTCGACTTTACGGAATCTCACACCATAGCGGTGGATGTCTCGAAATTCGGTGGAGGGGAAGAGATCGCGAACGCCCTCGAGCAAGCGAACATCATGGCCAATAAGAACCTGCTTCCCGGGGACGAGAGTCCGGTCAGGCCGAGTGGCATAAGGCTGGGTTCACAGGAGCTTACGAGGGTTGGAATGAGAGAGAGCGAGATGAAAGAGGTCGCTTCACTCATATGGAAGGTTGTCTCGAAGAAGGTCAAGATCGAAAGGGTAAAGTCAGAAGTGAAAGAGTTCAAGAGAGGGTTCACGAAGATTCGATACTGTCTCGCCGAGGGGAAGGAAGCATATCGATATCACGATTTCTTCTGACCGTCTTTTCCGCGAACATTATCAAGAAGCTCGCATGCCATACATCTTTTCTTTGGGGTAGGTTCACCGCAAGAACAAGAATTCAACGTAGCTGCAAGGAAGTGATCTCTCAGCAACGGAAGAATCGCGTCGTAGCTCGAAAGTATCGAGTGTCTGGTGCCCGGCGTTCGCGCCTCCATCCTGTCGATCATGTCACGGTATTGATTTCTAATCGCATCATTCGCATATGGACATGTTTCATCGGAGAACGGTACATCTCGGAGCATTGCATATAAGTACACCTCTTTCTCAGGAATGCTTCGAAGGGGCTGGATTCTTGGGATCAAACCAACCCGGACCTTCCTATGAGGACCCAATCTCGCCATTCTCTCAACATCGCCCCTGGTGAAATTCATCATTACTGACTGAGCGGTATCGTCAAGATTCAGACCGGTCGCTATCACATTCGCTCCGATCTCTTTCGCAGTCCTGTTCAGACACTTCCTTCTGAGGACACCACAGAATGTGCATGCCGTCTTGTCCCCAACATCCGCTGCTATCGCATCCATGGTGACCCCAAACTCGTCCTTGAAAGAGACGATATCATGTGTAATTCCTATGCTCTTCGTAAGAGCCTTGGCCTTCTTGAGAGTGTTTTGTCGATATCCCTTGATCCCCTCATCGATTGTAATCGCGCTCAGATCGATGTCAGAGCGAGGTGCAAGTATGTCTGCAAGGATTCTGAGCGTTACCGAACTATCCTTACCACCAGACAGAGCCACAGCAATGTGACCTATTCCATCAAGGTCTATTTGGTGTCTTATCTCTGTCTTGACCCTTCGTTCGACGTACTCTTCAAGATGAACTTGGCAGAGATGGTTGCCGTTGTACCTGATGAAGGTCACAGCCTTTTTTCCGCATTTGCTGCACTTCGCCACGACAGGTCAAACCCTCATCTCGGCTAAAATCTTTTGTGAAAGAAAGGCTAGCGGAATCGTACTGGATTAATGGCGCGCGTCACAATCGAATGTCGGATTTCCACGTTGGACGTAATTCCAGTCTTCCCTACGAAAAGTATTTTCATCTCTAAATCGCTAGAGCGGAGTGAATTTCTATGAATGAGATTTGGACAGAGAAATATCGCCCTAAGAGCCTAAAGGAAATCGTCGGTCAAAAGGAGATTGTTGACCGTCTTCAGTCATACGCTCGATCCAAGAATGTTCCGCATCTGCTGTTTGCGGGGCCGGCTGGAACCGGCAAGACCACGTCCGCGTTGGCGTTGGCTCGAGGTCTGTATGGAGATGGATGGCAGAGCAATTTCATAGAACTCAATGCGTCCGATGAGAGGGGAATTGACGTCGTGAGGGGGAAGATAAAGGAGTTCGCCAGAACCTCCCCGATTGGCGGCGCCGGTTTCAAGATAATCTTCCTGGACGAGGCGGACGCTCTCACTTCTGACGCACAGGCAGCATTAAGAAGGACAATGGAGCGATATAGCAAGACCTGCAGGTTCATCCTATCCTGCAACTACTCTTCTAAGATCATCGAACCGATTCAATCCAGATGCGCGGTATTTAGGTTCAGGCCCCTAAAGGCTGAGGATATGAGGAAGTTCCTCAGAATGATAAGTTCCATGGAAGGTCTGACCGTCTCTGATGATGCAATGGAGGCACTGATCCACATAGCTCAGGGTGATCTTCGCAGATCGATCAACTCTCTGCAGGTTGCCGCTTCCTTGGGTCAGGAAATCACTATAGATGTCGTATATCAGACCACAGGTTACGCACGCCCTGATGAGGTCAGGGCGATGCTTGAGACGGCCCTTGCTGGGGACTTCATGGAATCCAGAAACATGCTGGACGAAATCATGATCTCCTATGGTTTGTCGGGCGAGGACATCATAAAGCAGATACACAAGACGTTCTTTGACCTCAAGATCCCGGATACTGAGAAGGTCAAGCTAATTGATAGGACCGGTGAGGTTGAGTTCAGGATAGTGGAGGGCAGCAACGAGAGGATACAACTCGAGTCTTTGCTGGCGTATCTCGTCCTTGTCGGCGAAATGAAGGGACACGGGCCTCAGTGACCAGTTCTAGTCCTAATGTTCGACTTGACTTCTACCTCTACATCGGCAACGTATTTATACTCCATTCATGTTCCCGAGGGACGAGACTACTATGGCTCGTTTCAAAGAGGCAGATGAGAGAATTCTCAATAAGAAGATCTGCATGAACTGTTACGCGAGAAACGCTCCTAGAGCGACACGCTGTAGGAAATGCGGATACGATCATCTTCGTCCTAAGGCCAAGGAAAGCCGGAAGACATAGGCTTGGTTTCGCTTTTTTTCGTTCATTTCCATCGTGCGATACGATTCTAAGTCTTCTTGGAGGGTTCTGCTAGCCTTTTTCTTGTTTTTTCCTGCCTCCGATTCATATCTCTATCATCCCGTTCAATTGATGGAGATAGATTCTTAACATACCAGCTTCATGTAATGCCAAAAGCATAAAGAGGTCGACCAGGATTCCTCGGAGGATGTTGATTGAGCAAGATTCTTATTGTTGATGATAATGCAGCTGTCTTAGAGGTTGTCTCCGAGCTGGTAGCTTCTGCCGGATTCACACCCATAACGGCCTCTGGTGGAAAGGAGTGCCTCGAAAAGGTTGCAACAGAGAATCCAGATTTGATACTTCTAGATATCAACATGCCGGACATAGACGGTTGGAGCGTGCTGAGACAGCTCAAGGAGAAGGGACTGACGAGCCAAATAAAGGTCATGATGCTTACAGCGACAACAGATATCGGGACCGACATATTCGGCCTGCAGGATGTTGTTTCTGGATACATAAGGAAACCCTTTACCAACAGCGAGCTCGCGGAAAGGCTCAAAGCGGTTCTTGAACAATCTCCAGATACTCTTTTGGAAATCAAGGAGAAGGAACCAAGCGGCTTCGCTAGGCTATTTAGAAAGGGAAAGACCGTCGGGACAGCTTCCGATGGAATGGAGAAGGCAATGAAGTCGGCGAAGAAGTATGAGCTGCGCCGAGGATTCGGATATGTTGTCAAAGAGCAGAAGCCGAATAGATCATTCGAGATCTTCGTGGATCAGGTGACGCACAAGATGCAGGGTCTGTGCGTGACGAGGCAGCATCCTGAGACAATTCGAAAGGAGTGGGGACTCGACAAGACTCCAATCATATGGTTGAGCAACCAGCTCGGCAAGGTGTACGTCAATCCGACGAACATCGGGATTCTCAGTGATACGATAATCCGGTTCGTCGAGAAGAGCGGAGACAGCATCGTTCTTGTCGATGGAATCGAGTTCCTTATGGTCAACAACGATTTCTCAAAGGTACTCAGGATGATTCACCACATCACCGAGGCAGTGATGGAATATAAGTCAAGGCTGTTGATTTCCGTTGATCCGCGGGCCCTGGACACACGAGAGATGGCTCTGCTTGAACGCAATATGGAAATAATAGATGCGATGGAACACTCACCCTCGAAATCTATTAGGTAATCGAATTCATTGTCTTCTCCATCTTGGCATTCGATTGGGGGACATCTTCGTGGGAGACTCTAGGATAATAAGAATCTGGGCTCGAGAGGTTCTCGATTCAAGGGGAAATCCGACAGTCGAAGCAGAGGTTCATACACCATCACTCGTCGCCACAGGCATAGCGCCTTCGGGTGCATCCACTGGCAAGTACGAGGCGCTTGAATTGAGGGATGGAGGAAAGCGTTTCGGTGGCAAGGGCGTGCTGAACGCGGTTGAGAATATCAGGAGGATTGTTGGACCCAGACTCGAAGGCATGGACGTGACCTGTCAAAAGGAAATCGACAAGACCATGATCGACTTGGACGGCACGGTGAACAAAGCGAGGCTCGGAGGAAATGCAGTCACCGCGGTGTCAATAGCATGCGCTAGAGCGGGTTCAATGGTGGCGAATCTATCGTTGCATGAATACCTCGGGACTGGCAGCAATCTACTTCCTGTTCCGATGATGAACATAATCAACGGTGGGAAACATGCTGGCAGTAATCTTAGGATACAGGAGTTCATGATAGTCCCAGCAGGCGCGAAGACTTTTTCGGAAGCATACAGAATCGGGTCCGAGATATATCATGCACTAAAAGAGATTCTGAGAGCGTCCTATGGTTCGAATTCGATTAATGTTGGGGATGAGGGAGGGTTTGCCCCACCAATTGAAGACACGAGGGAGGCCCTTGATGTCATCGGAGAGTCGATTCAAGTTTCGGGATACTCTCCTGGCAAAGACGTGTTCTTGGCCCTTGATTCGGCCGCGAGCGAATTCTTTTCCAATGGTTTCTACGAGATTGACGGAAGGAAGTTGACGGCGAATGAGATGATTGATTTCTATGAAGGTCTAGCCAGAGACTATCCGATTTTAAGCTTCGAAGATCCTCTTGAGGAAGATTCCTTTGAAGAGACGGCCCTCTTGACCAAGCGTTTGGGTGCTAGGGCGCAGATTGTAGGCGACGACCTTTTTGTCACGAATGTTGAGAGGATCAAGAAAGGCGTCAAGATTGGGGCAGCAAACGCCCTGCTACTCAAGGTCAACCAGATCGGAACGATCACTGAGTCATTTGAAGCAGCCGCCTACTCTTTTCGGTCAGGGTACGGCGTCATTATCAGCCACCGTTCAGGTGAGACGGAAGATACATCGATCTCCGACATTGCAGTTGCTCTAGGCTGCGGGCAGATTAAGTCTGGAGCGCCGGCGAGGGCAGAGAGGACGGCGAAGTACAATCGGTTGCTTCGAATTGAAGAGACATTGGGCACGAGAGCCAGATTCTCTGGCATGAACACTTACGGAAAGTTCAATTGATATCGAACAGGTTTGGCTAGAACCGACCAGCATAGGAAGTGGACCCCAATGACTGCCAACCGCTTTCAATTGCCTGGCATCCGTTGGCCAGACCGACGAAGCTCACGGAATTTGTCCACGACTCCACATGAAACTAATTGGCCAGCGAATGGAATAAATAGCCAGCCCATCCATGGAGCATGTGCGCAAAGTAGTCTGTCGGAAGGAGAATCTCCACATCTTGGAGAAGACAGCACTTTGATCCGACTAAGGTGGATCATTGCTTTCCGCTCGGTTGGTGAATTTCGATGAAGGAAGGAGAATTCAAGACAGGAATCGAGTTGATCGAGAACTACAAGTTCAGAGTGGATTTCAATTCAGAGACGATTGATGACATCTTTGTGGACGAACCTGAACCTCTCGGGAGTGGCGGATATCCGAACGCAGGTAAGCTCCTGGCTGCGGCCGTGGGGAGCTGTCTATGTTCGAGTCTCGCATTCTGCCTGCGCAGGTCCAAAGTGAACGTTCCCTCACTGACAGCGGAAGTGCATGCGATGTTGTTGAGGAATGAACGGGGTAGGCTCAGGGTGACATCGATCGCTGTGACCATTCGCCCTAAGGTCGACGATTTGGAGGGAATGGAACGATGCAAAGACATCTTCGAGGACTTCTGCATTGTGACTCAGAGCATCAGGCAGGGGATAGACGTCAGCGTTGAAGTCAAGCCTCCTTTTCCGATATCGTGAGATGGTTTCTCAGATTCGAGCACCAGTCTCTGTCTTCAACGCTCCAGATTCTCAGACACAAATCGAGCTCTTTCGTGAGATCCCTTTGGAATTCTTCGATGGAAGGGCATATCGTCAGATCGATAGTATTCTCCGCATTTTCTTTCAAGCGACCTCGTAATTTTGAGGGCGATTTCCTCAATTCCCACATCTTCCATCGTGGAATCCCTTTCTTACCTATGGTCTCATACTTCTTCGTTGTCAGGTTCGAATCATATATGAGGACTATGTCGACATCCCTGGGACTCTCTTTTCCCTTCAAGAAGCTTCCAAAGACATATACTTCCTTGATGTACATCGGGAGATCCTCATTCTCGATCGTATCCATCAACTTCTCAAGTTTCTTGTACAACCAATCGCGCCTTTTGTTACCAGTGAGGGACTTCACCAGGGGCACGACAATTACTTCTGCGTTCAACTATTAAATCTCTTGCGGTTGAATGTCCTCGTTCATCATGGTCAAAGGAGATATCCTCATATTTGACGGTCAGTCAGCAGTCTTCGGCGCATCTTTTGGATAGGAGTCATACTTCGATCATCAAGGAATTGGCCAGCCATCTGCCCGAGCGAAATACTTATTGGCTCATCCTGACATTATCATTGTGTGATTGACGAGAAGGACCTTGCGATTCTGAAGGAACTCGAGAACGATGCTAGCAGGAGCACAAAGGCAATCGCCAAAGCATTGAACATGCCCCGTGCGACTGTGCACGAGAGGGTGAGGAAGATGCGAGAGAAAGGAGTCATCCGGGGTTTCACCGTAATCCCAGATTACTCAAAGTTGGGTGAACCGATTTCCGCTTTCATTCTCGTCTCCTTCTTGCCCAACAGTACGATATCTCAGAGGGAGCTAGCCCGTAAGATCTCAGACCTTGAAGGTGTTCGAGAAGTGCATCTGATTTCTGGGGAGTATGATATTCTCTTGAAGGTCAGGGCGAAATCGATGGAAGACATTGGTTCATTGGTGATCGATAGATTGAGGAAGATTGAGGGCGTCGGAAGGACGATCACTTGTGCATCTTTCGCAACGGTCAAGGATGAACTATGATCTTCTTTTGATGGGAGTCTCTGCTGAATGATTAGAAACACGCATATAAATAATATCTTAGATATATAATAATATATTCATATGAGACTTTAACCAGCATTCGCAACCCACTGGTGACCAGATCGAATGAAGAAGAGTTTAGAGCATCTAGGAAAGTTTTAAGCCTTTGCTCCGGATAACGTATTCTGCTTGCGGAAGCGTGAGTCGCGGCCGGTTTTGGCATCCTGAAATCGAGTAGGAGCTTAAGACTGGTCGACAAGCATATGGGGGAGGAGATAGATGGAAGATAATCGTAGAGTAGCGGTAGCTACGTCTGGTTTGTCCGTCGTCCCATCGGACGATACCCGATCAAATGAACAGGAGAGGCTCAGACCCACCCAGGATATTGGAGAGATGAGGTTCGATCTCATTAAACAGCATCTCAGCTCCACCCGTCGATTTTCTGCTTCATACGAATTGATGTTCGGTTCTTATCAGAAGAGCAAAGCTTTGTGCTCATGCGGGAAAATCGTTGAGATGGATTCTACTGTCGTAAGATTGAAACGAAGGCTAGGAAAGGAGATAGAGTGCAGGACATGTAGGAATGACAGGATCGGCAGAGATATCGAAGCTCTGGAGACGCATTTCTGGGGGGAGGAAAACGAGGGATATTCATAGGCGACTCAGATCCCTTTTTCAATCAACGCATTTCCAAACCACCCTGATAGAGCGTATTATTTGAAGCAAACATATTTAATCGCCGATTCCCGCTTCAAATCAGAGCGGGCAATTCGCGGAGCGTGTTGCATTGGGAGTATTCACAGAGCGTGACAAATTGGTGACGATGGAAGAGGCGGCTTCCACAATAAGAGATGGAGATGTTGTCGCCATCGGCGGTGGTCTTTGTATGAGGGAACCGATGGCCATGCTTCGGGAACTTGTGAGACAAGGCAGGCGCAATCTACACATTGTGGGGACCGCCCATGGTTTCGATGTGGATTTCGCTTGTGGCGGCGGCATAGTCGGCGCTGTTGAGGAAACGCATGTAAGTTTCGAGCAAGACTTCGGCTTAGCACCCAACTATCGTAGGGCATGTGAGACCGGTCAGGTGCGGATCAAGGAGAACTGCTGCAACACAGTCATAATGCAGCTTCGAGCGAGTGAGTTTGGAATTCCGTTTGTGCCTATGAGGAGCATCAAGGGTAGTGATGAGATCAAATTGCACCCCGAGTTCAAACCGATGGTCGATCCTTTCACAGGGAAGAAGATAGTGCTGGTTCCAGCCTTGACGCCCGACGTGGCAATAATCCATGCGCAGAAAGCCGACATCCACGGCAATCTCAAGATTCTACCGCCCTACGTCGCAGATGTTCTCTTCATAAGAGCTTCGAAGAGAGTCATCGTGACGGCCGAAGAGATTGTTTCAGAAGAGAAGATGATCGAAGAGGGACCCACGATACCCTACTACGAGACCACCGCTGTGGTCAACGCGCCGTTCGGTGCTCATCCGACTAGCTGCTATCCATATTATGCCTACGACAGGGAGCATATTTCTGAGTATATGAAATCGGCAAAGGAAGGTGCGGACGCATTCAAGAATAGATACCTGGACAAATACGTCTATGGAGTCAAGTCCCCTGAGGAGTATCTAGAGAAGGTCGGTGGCAATGTGAAAAGAGAAAGACTGGCCTCCTGGAAAGAAAGCCGGGAACGCTGGATGGAGTTGTTCACATATGGGTGAGAAGTTCGAAGTCGGCATAGATGAGCTGCTTGTGTTCAATGTGGCGAGGACAATAAGGGACAGGACCACGGTCTTTCATGGGGTCTCATCTCCTATACCCATGGTTGCGATGTACTATGCAAAGCTAACCCACGCGAAAGATATGGTGTACTTCGGAGGCGTGTCTAGCGCCGTCGACCCAAATCCTCCATTTTTTCCCCCAACCACGAATGACTGGGTCATGATCCAAGGTCGAACTGCAATGGTGACGGTTGACAAGATATTCGACCTAGCTCAACGTGGTGAGCTTGACCGATCCTTCTTCAGTGGCGCTCAGATAGACAAGTATGGAAACCAGAACGTCAGCATGATTGGTACCCCAGATAGGTGTAAGGTGAAGTTCCCTGGCGGCGCTGGAGGATGCAATCTTTCTGGTGACTGCGTCAACTATACAATATGGACTACGAGGCACAGGGCTCAGAAGAAAGGCGACAGGAAGTTCTTCACACTTGTGAACAAGTGCGATTTCGTCACAAACGTCGGGCACGTCACACCATACGGCCGCAGAGAAGAGCTCGACCTTGTGGGAAATGGGCCCGACTGGGTCGTGACGGAGCTAGGTGTCTTTGATTTCGATGAGGTGACGAAGACAATGAGACTTCGCTATCTCTACCCGGACACGACCGTGGATGATGTCCTCGACAGTACGGAATTCGAGCCGATCATTCACCCAAACGTTGGAGTGATGGAAATGCCGACTAGGGAAGAGATCGAGATCATCAGAAGGATCGACCCTCTTGGCGTTCGAAAACTCGAATATCCCGAGCAGGAGCTTGCAAGACGTTTCCAGATATAGTGGACCAATGTCTCGTGGCGGAACGAGGGAGGATTCCATATGCAAGATGAGAAAATAGACGCAATATTCAATCCAAAATCAGTCGCTCTGGTCGGTGGGTCGAACAAGGAAGGCAAGATGGGTTACGTTTTTGCGAAGAACATAACGAGCGGATACAGTGGAAGGGTCTACATGATCAATCCTTCAGAAGACCAGGTATTCGGTCTGAAGTCGTTTCCTGACGTGAAGTCTGTTCCTGACCAGATTGACCTTGCGATCGTCGTCATCCCTGCAAAAGCTGTACCTCCAGTGATGGAGGAGCTTTCCAATAAGCGGGTCAAGGCAGCGGTTGTGATAACCGCAGGATTCGGCGAAGCTGGACCTGAAGGAAAGAAGCTCGAGGAGGAGCTAATGAGGGCGGCGAACAAGGGTGGCGTGAAGGTGATTGGTCCGAACTGTTTTGGTGTCTACAACTGCAATATCGGCCTTAACGCGTCGCTCGGCGTCGGGACCCCTCCAAGCGGCGGTGACATTTCGTTCGTCACACAGTCCGGAGCTTATGGCATGGCAATATTGACGTTCGCAATTGATCACCACATGCGATTCGCAAAGGTAATGGCACACGGCAACAAGGCAGGCATTGATGATTACGAGATCATCCGTTATCTGGGCGAGGATAGCGAGACAAAGGTAATCTGCTTGTTCCTCGAGTCCGTGGACAAGGGAAGAGAATTCTTCGAGGAAGCGAAGAAGATAGCTCTCGTCAAACCCATCGTAGCCACAAAGACCGGGCGGACTGCCGGAGCTGCTAGAGCCGCCGCCTCTCACACAGCCGCGATGGCAGGAACTTTCACAGCGTACGAAGCTGCTTTCAGACAGGCCGGGGTGATTTTCGCTCGGAATGGAATGGATCTCGTCAACATTGCCAAAGGACTTGACTGGCAACCACTGCCCAAGGGGAACAGGGTGGGAATCATCACAAACTCGGGTGGTACCGGAGTCGAACTCGCGGATCTATGCGAGGAGAACGGACTCGTCGTCCCTGAGCTGTCAGAGGAAGTCCAGGCGAAGATAAGGGACTTAATACCTCCCTACGCGAGTGCTAAGAACCCGATCGACATGACACCCATCTGGCCTAGGTTCGTCGAGCTTTATTCGAAGTGCATTCGTATGCTATATGATTCTCATGAGGTGGACATAATAATCCCGATAATTCTTCAGAGAGCCGCGATGATGCCTGATGTCTGCACTGCTGTCGCGGACACGGCAAATGATTGCCAGGCAAAAGGCATCCGAAAGCCGATCTACGTATGTTGGGTTTCTGTCAGGGACGCCCTCAAGAACATGGATCTGTTACAGAGCAAGCGTATCCCATGTTTCGACTGGCCTGAGAGAACAGCCCGAGCCGTCGCGGCGATCGCAGATTACAGCTCGTTTCTGAAGAGGCGCGGAGTCGGTCTGGAGGAAAGGTGACAGGATGAAGATCGAAGCCAAGAAAGTGATCGACGGCGTAAGAGCTGAGGGAAGGAAGTTCGTCACCGAGCCCGAAGCGAAGGGAATTCTCAGGGCATACGGCGTCGAGGCGACCCACGAGGTTCTCTGCAAGACTGCGGAGGAAGCGATTGTCGCCGCGGGGAAGATAGGCTATCCAGTAGTCATGAAAGTGGTCTCGCCTCAGATCGTACACAAGACCGAGTTCAAGGCCGTGAGACTCAATGTATGCAGTAGTGATGAGGTGGGATCGGCCTTCCTTGATATGGTCCACGGCGCAAGAGACAGAATCCCAGACCTGAAGCTGAATGGGGTCTTGGTATCTGAGACTGCGAGAGGACAAGAGATAATAATTGGATCGATTAGAGATCATCAGTTCGGTCAAATGATCATGTTTGGACTGGGCGGAATAAACGTTGAGGTTTTCAAAGATGTATCGTATCGCCTTGTCCCCCTTGAGGAGATAGATGCGAAGGAAATGATCTCTGAGCTCAAAGGGATGAAGTTGCTTCAAGGGTTCAGAGGGCATGAAGGGGTGAACACGGAAGAGCTCGTCAGGACTCTTATGGCGGTCTCGCGACTCATCCTCGATTTCCCGGAGATCGACGAGATGGACATCAACCCTCTATTCGCGGACAAGCACGGAGTGAAGGTCGCAGATGCGCGGATAATGCTTGACTGATCAACGTGGATTGCGGATTATCTAGAAAGGAACACGGCTGAGCGCTTCCGAATAACCACTGTAGTGTGCCTTCCCCGAAGCAAACCTATTTATTACATTCTCTCTGTTGATAGAGAAAGAGGGGTGTTTTTCCTGAGCAAGGAAATGACGTCAATGCAGCGGTTTGAAGCAGCGCTTAACCATGAGACACCTGACTACGTTCCGATATCGTTGTTCGGTGGAATCTTCGAAGTCCATTTCGTTCCGGGAATGGACGTGGTAAGATATGGTACGAGCGGTGCGAACATGGCGAAAGCCCACATCGCGTTCTATGAGACGATAGGCGGAGACAACATCTACTGCCTGTCGGACATGGGGCTGATCGTTCAGGGCTGGGGAGTTCGGATGAAGCTGCCAACGGAGCCTGACATACACATGGCTCTGAACAAGTTTCCGGTCAAGGAACCCGGAGACTGGGAGAAGCTGGAGGTGCTTGATCCGCGGGTCGATGGTAGAATGAGACTCTACCTCGATGCATGCAAGATCTGCCACGACAAGTACGGTGACAGAGTCCCCATCGGGGTTTCATTGCCAAGCCCGATCACGACGACTACGCACGTCTGCTCCATGGAAGAAGTCATGGTCCACATGATGATGGAGCCAGAGGCACTGAAGAAGGGTCTGGTCGCGATAACTCAGACAATCGCCGACTTCATCAACGAATGCGTCGCCAATGGTGCTTATTTCGCAGGTTACTTGACCACGAGGGCAAGCAAGGAGATTACCACAGTGGAGCAATACAGAGAGTTTGGTGCACCGTCTGATGAGGAGGTCTTCAAGAAGACGCCCGCCATGGTCCACATCCCGCACATCTGCGGAGTCGAGCCGATGTTCGAAGTGATCGAGGACTACAAGAGGAAGTACAAGAATGTGAAGGCCATCTCGTGGTGGGACAAGGGCGCGAAGCCGAACCTGAAGGAAGCAAAGGAGCATCACGGCAAGACGCTCTGTTTGATGTCTGGCATAGACCATACGAATACGCTCGTTTCTGGGACCCCGGCGGATATCGACGCGGAGATCAGGGATGCATGCAAGACAGCTATGCACGGCAGCGGGCTCATACTTGCCCCAGGTTGCGAGGTCTCTCCAAAAACCCCATGGGACAACATGAAGGCGGCGATCAGCGCAGCCAGGAAGCATGGGAAATATTGAGGACTGTGTGGAATGGAATTACTCCACCTTTCTCATCTTTTAATTTTTCTCACGACTATCGAATCAGTGGAATCGATCGATCTTGACGGTGGACTTGCAATCATTAGCAGTTGACGAAGCCTAACGGCAGGTGATTGGATGAACGAGGAACAATACAAAATGATATACGATTGTGTAGTGAATGGAAAGATCAATGACGCTACCAAGATAGGTGAGACTCTGAAGGCAGCTGGAATCGATAGCAAAGCTGTCGGACTGGTGCTAATCGATGCCATGAACCTTGTTGGTCACAGATATCGGGAAAGGGAGATCGCGCTTCCGCAGCTAATACTGGCGACGTACTCATTTAAGAAAATACTCGTCCCCTACGTTGGGTCCTCAACCGAGAACGCGGGAGTTGTCGTGATGGGCGTTGTTCAGAACGACATTCACGACATTGGGAAGAATCTGGTTGTAGGTATGTTGCAGGTCTACGGATTCAAGGTTCATGACATTGGGAAGGACGTTCCTTTGGACAAATTTATCGAACAGGCAAAAGCGACAGGCGCCAATGTAATCGGTGCCGGTACTCTCTTGACTGCCACCATGCCTGAACTCGAGGTGATCCTCGCGAAGATGAAGGCGGCTGGTATGAAGGATAAGGTCAAGTTCATGATCGGCGGAGCTCCGGTGACAACGACCTTCGCGAAGAAGATCGGGGCAGACGGGTACGCCGGCGACGCGATCCTGACCGTCGAATTGGTAGGGCAGTTGATGAAGGGTAATCAGGCCTACTTGGCGGCGAGCGAAGGAAGATCCTAATTCATCTAGAGTGGTCGAAATGAAATCACGAATGAATCCTCGGGAGAGTGTAATCTCTGCTCTCAATCACGAACCAGTAGATAGCGTTCCGGTAAGTGGTATGGCATGGACCATTGGGGCTATTGCGGGAGGTTTTACCACCAAGGAGTATGCACAGAGTGGTTCTAAGATGGCAAAAGGGCAGATAGCGTTCTGGGACAAAACCGGTGTCGATCTATTACACCCTACATCTGACATGGGCCAGACCGCTGAAGGCTGGGGGGTCAAGATGAGGTATGAGGACGAACTGACACCCATGCTGGACGTGTTTGCGGTGAAGGAGCCAGAAGATTGGGACAAGTTGGCGCTCTTGGATCCTTTGAGGGATGGTAGGATGCGCGTCACGTTAGATGCGATTGAGGGTATTCGTAAGAGACTTGGCGATAAGGTGGCATTGATGCCTTATGTTCCGAGCCCATTGACAAGCGCAACCCACGTGTGCAATATGGAGCAAGTGATGATGGACATCGTTCTCAATCCAGACCCACTGCACAGGGGCTTGAAGACGATGTCGGAGACGATTGTCGCATACATCGATGCAGTAATTGACGCTGGTGGTGATGGCGCGCTTTTCGCAACCACTCGGGCGTCGGGAGAGATAACGACCGAGGAGCAGTACAGGGAGTTCGGAGCGGAATATGATCGACAGATTCTGAGGGCAGTGAAGAAGCAAGGTGGAAGCAACATACTTCATGTATGCGGTGTAACGCCACACTTTGAGCTTCTGTCGTCTTATCCCAATGCAAATGGGATAAACTGGTGGGACAGGGGAAGCAATCTTACGGTCGAGCAGGCGAAGAAGGGCTATGGGGATAGGGTGTGCCTGGTCGGGGGACTTGACCAGACTACCACACTGATACTTGGTGGCCCCGATGACGTCAGGAACGAGGCGAGACAGGCCATCAAAGCGGGATTCACCGATGGGACTGGAATGATACTCGCTCCTGGGTGTGAGATCTCGCCAAAGACGGAGTTTGTGAATATGAAGGCCGCGGTCACGGCGGCAAGGGAATTCAGTTTCCAGAGATAGAGATGGAGTGTTTGTCGAAATGAACAAAGGTCTGTATCTGGATGTTGCGATCATCAACGCAAACGTAATCACGGTCGACAAGAGGATGACGAGGGTCGAGGCAGTTGGAATAACTGGAGACAAGATCGCCGCCATTGGGAGCAGTTCTGGCATACAATCGATGGTGGGTAGTAGAACAAAGGTCATCGACGCCAAGGGCAGGACGGTACTCCCTGGTATGCACGATTCGCACATGCATCCTCTGCTGGTTGGGCACTTCGCTAACGGCGTTCAACTCGGCGAGGTGAAGAACATCCCAGAGTTTCTTGAAAGGGTGAAGGAAAAATCGAAGGTCATTCCCAAGGGCCAGATGGTCCTTGGATTCGGTTGGAATCAGGAAAGGATGGACGAGGGTAGATACCCGACAAGATGGGAGGTCGACACCGTGGCGCCTGACCACCCAGTGTTCCTTATACATTGGAATGCTCACATCTACCTCGTCAACACGATGCTGATGAAGCAGAAAGGAATCACAGGAGATACACCCGATCCACCGGGAGGAACCATTGAGAAGGACGAGAGAGGGGAGCCGACCGGCATCTTGCTTGAGAACGCTATCAACCTCGTCGCACCGGGATTCCTCGAGACTGGTGCCGGACTATTCACTTTCGAGCAAAGCAAGGCAGCATTGAAGTACTGCGCTGATAGGGCAGTAGAATGGGGACTCACTTCAATCGTGGACATACTCGCTGGGGACGCACAAGTGAAGGCTTACCAGGAGCTCGAATCGGAATGTAAGTTGCCGGTTCGGGTCAATTTCTATCTGGGCTACCAGTACTTGGACAACGTTGTGAACATAGGTCTTGAGAGCGGTTTCGGTGACTGTAAGGTGAGATTTGCGGGCGCAAAGATGATCGTCGACGGATCGCTCAGCAGCCATACGGCGGCTTTGCGTGAACCATACGTCGACGTTCCAGGGACTAGGGGAGTCATGCGCGTCACAAGGAAGGAAATCAAGGATTTTGTCCTCAAAGCGACGAAGAATCGTGTAAGAGTGGACGTGCACGCTCTAGGAGACGGAGCGATAGAGACGGTCGTTGAAGTGTTCAAGGAGGTTCTCAAAGAACATCCGACGAAGGATCCAAGGCTCAAGATAAGCCATTGTATCATACACGGCAAGGACCTCATCGCCGATTTCAAGAAGCTCAATATCATCGCCAATGTGCAGCCTGTGTTCATAATGAAGGGGCAGAATTGGATACCGAAGTTTGTCGGTCCAGAAAGGGAGAAGTATGGCCACGCGTACAAATCACTCTTGGATGCAGGTGTGCACATGTGCTCCGGTACAGACGCTCCGATCGAGACCATGAACCCTTTTATGAATGTCTATGCCGTTTCGGTCCGCAAAGACCCGAATGGAATTCCAAGAGATGGCTGGCATCCAGAGCAGAAAATCCCTGTCGATCAGGCTCTGCGAATGGTGACGATTGAGGGCGCCTATGCCACTGGTGAGGAGGATGTCAAAGGATCCATCGAGATTGGGAAATATGCTGACATGGTCATCGTCTCTGACGACCCTCTTGAGATCCCACCAGATGATTTGAAGAACATCAAGGTGCTCATGACTATGGTCGGCGGGAAGGTCGTACACCAGAAGGATTTCTAAGACTTTTCTACTCCCTTCCATCCTTCCGTACTTTCCTTCCTTGCTCCTTCTTCTTAGCTCCCGCCTTTTCCCGTATTGATTGAAGAAAAGGTTTATAGGAAACGCTATGCCGTTAACCCTTCAGACTCAAGGGGGTAAGAGATGACCGCAGGAGAACTGAACAAAATTACGATTAAGGTCGAGCCGCCTGGTCCGAAGGCAAAAGAGATTCTTGAAAGGGATAAGAAGTACATGGCTACGACCAACAAGGTCATGCCAGTCGTTGCCAGGCGAGGCCAAGGAATGTACGTTGAGGACGTTGATGGAAACGTCTATCTCGACTTCCAGTCTGGCATCGCCGTGAACAACACCGGTCATTGCCATCCTAAGGTGGTGGAGGCGGTCAGGAAGCAGGTCGGAGAGCTGATTCACTTCCCGGGGATCCTACTTTCACAGAACCTAGAGGGCGAGGTTGCAGAGAAGCTAAATGAGATTACCCCTGGCAGTTTCGACAAGAAAGTCTACTTCATGTGTAGTGGCGCTGGTGCCATAGATTCGGCGATCAAGGTGGCCCGATGGTCTACAGGCAGACCGCGCAACATTGCATTCATGGGCGCTTTCCACGGAAAATCGATAGGTGCTCTCAGTCTCACAGCAAGCAAGAATGCATATCGAAAGGGTTTCATGCCTGAGATGCCAGGGGTGGTCCATGTTCCGTATGCGTACTGCTACAGATGCCCGTACAAGATGGAGTATCCCGAGTGCGACGTCTACTGTGCAAAGGTCATCGATGAGATGTATCTCGAGAAGTTCATTCCACCCGAAGAAGTGGCCGCTATATTCGTGGAGCCGATTCAGGGCGAAGGGGGATATATTGTGCCCCCAACGGCCTGGCACAAAGAAGTGAAGAGAATCTGCGAGAAGTATGGTATTCTCTTTGTCGCAGACGAGGTTCAATCCGGTTTCGGTAGAACTGGCAAGTGGTTCGCGATCGAAAACTTCGACATCGTGCCGGATATTATGGTGGTCGCCAAAGGTATCGCCTCAGGCATGCCAATGAGCGCCTGCATCTTCAATGAGAAGTACGATATTAAGCAGCCTGGAGCTCACGCGACGACATTCGGAGGCAATCCAGTCGCTTGTGCCGCGGCATTGGCAACGATTGAGGCGATAAAAGAAGAAAAGATGCTCGAGAATGCTTCCAAGCAAGGAGAGTACATGATTGGTCGCCTGAATGAGATGAAGGAGAAATACGAGATGGTTGGGGACGTTCGAGGAATTGGTCTGATGACCGCCATCGAGATAGTCAAGGACAAGAAATCCAAGACTCCAGATATGGAGACGAGGAACAAGATATGCATGGACGCAATGAAACGAGGTCTCCTCGTCCTTTTCTGCGGGGCCAGCAGCATACGGGTCATTCCTGCACTGAATGTCACTCGTTCGCAGGTTGATACCGCGATGGAAATGCTCGAGAAGGAGATCAAGGCGAATACGAAGTGAGATCCAAGGGATGGGAACATATCCTTCTTTTTCTTTGATCTTCTACGCCACTAGTACGAATGAGACCGTGCTTTCCGAGTGAGTCCTTGGTTTGCCCAGATAAGATGATCTCGCTTCTCTAAATCGAATATCCTGGATCCAAGCTCACTTGACTGCATGAAAAGGGAATGACAGAGGATGCAAATAGTTACGACTCTGACGGCGGGATGCCGTCATTGTTCCAGCCTCTGGCCTGGTAGTACTCGTCGAGCATTCTCTCAAAGTCGGCCTTGACGACGACATGCGCCTTTGACGAACCATCGGTGAATGGGGTATCATGAAATAGTCTCGGCAACGCGTCGTCCTTTCTGCTTATTCCCTCCCTGACACTGAATCGTCTGGCGACGTCAATCGCCTTTGCTCCGGCCTCCTTGATTTGGATGACGCTCATGTCCAGTCCTGTGGCATAAGTGTACAGTCTCGCCAGGTCCTCCCACTCATACGCATCTCGCACAAAGCAGCAGATGACCAATGAGTCTATCACGGCCAATTTATCCTCCAATGCCTTGACGAAGGTAGCTTTGCCATTGACCATGAATCGGTCTGAGACGTTCCTCATCTCGTATGCGTAGACCGTGGAACGTAGATGGTCCGCCCCTCTGACCCCGACAGCGTATGAAAGGGCCATTCCGTTGTATCCTCTAGGATCGTATCCAGGCGGCTCGAGTCCTTTCACGTGCACAGCCAAGTCCTCGATCCCCAGACTCTTCGATGCGATCCTGACACCGTCGGCGAGCGTATTGCCAATATCCTCCCTCATTGCAATCAAATTCAAGAGCTTCATCGTGACCTCGTCATCTCCGAACTTTATGGGGAATGGAGACTGAATCTTTCCTAGCTCATAGGCCCTCATGGCAAACCCTATCACATTTCCTGACGATATGGTATCGAGTCCAAGCAAATCGCAAACCTCGTTGGCCTTCGCGATCGCCTTGATGTCTGCCAGCTCACAGAGACCTCCAAAAGCAAACAACGTTTCGTATTCGGGCCCCTCAACGATTGTCCCCGCATACTTTCCGTCCTTCACGGATGACATTTTTCCACAAGCGACCGGACAATTCCAGCATGCCTTGTTCTTGTCCAGTATCTCTTTGGCCATTGTAGGCGCATTTATGTTCCCATGGGCGTCGAAAAAACCTTTTTGCCAGTAATGAGTCGGAAAGACCCCTAGGGCGTTCTGGATATTGACCATGTTCGGCGTCCCGAACTTAGTCATCGGTCCATCCTTTGGAATCCTGGCTGATACTTCCCTGACCACCGCCTCGAACTTCTCCTCGTCCGCGAGATCAATCTGGCCAGTTCCGAGAAATGCGATAGCCTTGAGGTTCTTGGATCCCATGACGGCCCCTGCGCCCGCTCTCCCGAGCTGTCTGTAATAATCATTGCACACGCAGGCATATCTCACCATGTTCTCTCCCGCGGGCCCGATTGTCATCACCCTCGCTTTTTCCTCACCCACTTCCTTCCTTACAGCCTCTTCAGTCTCCATCGTGTTCTTTCCCCAGAGGCCTGAGGCATCATTGAAAGTGACGACATCATCGATAATGGAGATGTAAACTGGATGCTTCGATTTCCTTTTGATGACGATCGCATCATAGCCTGCCTTCTTGATGTGGGGGCCTAAGTGTCCTCCGGAATAGGACTCTCCCCAAATCCCAGTCAGAGGGGACTTGAAGAACGCGCCGAACCTGTTCGAGGTCGGAGCCCTCGTGCCTGTCAAGGGGCCGATCGTGATAGCAAGCAGATTCTCGGGAGAGAGAGGATCTATCCCAGCAGGAACGCCTTTCATCATCAAATAGCCGCCCAGACCCTTGCCACCGATGTATTTCTTCGCGGTTTCATGGTCCAGCGGATCAACTCTGGTTGAGCGGTCCTCCAAATCAAGAGTCAGTATCTTGCCAGAATATCCCTTCATATCAAACCTCCATTACCTTGCATTTCGATGATAGTTCCTTCCCTAAATTACCTTTTGCTTCCAAGTGACCAGATGCATGACTGTTTTCTCCGTTACAATGCTTATGTCGACGAAATCTCGGACATTACTTGTGGGAAAAAAGACGTATCGTAGTTGGGAAAGTATAGCGCATTGTAGAATCTGTCCTCAAATTGTGCATGGGCCGCAAGCTCGACGTACTCTATGCTCGTCGCCAACTCCCGCGCCTTCTTCCTCACGTCCTCGTTCAGTAGGGCCATCTTGGCGCCCGCCCCAGCCGCATTGCCAATTCCCATTATTCTGTCCAATGGTATTTCTGGAAAGAGCCCGATGATTCTCGCGCTCGCCGGTCTCACGTAATTGCCAAAGGCTCCAGCAAGTAGTATTGCGTCGAGTTTCGAGGAGTTGATCTTCATCCTCTCCATGAGGATCGAAGTGCCAGCATACATTGCAGCCTTTGCATACTGAATTTGAACGATATCGTTTTGTGTAATCACGATCGGCTCCTTCATCGACGTTTCGTCACGAGTGGCGACAATGAATTGTGACTCGCCATCAACAACTCTAATCCTGGGTGATTCGAGTTCCTCTCTAATCCTTCCGTTTCTCTCGATCACTCCAGTCCTGAACATCTCGGCAATTGCATCCACGACTCCTGAGCCGCACAATCCCTTCGGCTTCAGTCCGTTTATGGTCGTGTAAGAGACATCGAGCTCGTCAGAGATCGATAGGTGGTCGATCGCGCCATCGGTCCCCCGCATTCCGAATGACAAGTTGGCACCCTCGAAGGCCGGTCCCGCGGCACAAGATGCGCTCGCAATTCCATCGGAATTCCCGACAGAAATCTCCCCATTTGTGCCTATGTCTATGACGAGCTTCGGATCCTCCGACTCCCACAATCTGGAAGCTAGGAGGACCGCGACGTGATCTGCTCCGACGAAACCCGCCACATTGGGCAGTGAGGATACATAGCCTTCATCACCAATGAGAACTCCAACTTCTCGAGCCTTCACCTCGAATGAATCAGAGACGACCGGAACATATGGCGATAATGCAAGTCCTATCGTATCGAGTCCGAAGAGCATGTGATGCATCGCGGTATTTCCTACTACGACGACCTCAAAAACATCGTCTCTGGATATATTCATCGAAGCGCAGCAAGCATCAATCAATTTGTTTATGCATTGAACGATTGAGGACTGAAGGATGGAGCGTCCATATCTATTCTCCATCGCGAAAGTCATCCTTGAGAGAACGTCATCCCCGTGTCCCATCTGAGGATTCATATCCGATTCAACTGCCATTTCTTCACCCGAATCAAGGTCCATGAGATAGGCGACGACGGTAGTCGTCCCGACGTCAACAGCCACACCGTACTTCCCCTGATCCATGTCAGACGTCAGATGAAGGAGTTCATCGCCCCGAAGGATGGCATAGAGGTCCGTATATGAACGCAAGAGCTTAGGAATTGATGAAATCACAGGTAATGATGCGGTAAATCGTCCTTCATTGACCCGTCCCTCAAGGGCTCTGTGCAACCGTTCAAAGTCTCCGATAGGACAGTCTAGTGACGGTAGATCGACCTTCACTGAAACCCTCCTGATCATTGGTCTTGATTCCACACTGACGAAGGAATCCTCAAGTATTATCTGACGAGCCCTGATGAACTCGCTTGGTATCTCGATTACGAGATCTCTCGTCACCTTCATTCTACAAGCAAGCCTTGCTCCCTGTTCAAGATCCTCCGGAGGGATCAATCTCCTGTCCTCTTCGGTTATCGGGGGTTCTTCAGAAGTCACAACAACACGGCATCTGCCGCAGGTACCTCTTCCTCCACAAACAGAATCGAGGGGCATGCCAGCTCGCTCCGCCGCTTCGGAGACTGACAGCTCTTCATTGGGGGTCTCTATCAATCGTCCAGTCGGCTCAAAGCGTATTCGAGGCATACTATCATCGAAAAGTCTCAGACATAGTGACGGTATATGCTATATATCTCTGTTATCTGGCTTATTTCGTAGCTCTCAAAATGGTTGTTGCCGATCACCATCTCCCTCAAGAGTCTTTCAGCTTCCTTGGGATTCTCGGCGTGGATGAGAAGGATTATGCTGAACGAGCCTATCGCCGTGAAGACCTGGATCGTAGATGGATGATTTTTCAAATCGTTTATGACCTTCTCGTGATTCTCGGCCGAGATTCCCGTGCTGAATTTCAGGATCGCGGAGTAGATCAAGTCACCGAGTCGGTCGTAGTAGATCAGATTGGCCTTCTGGAGTACCTTCATTTCCCTGAGTCTCTCAATCCTGTAGCCTACGGACCTGCTTGTCATGCCCATCTTCTCAGCTATCTTTTCATACGTCCATTCCGGGTTGTTTGCCAACATGATTAGCAGTTCCTTGTCTTTTGCATCAAGTTTCTCTCTGGTCACGGTGTTGTCCTCTCTCATCCGCTTGGGCTCGACTAGGCTAATTTGCGGTTGCGAATATAAGCATGTTGCTAAAGAGTTCATCTTGTCACTCGATTGCTGCTTCGTATTTTGCGATTTCATTCACAGAAGAAAAACAGTTCAATTGTGGAAGAGGACAGTTATGAAAGTCATCCAGCTGGCACGGCTAACGGTCTCTGTTGATATCAGCGACTTCCGACATGATTGTCGGGAAGAGGGTCGTGTCGCGGTGAGGGATGTACAGCGCATTAACGAATCTATCCTGGAATTCCGGTCTGGCGGCCAATTCAACGAACTTGATTCTTCTTGCAAGCTGTCTCGCCTCCTCTCGCGCATTCTCATTCAGGAGGGCGATCTTCGCCCCGGAACCGGCGGCATTCCCAATCTGCTTGACCTTTGACAGCGGTACTTCAGGGAATATGCCTAGGCCCATGGCGCTCTTTGGGGAGATGTAGTTGCCGAATGCGCCAGCGAGCAATATCGCATCCAGATCATCTTGGTTCACGCCGATCTCCTCCATAAGAATCGTCGCCCCTGCGTACATGGCCGCCTTTGCGCACTGCACCTCCCCGATGTCCTTCTGGGTAATTATCACGGCTTCCCCGTTTACCGACTCCTCCCCGTTGGCGAGAACGAACTGCGCCTCGCCGTTAATGACTCTGACCCTCCGCGATCCAGTCTCCTTCCTGATCTTGCCGTTCGATCCGATGATCCCTACCCTGAACATCTCTGATGTAGCGTCGACGACGGCAGAGCCGCACAAGCCACGAGGTTTTCCGTTGTTGATCGTTGTATAGGACACTTCGTAGTCATCATCTATCGACAAGTGATCTATCGCTCCCGTGGTGGCCCTCATTCCGAAGCGGATGTTCGCGCCCTCGAGCGCCGGTCCGGCTGCGCAGGAAACGCTCGCAACACCTTTAGTCCCGCCAACGGATATCTCTCCGTTAGTCCCGATGTCGATGACCATTTGCGTTTTCTCAGACTCCCACAGACGACATGCAAGGAGGACGCCTATGTGGTCGGCTCCGACGAATCCTGCGACGTTTGGGAGGGAGTAGACGTAGGCTTCATTTCCGATGGCGAGTCCAAGTTCTGCGGACTTCACCTCAATATCGTCGGCCACCACTGGAATGAAAGGCGAGCGTCCTAGGTTCGAAGTATCGAGACCAAAGAACAGGTGGTGCATGGCAGTATTTCCGACAACGACGATATCGAATACTCTTTCCTTCCGAACGCTGGCGCTCGCACAGCATTCTCCAATCAATTCGTCAATGCAGTTTGTTATCTGACTCTGAAGTATCCTGGCACCCTCATTGTTCTTTAGAGCGAAAGTCATTCTCGAGATCACGTCGTCCCCGTGGGCTATTTGTGGATTCATCCTCGAATGCACGGCAACACAATCCCCTTTGACAAGGTCGATCAGGTAAGCAACGACGGTTGTCGTACCTATGTCCACCGCTACTCCATACAAACCTTCGTGAGAATTCGCGACAATGTCGAGTACCTCATCCCCCCTTGTCACAATGCGCACTTGCTCACACGATCTGAGCAAGGCAGGTAATCCTTTCAATGTTCGCAAGGACACACGGAAATCGATCTGAGTCTGCTTAGAAAGCGCATATCGCAAGCGCTCGAGATCACCAACTTGAAAATCAAGAGAAGGAGGCGGAACTGAGAGCACGAAGCTCCCGATTCTCGGACTGAGCGTCGTTTTGACGGATGCATCCTCCAGGATCACCTGTTCGTTTCTAGCGCTTTCCTTTGGTATCTCTATCACCATGTCGGAATGCACTCTGATGCCGCAGGCGAGTCGCGATCCCTTTTCAAGATCATCTTTCACTATCGCTTTCCTGTCCTCATCGGTCGGGGCAGCAGTCCCTTCTCTGACAATCACTCGGCATCGACCGCACTTTCCTCTTCCGCCGCAGACGGTCTCAAGCGATATTCCAGCTCGCTCCAATATGTCGGACAGACTTTCCCCATCTTGTCGGGTTTCAGCGACAATCCCTAGTGGCTCGAATCTAATTCTTGCCATGTGCTTCAGACTCCTGGCATGATTTGGATTCTCTTAAACGTTTTTGATGCTCCTGCGAACTGCCTGTTGAAGGCGACTTCATGTGGATTGAAGTTGTCACACTGATGTGTTTACTCCTGTAAAAGTAGAAGAAAAGGAAAAAAATTAAATGAGAGAGGATTTCCTGGGCAATCCCAGGGAATTGTGTCCTCTATCTCTTCCCCGGTCCTGCCATCTCTCACTTGTGCTTCTCTTTGTGCTCGTGTCCGAGCTGGTCCGCTGCAATCATCGCATTGTAGACTCTCGCAGGGCTGACTGGTGTCGCACCCCAGAGCAGTACCTTGTCCCTCATGCAGGATTTCTTGGCACCTTCCCAGAGAATCTCATGGTCAGGCTCCTTTCCGAGGAGGTCTTTGAAGGTTGTTGCAAGTCCGACCGATTCTGCCCATGCAATAGCTTCCATGATCTCCGCTGCAGGCCTGTCTTCCATCACCATCTGAGTGATAGTCGTGAACGATATGACCTGCCCGTGGGGCTTGTAAGCTTTCGCTGACTTGTGAAGTGCGATCAAGCCAGCACCAACGAGTCCATCATGGATACCGTGTCCACCTGCCAGACCACCGCTTTCGAAGCCAACACCCGCCATGAGCGTGTTCGTTTCGATAATTCTTTCAAGTGCATATGTTACGACGTGCTTCTTGTTGGCCGCGATCGCTTGGAGACCGAACTCTCTCAGTTGGTTCCAGCACTCGCGTGCGATCAGCATAGATGTGACCGTTGGATACCCACCAACTAGTGTCACTGCCTCAGCCTTCTTTGAAGCCTCCATCTCGAATTTGATGCACATTGCGTCGCCCATACCATTGATCAGCTGTTCAACGGGAGCATTCGCCACTATCTTTGAGTCAATGATGACGGCATGGGTGTCTTCTGGGAATAGGTCGTATCGGTTCCATGTCGCGTCGTCATTGTATATCACAGACAGGGCGCTCGTATGGCCAGCCATCGAAGCAACCGTTCCGACCATAACAAGATCCTGACCGAGTTTCCCGGCGACGACCCTTGCAATATCCGCCACGGATCCACCGCCGACGCCGATCACGAAGTCGCATTCCGATGCTTTCGCTGTTTCGAGAATCCTCGAGTTCTCTCTGTCGGTGCAAATGTGAGCGTGAGACTCCTTGCCAGCAACCTCAACCCCCACACTCGCGAGGCTCGTCTCGATGTTCTCTGCTGCCATCTTCATCGCGGTCGCACCGCCGATCAAGAATGTCTTCTTGCCCAGGTGTCCGCAGTACTTGCCAGTATCCTTAGATGCATCCGGTCCCTGAACGTATATCGCAGGGCATTTCATCACCAAAGGCACTTGCGGCTTCAGCCACGGCATTTCCTCCAGTCTGTATGTAATCATTTGCTCTCCTCCTAAGCAGGTCCATTAGACCAGCCCTGACCTGGAGAAATCGTGTAAATATATATTTCTTTTGGGCAGTTACAGGTAGTAATATACCATCTATAAGCAGAAGGCTGAGATTCCCTGGATAAATGCTGCGATTTCATTTGATTATGCACTTTCTACCGAAAATGTATTTATAGGCGAATTAGTTTCTAGATTTGCCTCAGATATCTGCGCTTTTCTGGAGGAAAGGAGGGAAGAGATAACATGGTGAATTACAAGGAACTGGCTGATGCGGTTGTTGCCGGCAATGTGAAAGTGGTGACATCAATCGTCGACAAGGCCCTGAATGCTGAGAAGAAGTCCCCTGTCGAAATCATCGAGAAAGGACTCGCCCCGGGGATGGACGTAATCGGGGAGAGATATGCGAAAGGCGAGGCATTCTTAGTCGACGTGATCGTCGCCGCGAACGCTTTTAAGAAAGCTATGGAAATTGTGAGACCCCACTTCAAAGCAACCGACAAGAAGACCGGGACAGCGGTAATGGGCACTGTCGAAGGGGACATCCACGATCTTGGAAAAAACCTTGTGTGTGTGGCGTTGGAGGTCAACGGTTTCAACGTTGTCGACCTCGGAAACGATGTCAAACCCTCGACGTTCTCTTCGGCGGCGAAGTCTTCTGGTGCGAACATCGTCGGCATGTCTACGCTCATTACGACCACGATGATAAACTTGAAGAACGTGATCGACCAGCTTGTGGAGGACGGGATTCGAAAGGAAGTCAAGGTCATCTGCGGCGGAGCTCCAGTCGACAAGGCGTATGTTAAGGAGATCGGAGGAGACTTGTATGGCAAGAACGCCTTTGAAGGCGCTGACGTCATGAAGAAAGCTCTGGGGGTGAAGTAGATGGTTGAGATGACTCCGAGAGAGCGTGTCGAGACCACATGCAAGTTCAAAGAGCCTGACAGGGTGCCAATCGATTTCGGCGGACTGATTTCGACGATCCTTGACGCAGGGCCCTATGGTTACAGGGCTATGGCCAAGCATCTCGGGATTAAGGATTATGACAAACCTGCCGTTGCGTACATCCTCAACAGCGTTGCGAATATCGATGAGAGGATGTACAAGAGGTTGCACGTTGACTTCAGACATATATTCGCACCGAACGCGGAGGGACCGATTACGTTCCATCCGGACGGGACGCTGACCGTGATCCATGGTATCAGGTTCAAGCCACTGGGCAACTACTACAATCCGTTCGATTTCCCGCTCGCAAAGGCGACGAAACTCAAGGACATCGAGGATTACAAGGGCTGGGCGAACCCGATCCAGCCGTACTACCTGGAGGGCACGGAAAAGACATTGAAGAACCTTCACGAGAAGACCGACTATTCCGTCTACGCCCTGTGCGGTTACTGGGGAATGCTGGGACATGCCTATTCATTCCTCGCAGGGTTCGACAAGTGGTTGTTGGACATGGTGATCAACCCTGACTTCTACAAGGCAATGATGGACCACATACTGGATCTGAACCTTCAGTGGGTCGACAAGTACTACAGCGTTGTCGGAGACGATTGCGACGTGGTTCTCATCGGCGACGACATGGGTGCTCAGGACGGGCCATTTATGCCGCCAGCAATGTTCCGGGAATGTGTCAAGCCCTGGATGAAGAAGCTCATTGCGGGAATCAAGAAGAACACCAAGGCCAAGCTCAAGCTGCACAGCTGCGGATCGGTCTACCAGCTTATCCCTGATTTCATCGACGCAGGCGTAGACATACTCAACCCGATACAGCCGCTGGCTAAGGACATGAGCCCGGCGAAGCTGAAGAAGGATTTCGGTAGGAAGATCGTGCTGCACGGCGGCATCGACGAGCAGAGGTTGCTGGCTTTCGGGACAAAGGCTGAGGTCATAAAGGGAACAAAAGAGTACTTGAGGATTCTCGCGCCCGGCGGAGGATACATTGGAGCAGCGTCCCACAACATAGAACCCGAGACGAAGCCAGAGGTCGCTGTTGCGATGTACGATACGATCTACGAGTTCGGTCGCTATCCGATCAAGTAGTCACAGAAACTCTATCTGCGTGAAAACGGAGGGATCAATTTGGGTCGATAGGCCCAGTCTCTCCTACTTCCGAATTTTTTTATTTCTTCAGCGACCCTTTCACCTGTTCCCGATGATTCTCACACATCCAGCGTGCACCGATTGCGGATCTGGGTGATTCTTTCTCAAATGGATTTCTCTATGATCTGTGTTACTTGCGACAAGCCCAAAATCATGATGCAAGGAAGAATCAACGGTGGTCAGTAAGAAATGAGTAGGATTGAGTCATCTACGATGCCATTCAAAGGCGAATTGTTGTCGTCGGCTGCCTCATTATGGAGGACGAGATTGCATACGAGTTGGGACTAGGAGAACTATGTTTATGTATGAGTAGTGCAGATTGCCCTCACCAAATTCCGTAGGTTGCAGATTCAGGTGTTTTCATGGAGCTATTGGTTGTTGCAGGATTCTTAGGATCAGGGAAGACGACTATGATAATCTCGACGATAGGTAGTTTGATCGAGAGGACAAAAAAGAAAGTCGTCGTCATAGTGAACGATTTTGGAAAGATTGGCATCGATGGGAAAACGATGGACAAGTACGGTCTCAAGGTGCAAGAGCTCTCAAGCGGTTGCATATGTTGCACTCTAGGTCCCGATTTCATCCAGACTCTGAAACAAGTTGCGGAGAATTTCAAACCCGATATTGTCGTCGTGGAGCCAACTGGAATTGCCGATCCTGAGAGCATAATCAACTCTTTGGGATATTACCACGGACCTCCGGTTTCGAAAACGAGAATCTTCGTCATTGTGGACGCTGTCCGTTTCTCAGTGCTGATCAAAGCACTCGAGAGGCCTCTCAAAGCACAAATCAAAGCAGCGGACGTCATTATCATCAACAAGATCGACGAGGTCGACGAGACCACTGTCGGAGTTATCAAGAAAACGCTTACAGACCTTCATGTTACGGGGACGATAATAACGGCATCCGCTACAAATGGGACCAACCTGGACAAGATAGTCGATTTGTTGGTGAGCTAATGCTGACTCCTGACTTCGCCGCATATGCTGGGCGGATTCATGTTCGATTCAGGAAACCTCGGAGCGGAGCGCATATCCAGAGTCTTATGCAGGATTTCATGTCTAGAACAGCGATTGGATGCGGCGAGGCGGGGGCATCTCTGATAGGGCACATTAAGTGCATCGTGGAAGCAGACAACGGGGGATATCTTGTCTGTAGTGCCACAGATTCTAGCGGCAGGGTAAGATGCAGCGGGAGCCTAAAAGATGGTGCGTATGATCTTGACCTAGTTCTCAATGTTCTGCTTTACGGGCTGGACCGGGAAAAAATAGAGGAAGTGGTCGCTCGGTCCTCAAAGGACCTTATGGAGAGCAAGGAATCCAAGGTTGAGATCGAGGATTTAGACGTGGAGGAACATGATCATGATCACGAGCATGGAGAAAACCATGACGAGCACGATCATGATTGAGCGCCTGAATCATGTAGTCCCGTGACGATTCCCGATGGAGTCCTCTGTTGCTTTTCCGAGAAGACGTCAACATGTCAGGAAGACCTCATATCCTATGCCAGTCCACCATTATTATCTTGTACTCCCAAAAGTAATAAATAGAAAACCAAAGGTATTGCCACTGCGACCATTTATTGCATCGCTATCGGATTAATGGACACGAGGGAATACCGGGAAGGATTCATTCATGATCGCAGAGATGAAGACAGATGAAGGCTGGGACAAGCTTACAAGTGATGAAGACGATAATCGGCAATCCAGTCACTAGGAAGGTACTCTCGGGGATGAGTAAGTTTTGTGAGGTCGATGGGAAGAACAGACTGGAGGTCGCCCTTGAACTCTATGTCGGCGAGAGGGAAGACGCTTGCAGGTTCTGCAGACTCGCAGAGAGACCTCTAGCATCGGTGCTGAAGAGGGGCGCGAAGTCGTTCGGCATCACTGAAGAGGATATGAAGAAGACATTCAAGAACCCCTATTGGCGGAAGGGTCTCTCGTGCGTTGTAAGAGGAATAGCCGATTTCGGCGTGAGGAGGCCATTTGTTCCGGGCGCACCTTTCCAGGTGGTCTGGGATGTGACCTACGAATGCAATCTGAATTGTCAACACTGTTACGCCCAGGCGGGAAGAATATCTGAAGATGAGATTTCACATGAGCAGGCCTTGGGCGTAGTGGATAAGCTCGCCGCTATGGGCATGCCAGCCCTTGCAATATCGGGTGGGGAACCGCTCGTTCGTTCAGATGTTCTCGATATAACGAGGCGCGCCGCGAACAAAGGTATGTACGTCTCGATTGCAACCAATGGGACACTCATTACCAGAGAGAAAGCCAAGCAGATGAAGGATGCTGGCGTCTCCTATTTGCAGATCAGCATCGACGGAGCCGATGCAGAGACGCATGACGCTTTTAGAGGAATACCAGGTGCTTTCGACAGTACAATCAAAGGTGTGAAAAACGCCCTGGCGGAAGGGTTCTTCGTCAACATAGCTACGACAGTTGTCAAGAAGAACGTGGATCAGGTTCCAAAGATCATCGATCTTTGCGATCAACTAGGGGTGGACTGGTTCATGGCATATAACTTTGTTCCAACTGGACGAGGGAAGTTCATCGTGGAGAACGATCTCTCGCCTCAGGAAAGAGAGGACCTTCTTGTGATGATGTACAACAAGCTCAAGGAGACCGAAGTCGAGATCTTGACGACAGCTCCACAGTATGCGAGGGTCGCATTGCAGCAATGCCGACTGGGCGGCCCGACTATAGTCCCAACGCACTTCATGAACACGGAGGTTCAGGGTAGTCTTTTCAACCTCACCGAGTTCATTGGTGGTTGTGGTGCAGGTCGGTTTTATATGGCCATAAGAGCCAATGGGGACGTCAGCCCTTGCGTTTTCTTCCCATTGAGAGTTGGCAATGTTCTTACGGACGATCTGGAGGAGATATGGAAGACCAACCGTGTGTTCGAGGAATTGCGTAACAAGGATGTTCTGGAGGACAACTGCGGACAGTGTGATTATAAGTATCACTGTGGAGGCTGCAGAGCTCGAGCATACGGCTACTTTGGAGACTACAAGGCTGCGGACCCCGGATGCATAAACAATGTCGCGAAGTACAATGAAATGGTCAAGGTATTAGGATCCAGACCTCAAAAGGTTGAGTGATGTTACGTCTCATAATGTTAGGGTTGAAGTAGTGGAGATATAGGGATCTGGCAGATGCCCGTTGGGGATCTAGGTCGGTGGCATATATGAATTTGGGGCTTTTCCTCCATCCGATTTTTGCGTCTGGGCGATCCATGTGATTTTTCCATTCGTGACCTCGCTCAGATTTGGAGGTGATTTCAAGGAGTTCGAGGAATAAGGGGTCGTTCATTGCTGTTGCATCGGTCCAAATAATCCAGTTGTCTTCAGCCTTTCTAAGACCGTCGGCTGATCAGATCTTCGATTTCTTCTTGCTTTTTTCAGAATCCTTTGAGGCATTCTTCTTCGAAGAGCATTCTATGTCGATGCAGAGTTTCCGAGAACGCCTTCCTTCTTTGACCTCGATTCTTGGGGCCCCGCAGGTGTCGCAGGATTCATTCAGGGCGAAGATATTACCTCTCTGGAGCAGTGGATACGTCTTATCACATTTTGGAAAACTGGAGCATCCGATGAATCGCTTCCCGATCTTCGAATACAGAATTCGTAGGTCGCTCCCACATCTTGGGCACTTACCAATGGACGCCATCTTCCTGTTGCTCTCACAGTTGGGGTCTACACATGACATGAGGGGGGCCTGGCCTTTCCTAATGACTCTCAATTTAGGAGAGCCGCACACTTCGCATTTATCCATGGTTGGCTGAACTAGCGCACCTCTCGGTTTGGGGTAGGTTCTTCTGCATTTCGGATAGTTTGAGCATCCGATGAATTCGCCATTCTTGGACCGCATCATTCTGAGGCTTCCGCCACAGCTTGGACAAGTCCCTACGTATTGCTGCTCTTCAAGGGCCTTTCTTATCTCATTCCCTATCTCTTCCCTGTGGTTGTTCATCGTCTCAATAACATCCGACAACATGTCCTGAGACTCTCTCACGACATCCACGAGTACGCTCTCTCCTCTAGCGATCTCGTCCATATCCTTTTCGAGGTGGGCGGTCATCTTGCTGTCAGTGATCATTTCGGCATGCCTCTCGAGAGAGCTCGCCACAGCTATTCCACTCGGAGTCGGGACAAGATTGGCGCCGTGGACATAATTCCGATCATATAGTTTCTGTACGATGTCGTGCCTTGTGCTCTTTGTTCCCAGCCCAAGCTTCTCCATCTCTTGTATCAGAGTCCCCTGGGTGTATCTTGAAGGCGGTTGAGTCTCTTTCCGTTCTTCCCCGACATTCAGAATCCTCACACTGTCACCTTCACAAATCTCAGGAATATCGATATCAATTACCCTGTAGTATGGATAATATCTCCGCCATCCTAGGGTAATGATTCTATACCCATTCGCATCAAAATTCTGATTTCCAACCAGTATCGTGCAATGCGTGCGCTTCACGCGGCACGAAGGAGCCACAGTCGCCATGAACCGTCTCACTATGAGCTCGTATAGGGTCCAGCGATCTCCTTTAAGCATCTTTCTCGATGCACTTTCGACAGGATATATCGGTGGATGGTCAGTCGTACTCACTCTCCCTCTCGATGGGCGCAAATAATCCTGAGAAAGCAGTTCCTCTGCTTCTTCCCGGAACTCCGACTTCTTGAGTACTTCCAGGACCCCTCTAAGATGAAGGGATTTTGGATAGACGGTGTTATCTGTCCTTGGATATGAAATGTATCCTGAGGTGTACAAATCCTCAGCAATGCTCATGGCCCTGCTAGCCGACAATCCAAGTCTGTTTGCCTCAGCGATCATCGCTGTCGTATTGAAAGGAGCAGGAGGAAACTCATCCTTCTCCTCCCGAGTGACTTCGACAGCGCAACCAGTTCCCAATTCCTTGCAGGCTGAAACGATCTCTCCAGCTGTTTGAGGATCCCAGAAAGGATTGTTCCGATGGTAGCCTGTGAATTCGCCGTCCTTCTCGAATCTCGTCGAGACCTCCCAGAAAGGTTTCTTGACGAACTCGATGATCTCCTTGTTCCTGTCCACCACAAGGCTCAAAGTCGGGCTCTGAACTCTCCCCACCGACAGGAAGTTCTTGCCGACCTGCCGAGAAGCCATGGAGATCAACCTCGTCAAGGAAGCGCCCCACGCCAGATCAATTATTTGTCGACATTCCGCCGACTCGGCGAGCTTTCTATCCGGCTCGGTCAACGAAGAGAACGCGCTGTCGATTTCTCGTTTCGTCAGCGCACTGAACTTGGCTCTTCTCACTCTGGTGAGATCGACATCGAGCCGCTCGACCGTCTCGAGTCCAATCAGCTCTCCTTCTCTGTCGAAGTCCGTGGCTATGATTATTATGTCGCTCTCTGACGCGAGATTCTTCAAGGTGTCTATTATGTTTTTCGCGACGACTCTCTTCTCTGGAACGGCGTAGACAAGATCGGCGGGATTGACCTTACTCCAATCGTTGAGATCCTTGGGGTAGTCGAGTTCGATTATGTGGCCGCGAAGTCCAACTACATCCACATCGTCCCCGTTGGATTCAAAATGGAAAACGGAGACACCATCCTGGTTCCGTCTCTTTGATGAACCGCTTGAAAGTATTGTGGCAATTCGAGCTGCGGCGTTGGCCTTCTCGCTAATGACGAGCTTCTTCATTCGACTCCGTCCAAAGGTACATCTGTATAAATAGGAAACGGTCGTCCCGTTGCCGCCATATCTCCTGGTATCTTGTCCCGTTTCACCGGCATGCAAACCCTCATGAGTACATACGATTACTCGTGGAGGTGCGAGCCGATCGAGCCCGCCGTCATCGTCAACTTGCCCTGTAGAATACCCCGCACGCTGCAGAGCTCATTTGACAATCTCTTTACATCTCCAGCCTTCCCCGAGACAACGAGAACCTCGAGACATTGTTCTGCATTGAGGTGGACATGCATAGATGAGGATATCTGAGAATGATGGAGATGTTGTATTTCCATCAATCTCTCCCTTACATTTCCTTTCTCGTGCTCATATAGCAGATTGACCGTTCCGACCACATCAGATGTGTCGATTCTCCAGGTCTCCTCTGCAAGCGCATTTCGAATCAAATCCCGCAATGCTTCAGAACGTGCTGAGTATCCCTTCTTCCCTATGAGGTCATCAAATTCCTTTAGCAGTTCTGGCTCAATCGAAACTCCGATCCTCGTTACCTTATCCATGTAGTTCGTTCTTATAGTTGCATGCTCCGCTAATACATTTTCTGTCTTTCTCATTCGCAGACTGCACCGATTCTCTTGAGATAGACTCCCCTATCATACAAAGCTCTTAATGCCCATATGGCCGGCCTGAGCGAACCAAATGAGGGGATTCCTTTCTGCTCAAACCGACGCAATATCGGTCTGGGGAAACTTCCGCCTATGGCGCAGACAATTGCTGGCTTTCCCCCCTCGTTAACGATTCTTGCCACGATATCCGCCAGTCCTTCCGTCAACTGGGGGGCCTGAAGTTGAAGAAGAATAAGGATGGCATCAATGTTCTCCTCCTTCTCGAGGATTTCGAGAGCCTCACCATAAGTCTCATCGGTCACGCTTCCTGTCAGATCGACTGGATTCTGTGCCGATGCAAAGTATTGTGTCCTACTCATGATTTCCTTTTGCGCCGCTTCACTTATGCTTGCCATGCGCAACCCAGCGCCGTTGTCCTTTGATTCAATGTAGTCGGTCGCTATGACAGCAAAACCTCCAGTATTGCTGAGGACGGCTATTCTATCGCCATCAATGTGGTCAATGTAAGCGAGTGCTTTCGACAAATCCAAGAGGTCCCGCTCGTCGTAGGCTCTTTCCACCCCGAATTGTCTGAACACTCCTGTCGTCAGCGCATCTGAACCTCTGGCAAGCGCGCCGGTATGGGATGTCGCGGCTTTCGCACCTCTTTCAGTTCTTCCGACTTTGATTGCGACAATCGGTTTGCTCGGTGTAATCTGCCTGCAGAGGTCGAGAAATCTCTTGCCATCAGCGAATGATTCAAGATAAAGGACGATGCATCGAGTGAGGTCATCATCCTTGAAATACTCCAAGAAATCGTTCTCGTTGAGATCGACCTTGTTTCCAAGTCCAATAGCTGTCGAAATCCCAACGCCAGTATCTTCGGCTCCTTCGTAAATTCCACAGAGAACGGACCCACTTTGGGATATCACTGAAATGACACCGTTCCCCGGTCGTGGGCTTCTATCTAAAGGGGTGAAGAAAGTATCGAGGCCCGACCTAGGGGCTATAATGCCCATCGTGTTGGGTCCTATGATCCTTGTCTTTGTACCTTCTATCGTTTTTCTCATGCGCTCCTCGAGTGCCCTTCCCTCATCACCTATTTCGCTGAACCCAGCTGCGATGCATATCACATAAGGTACGCCGACATTCGCACATTCTTCTATGACTTCGACTGAAAGTCTCGCTGGAACAGCGAGAACAGCCAGATCGACGACTTCAGGAAGACTGCTGATGCTCGGATAGCATTTGAGTCCAAGGACTTCCTTTTCGTTTGGGTTGACGGGATATATCCTCCTCTTCTTAGATTGCAAAACGTTAAAGACAACAGTGTTTCCAATCTTCCCAGTATGATCCGAAGCTCCGACTATCGCAATGCTTGAAGGATCGAAGAGCAGGTCCAATGGTAACACCCTTGTCCACCGGAACTCCTAAGCTCCTTATAGATTTTTCATTTGAGAGTAGAATATGCGGTCCAGGGTAGGGACGGAGGAGTTCAAACACAATATGACCAGGACTCGGACGAGGGGAACAATAAATATTCTTGAGGGAGTTTCGGTCTTTGATGGATAAGACTCTTGAGATCCTGAACGCTCTAACACTTGCAGTGAATGAACAGGCAACGAACAAGGAAGTTGCTCTGCTATTCTCCGGAGGTCTGGATAGCAGTATCGTAGCGAAAATAGCGCGAACTTGCACTTCCCTCAGACTCTACACCGTTGGCATTGAAGGAGCTCATGATCTGAGAGTTGCGGAACGAACCGCGAAAACCCTTGGGATCCCATGGATCGGCATAGTAATTGATGAATGCGATGTCATTTCTGAAATCGTTTCCCTGTCAAGGCTGATTTCGACATATAACCCGTTGATCATCTCCTTCGAATTGCCACTGTATTTCGTCGCCAAGACCGCTGAGGAAACACTACTAATGAGCGGCCAGGGAGCTGACGAGATTTTCGGAGGCTACGCAAGATACCTGAAAATGTCATCCCAGGAGCTTGAAATAAGTATGCGAAAGGATCTAGTTGAGCTCATGAGCATCGGAGTATTGCGCGAGAACAGAATCGTGGAAAGCTTTGGAAAGCATCTCAATTGCCCATTCCTTCACCCCGCGGTCCTGAAAGCATTGGAGGGGATTCCGACGATGGAGCATGTACACAACGGCGTCAGAAAGGCATTGCTCAGAGAAATAGGCGCTCAGCTGAGTCTCGGTGACATCGCTCTGAGGGAGAAGAAGGCAGCACAATATGGTTCGGGAATAATGAAGACGATCAGGACGGCCGCGAAGCGCTGGAACATGACTCTGGAATCGTTCGTGAGGTACATCGCGGACAAAGGGGAAAGTCCTTAAACATCATCATGCATGCCGAGAATCTGATGGGCTACCAAGAGACGATTGACTGGCTTTATGGTCTAGAGACGATGGGGATCAAATTCGGTCTGACAAACATCAGTGAGCTCTTGGGGCTACTCGGAAACCCACACAAGCAGTTCAGAACGGTGCATGTCGGCGGTACCAATGGAAAGGGTTCAGTGTGTGCCATGACCGCGTCGGTTCTGAGGGAGGCCGGGTACAAAGTCGGGTTGTATACATCTCCCCACATTGTCGACTTCCGTGAGAGGATTCAAGTGAATGGGATAGACATCTCTAAGCAATCGCTGCTCAAGATGGTGGAGGAGATCAGGCCATATTGCGAGGAAATGTCCATTTTGGGACCAGACAAGCGATTGACTTTCTTTGAGATCACGACCGCCATGGCTTTCTCATACTTCGCCGAGATGGAAGTGGAGGAAGCGGTAATCGAGGTCGGAATGGGTGGGAGGCTTGACGCGACGAACGTTATAGAACCAGACTGCACGGTTATCACTCGGATAAATCTGGAGCATACTAAGTATCTTGGAGATACTGTCATCGATATTGCACGTGAAAAAGCGGGGATCATTAAGACCCGCGTGCCAGTCATTACGGCGGAGGAAAAGGAGGAGGTGATCTCGGTGTTCCGGTCCGTGGCGAATGGGAAGAGCGCGCCGCTCAGAATCGTGGGAAAAGACATCTGCTACCGACTCGTCTCCTCGACCCTTGAAGGTACCACAGTTGTGCTTGACGGTCTTCTCCAGCCGGTATTCGTCCCGCTTCCGGGCGCATATCAGGCATCGAACATCGCGCTTTCCTTTGGATGCGTTGGAGAGCTCAGAGCAAGAGGCATAGAGGTATCGGACGATTCGCTTCTCGAAGGACTCCGGAAGGTCGATTGGCCAGGGAGAATCGAGATCCTTTCTAGGTCTCCATTGGTGATCCTTGATGCCAGCCACACCCCTGACGGAGCAGCGGTCGTGGCGGCTGATATCAAGAGACTTGCAGAGGGAAAGATCATCCTTGTGTTGGGAGTGCTCGATGATAAGGATCTCGGGGAGATGGCAAAGCACTTTGGAGGGATATCCTCAGTAGCGATTGCAACATCTCCCGCCACAAAGCGCGCTTTCCCAGCCGCAGTGGTGAGCGATGCCTTGAAACAATACTGCTCAAGGGTGGAAAATGTCGAGGACGTCGGAAAAGCATTCGAACTGGCACTATCTCTGGCGACTGATAATGATACTGTACTCGTGACCGGCTCTCTCTATACTATCGGTGAAGGGAGAAAGTGGTGGGACTCGTGTGAAACACATTAGGCGGATAATACAATCGATTGCCAGAGTCTACCCTACTGGTGCATTCCCTGGAAAGGGGAGTGAGGATCCCAGTTGGGAGGCGGATCCATTTCATGTGCTAATATCGACGGTACTGTCACAGAGGACGAAGGACGAGAACACGCACAAAGCATCGAAACGGTTGTTCTCGAGGTTCAACTCGCCAAAGGCCCTCGCAGACGCTCATGTCGAAGAGATCCGTTCCTTGATTCGACCAGCGGGATTTCCATCTGCAAAATCCAAAGCGATCAAAGAGATTGCGAGAATAATCCATTATGACCATGATGATGTCGTCCCAGATAAGATGGAATCGCTCCTGGCCCTTCCTTTGGTTGGGCGAAAAACAGCCAACTGTGTCCTGGTGTACGGATTTCATCAAGATGCCATACCGGTCGACACACACGTACATCGGGTATCAAACAGAATTGGAATTGTCAGGTCGAGGAATCCTGATGAAACGGAACGTGAGCTAGTCAAAGCCGTTCCAAAGGATCTATGGAAGTCGGTGAATACGCTCTTCGTCTCATTTGGGAAGGGAATCTGTCGGCCGATTCGACCAAGATGCGAAGAATGCCCGATCACGAAACATTGCGACTACTACTCGACTGTTTTCCAGAAGAAGTATTGATGTAATACAGATTTGTGCGAGACAGAGTCAAATGCCGAGGGTTTCGTCGATCTTCTTGCTCATTTCCCTCTCCAGTTGAATCTCAGCCTCCCATTGGTCTAGGTTCTCGAGAACCTCCTTGAGGCTACGCAAGCAGTCGATGCAGATCCATCTAGAGCCGACATTCTTCATGGCTTTCTTCTTGTAACCTACCACTCCGCACATCCAGCAGGCGTGCATGTCTTTTGTTCTGTGCTCGACGTAGGCCTCCATCTTCTTGCCTTCTACGATCGACTCGAGGGTCAGTTCCCTCCTGGATTTCCTCGTGCCTGCCGCCATATCACACCTTTCGCTCGTATCTTGGTAAGCGTATAAGAATATTGCCACATAGTATCTGGAGAGCTATGAAATGAGGTCAGACAATGTTCGGCAAGAATCACTCGTCCAGGTCATATCATGATTCTTGAAGGCATCAATCCTACTACCTCCAAAAGAAGATTAATATGCAAAGCCCTGTTGAGGGCTGGATGCATGAAGTTTCTGTTATGAGTGGAGTTGTCGATGCGATCCTCTCTGAGATGGAGAAATATGAGATCGTAAGAGTGGAAGAGGTCGTTCTTGTTGTCGGTGACCTCACATTCCTCGGACACGAACAGCTACGATTCGCGTTCGAGGTGCTGACAAAAGGAACTCTCTTGGAAGGTTCGGAGCTCAAGATCGAGACAGAAGAAGTGAGAGCAGCGTGCCTGTCATGCAGTTTTGAAGGTAAGGTTGAGTATGTCGAGGACGGATCATTTCATTCCTCCGTGCCAATACTACTTTGTCCCTCTTGCGGAGGAAGGGTGGACGTAGTCGAGGGCGGTACATGCCGCGTGGTTTCGGTGAAGGTGGTCGAGAAGTAGATGTATCGTTTCAGAGATCAAAATGTCGCTAGGGAGATAATCAAGAAGATTGGCAGCATTGGGCTGAAAGCGAAGCTAATGCACGTATGCGGAACTCACCAGGACACTCTGGTGAGATACGGACTGCAGGAGCTCCTCGATCAAGTCGATGTTGAGATAAGACAAGGACCCGGTTGTCCCGTCTGCGTTACCACCTCTAAGGAGATTGTCGAGGCGATTGCGCTAGCCGACTCCGGAGTCACAATCGCAGTATTTGGAGACATGCTCTCGGTCCCTACGCAACACGGTTCCCTGGCCGACGCAAAGGCGAGAGGAGGAGACGTAAGGGTGGTATATTCCGTCGAAGACGCGGTGCGACTGTCCGAAAAGCACAGAGAAGTCGTTTTCATGGCGATCGGATTTGAGACGACAAGCCCCACGACAGCCTCTGTCATAATTGACGGAGTCCCGGACTCGTTCTCGATTCTAAGCTGCCACCGGCTACTTCCTCCAGCGTTGGATGCCCTGTTTGAGATGGGAGAAGTGAAGGTGGATGGTTTGATCGAACCCGGCCACGTGTCAACGATAATCGGTATGGAACCATACCGGAAGATATCAGAAAAGTGGCACTTACCGCAGGTCATAGCTGGATTCGAGCCTCTAGACCTTCTAATGGCTGCATACATGATCGTCAGGCAAATATCAGAGAAGAGAGCAGAGGTGGAGAACGAGTACAGAAGGGTCGTGAAGCCCGAGGGGAATCCGCGAGCGCTGTCGATGTTGAACAGGGCGTTCGTACCAGTGGACCGGAGTTGGAGGGGGTTTCCGCCGATTGAGCGCAGCGCTCTTGAACTGAACGTGGAATTCGATTCGCTCAATGCGCGTTTGGTCTACGAGGACGTGATAATGAACGTGCCCTATGTCGAGGACGAGCTGGAGGGATGCAGATGCGGGGAAGTGCTTCGTGGCTTGATCGTATCTGAGGAGTGTCCAGCGTTCGGAAGAAGTTGCTCGCCTCAAAGCCCCATGGGTCCGTGCATGGTCAGCCAAGAAGGAAGCTGCAACATTAGCTACCGCTACAGTGGAATGACCGCTGTGAGAAAAGGCTGACAATTGAAAAGAACCGATTCCACTTTTCTCAGTTCAATTCCCTTCATCCCTTGTCAGCATTAGGATGGAAATTAGGGAGGACCATATGAGCAGACATATGACTGCTACAGCCTCTGCTAGCGGGACGGTCGTCGCGAACAGGAATGCCAGTGAGACTGTGACGGAGCTAAGGGTGGCAATACCGACATTCGGACCGAATCTGTCCTCTGTCCATAATGGATAGACCATGAACGACATTGCCACGAGAGACATGCCGAAGAATGCATAGCTGGCGATTCCGTGGGCGAATCCAGTGGTGATCGGAAACACTCCGATCATAATCAATGCGAACGATGCCATGAGCAGAATTGTGATTCCAGTCCTCTGGAGAATCCCTTTTCTCACTGCGTGCAATAACCCCAGGCCATAAAACAAGCCGAGTATTCCTTCCACGATCACCCCTGAATTGAAGAACAAAGCTCCTGGCCTATTGCCTCCCAACTCGCTCAACGTCTCCTTTCCCATTATCCAGTTACCGTCGACGAAGACCGCTACGATCCACATCACTGAAAAAAACAGGGCGCCAATCAATCCACATATGGCTCCAAAGCGGACCCAACCTCTTGAGATCGCCCTCATCGACTTGATATTAATCGGCCAAATAATATAATCCATTGGTGACACGTGTTACAATCTAGGTCTGTATCCGATTTCACCGAAACATATATCCCGATTGATATGATGAGGGTCGGAGCAAATATCGAAATGATGGAGGGACTTCGTACGGAAAGGAAGGAAAATGAAGGGAAATCAGGAGCCGTCGAAGCTCCTGGGGCGACCCCTAGACCGTATGTTGGTTCCAACGGCGTGAACGGCGAGAAGCGTCCCAAAGCATTCTGCGTAACACTTGCTCAAGCAGGCAAGCCCGCGAAAATAATCGGGAAATGCGCCACGGATTTCACATCGATAATTCAGGCATCATCTGTCTCCTGGGTCAACTTTACTGTGTCGGACATCCAGAAGGAGCCCAACGAGATTGCCGTCAGCCTCGGATTCAGCGAGACTCTTGTACCTACCCTTCTGAGTGGATACCACGCCAATTTCGAGGATAGAGAGACCGAGATGGGCATAATGGTTCCGGCGGTAAGGATCACCGAATTCGATCTCAAGGCGTATCCTCTCCTCATTCTGGTCAAGAAGGGACTCATTGTCACGATCCACAGCGAGGAGGTTGTCAGGCTCGTAGCCTTCTCCAGGTACGCGGAGGTATATCTTCGAAAACTTCCAGAAACAATGCCTGCCGAGGATAAGTTGACGATGATGCTTGTTCGAATAATTGACGAGAACAACTCCCGCAACTTCGAACATCTTAGAGAGATCGAGGAACAAGCCGACTGGATGAGCGAGAAACTGCTCGATACAAAGTCACCGCGTATGGAGATGGGAAGAAAAATATACGAGATGAAGCACGCTTTGATAACGTATCTGAACACTCTGTGGAGGACTCTGGCCGTCCTTCATGAGATGAGGTACGGCGATGCGGATCTGATCAGCGACAACCCGAAGGTCCTGTCAAGACTGGGATTGTTGGCCGATGAAGTCAACAGACAGATCGAGCTCAGTGAACACATGTCCGAAGTTCTGGCATCTGGGCTGGAAGTCCTGCAGGCACTGTACAACAATCAGCTTCAAATCGTCAACAACAGAATGGCGCTGGTCATCACATGGTTGACCATACTAGGCACCGCGGTTCTGGTTCCGAACACTCTGGCAACCATCTTCGGATTCGCATTTGGAATGGATCCAAGCCTTCTGCTATGGACGATGCTCGTGCTTGTGATTGCGACTCTGAATGCGACCTTGCTCGCGTACTGGTGGGTCATGAGAAGGGTAAACCTCCCTGCAAATGCCGAGGACGTCCCTCGCTCCTGATATCTCCCGGAACCGACTACTGAGGTTCGATCGTAACTGGCCAGTTTGCGCGATAATGAGATAGTGCTTAGTCTGCCCTTGCCAGATATCCAGTCGTTCGATTCGCGGACTCCAAAAGATTTATTAGCCTTCACCTGGAATGATAATCTGCCCTGCAGTAATGTAGGCATAGAGAGGAGGAGTTTGTTTGACATCACAGAAGTTGAAGGACCTACTGAACAAGGCGATCGCGCGTGAAATTCAGGTTTCTGTTCAGTACATGTGGCAACACGTACAGTGGGCTGGACCGGAACATTTCGCGGTCTCCGACGAGTTCAAGGATATCGCGGTTGTTGAGATGAAGCACGCGGAGAAGATTGCGGAGAGACTCTGGTATCTCGGTGGCCTTCCAACGACGAAGCCTGCCCAGATAGAGGTCGGTGGAGAACTCTGGGAAATGGTGGATAATAATATCAAAGCCGAGATGGAAGCTATCGTCATGTACAAGGAAATCCAAAAGGTGGCCGAAGCGGAAGCGGACCCGACGACAGCGTTCATTTTCAAGGAGATTCTGGAGGACGAGGAAGAGCACCACGATTTCTTCACCTCGCTGAAAGAAGGTAAGAAGAAGAAATAGAGGATTGGAAAAGACGCACGAATGCTCCAATAGAAGTCTCTTATGCACCGGAGGCGAGCAGAATCAACGCAACTGCGATATTGCTACG
>Ga0315285_10000440_pt1 | contig 43179 bp, 50 predicted proteins | sample YL17G09_36_MG_FD_203698 | JGI IMG/M metagenome (GOLD analysis project Ga0315285, IMG submission 203698) | Sediment microbial communities from Yellowstone Lake, YNP, Wyoming, USA - YL17G09_36 | ecosystem: Environmental > Aquatic > Freshwater > Lake > Sediment | place: USA: Wyoming | collected...
TCCCAGAGAGGTCTCATGGTCAGGGTAGGCTGCCCCTCCTCGGCCCAGTTGTCAACCGTTTGATAGCCTTGCCTAAGCAAGGTGACCATCTACCCCTCCACTACGGCCTTCCTGCTAGCCATCGGCCCCTACGTCACCAACCAGGGCCAGCTCGTCCAGTGGCAGGACCAGGGGAGCCAGCTCTACGGCCTCCAGGCCAGGTCAGACCTCACCTATGTCCTGGCCATCCGGCTCAGTACCCTGCTGAACAACCTGGGGGTTGCCCTGTACACGGCCAACACGATGCAGCGGAAGGCTGTGGACAACTGGATCCGGATGGTCACAGCCTCGGTCAACGACCCAAACGGCCCGTACTACTACGGCCTCCTGCTGGGCCAGGCTTCGTCCAGGACGGCTTTCGATGGAGGGAGTGCCCTGAGTGCCACCCTTGGTCGAAACCGGGCTCTGGGGGCATCCTTGGCCGGGGACTCCACCCTCTCGGCTGATCTGACGCTGACTCCGTAGTCGAGGTGGGGTGAATCGAACACCCGAACTTCCGGCCCCGAACCGGACGACCTACCACTGGCCTACACCTCGATGTGGTTCCGGGTGAGAGGATCGAACTCCCGTAGGCGGCTTCAAAGGCCACCGTCTTGCCACTAGACGAACCCGGAATGACGTTGCTGGGAAGCAGGGATTCGAACCCCGATAGATGGCTCCAGAGGCCATCGTCCTACCGTTAGACGACTTCCCAATCAGTTCGTGACGACAAGGTATCGCAGAGACGTGAATCCCTTTCGGGACCGGTGTGTCTACCATTTCACCATGGAGGGGTTTGCTCTTGCGAGCCTTACCCTCCAGAGGGAGTCGAACCCTCAAGTCCTTTCGGACGCCGGTTTTGCTAATTGTAGTCGCTGCTGCATTCGTCATGAACAGTGTCATCGAGAGGGTTCGAACCTCCACGCCCTTTTAAGAGCACTGGCTTCTCAGGCCAGCTTGTCTGCCAATTCCAACACGATGACGTGAACAGTCTGCTCGGCTCTGAGCGAAGGTGGCTTAACCCCGCCCAGCCTTGGTTCCAGAACGGGGGAACACCATGTGCTGCCATCACCCAAGATAGACAACACCCTCCGCTCAGAGCCGAGTAGACAGAAAGCTCGCCGCCTCATGCGTCTAGCCTCCACTACACCCTGGCGTCCCAGGGCACACAGAAGGCACGATAGCTTCGTGGGCTAACGTTTGTCACGGCACAGGCAGCGGTGAGAGGTAGGGGAATCGGACCCCTCGGTTCTTGCGTGTCATGCAAGTGTGTTCGCCAGCTCACTCACCTCCCATGAGTCCGGGTGACTGGAATCGAACCAGCCTACGCTTGACCCCCAGTCAAGTGGCCCACCTTGAGCCTTCACCCGGATAGAATCTTTTGCGGAGAACACTGGAGTCGAACCAGATACCTTGCGGTACAGGCCGCTTAGCAGGCGGCTGAGCGTCCACACGCTCTTTACTCTCCATAGCTGTGACAAGAATGACGAAGACCTTGTTCTAGCGGGTGCCTGGCCCTTACGCCACGAGGCTGGGTTGAACAGCAGCGTCAGTTGATTGGAGTCCTACGTCGCATTCACAGCAGCGGAAGGTGGAGGTCTCGATCCCCAGTCCAGTTAAGGACCGACCTGTTTTCGAGGCAGGCTTGGCTCCTAGCCAATTCACCTTCCATGTAGCGGAAGAAAGAGGTCTCGATCCCCAGTGCCTTGCGACACCCAGCCGCCTTCCAAGCGGTGCTCAGTCCCACTGAGTTTTTCTTCCATTTCGTGACCAAACCTACGCGGCATCTAACCCGATTCTTGGTGCCTACTCGGTGCCAATCAGGTCGGAGAGCTAGCTAGACTTCATCCGGCCAACACCAGTAATTTGCAGGTGCGGATTGATGGCTCTTGTGGACCACCGAAGTGGACCGTTCGAGCTGTGAGCCGTACTGGTCATTCTTGGTGCTGTCGCTCGTGACATACAAGAGATTGCATCCGGGGTCACCGGCCTCACTCTTGTACGTAGGAACCTCTGTTGGATGAATCCACCAGCGGGAGACCAAAGCGGCGTGGTGTTCGCCTCTGGGGTCCACGTAAACGACTTGGCTGTTGTGGTCGTACTTTCTGTCCATGATGCCTTCCTTACACGGCTTAGGTGCCGCGTAGGGTCGGTCACTTTCCACTTGTGCCAGCAGCCTAGCATGGATCCCCTGGCCAAGCGAGTGGCGTTCAAGTACGTCCCCAAGGAGAAGAAGGAGCACAAGGTTGACCGCCTGACGAAGGTCATCCGTGACGCTACCGGCCTCTCTAGAGGGGTTTCTGAGGCCATCGCTGATGCGGCTGTTCGAGGACGGGACCTCGAAGCCTTGGCTCTCCAGAAGTCATGGCCCGTAGAGGATGGCACCTTGACGGGGCCTGACGGGTCACTGGATCTATCTCGGCTTACCGAGCAATCCTAGTCGGGGTGGGGTGAATCGAACACCCGATTTTCTGCTCCCAAAGCAGACGCCATACCACTTGGCTACACCCCGATTCAATTCAGCGACGACAAGAGTTGCGGAGACTGTTACGGGTCCTACCGTTAGACGACAGCGCAATGATGTCCCTTTCGGGATGGTTGCGCCGCCAGGAGTCGAACCTGGTTCACGATCTTATGTGGATTGTAATCCCCACGGGCATTCGTCGCTGACTTGGTGGACACCCTCGGTACTGCCCCGAGCCCTCCTGTGCTTCAAACAGGCGCTTCCACTTGGTTAGCTTGGTGTCCAAAATCCTGTACTCCAGATGACGTTCTTCCGAGCAGTGACCCCGTCGTTGACGGGCTACTTGAGCCCTCAGTCAGAATCGAACTGACTTCTCCTGATTACGAAACAGGCGCGTCACCATGTACGCTTTGAGGGCATTAGTGGAATCGGCGGGAATCGAACCCGCATTCACAGACTGCCAGCCTGTTGTCCTCCCGTTGGACGACGACCCCGTTTCACAGTACCCACAAGAGTCGCACCGCTCAGTCCTGGTCGAGTGGTACACCTTGCAGCTCGGACAGACCTGGAACGCCATGCCTCCAGGTTTCAAAAGTGGAATCGGGGGGAATCGAACCCCCACCTCCGCGTTGCGAACGCAGCGTGCTCCCGTTAGCACTACGACCCCGAATTCAAGTTCACAACCGTGTAGTAGGTGTCTGTGCGACGGAGGCCCCACCAGATGTACTGGTTGGCGATCCAGTCCACCAGTCCTGCGAACCACCCAAGCAGGGCTTTCAGCATACCGAAGAGGGCTGACAAAAGGGCTAGCCAAGAGATGACAAGGAGGTGTGAAGACTTCGTTTTGCCATTGTAATCCTCACGGGCATTCATCTCTCAGCAGCGGGCCTGTGGGGAATCGAACCCCATCCTGCGGATTTGGAAACCGCTTGGACACCATGTCCTCCGACCCAGCAGGACGGCAGAGCACCATTTTGCCGTCCCTAATGTCTTCGGGTAGGTGACCCTATCGAGGCTAGAGTGGAGTACCTCGAACGGTGCAATCTGATCCACCATCAGCCGTCCTTTCACGGCAGTCAGCTCTCACTACTCGCTAGCTGGCTCAGGGAGCCTTCATGAGAACGTCCTGGTGACCCCAGAGGGAATCGAACCCTCATTGGCGGATTGAAAGTCCGCTCTCCGAACCACTGGAGGATGGGGCCATGCACGTGAGGTCTCGGCTTACCGAGCAATCTCACGTAGTAGCGGGAGTTGGATTCGAACCAACGGCCTCCGGGTTATGAGCCCGACGAGCTACCAGGCTGCTCTATCCCGCAGAGCCCTCGCTGGGAGTTGGACCCAGTCCGTCGGTTTACAAAACCGATGCTCTACCACTGAGCTACGAGGGCAAAAAGCATGTCAGGCCGACAAGGGATGTCACAGAGGGTTAATGTTTCAAGTATTGTACTCCATGACGGCATTCGACCAAACCTGCTGGGGTGTACGACGGGGATCGAACCCGCTTCCGTTGATTCACAGTCAACCCTCGTTACCAAACGAGTACGTACACCATAGTTTTGTCTTCGCTTCCGCAGTTTTGCTAGCCCAGTAACCACGGGGTGGTGTTTGCACACCAGCCCTCCGACAGTGCTTCTTTACTGCGCTATCGGAAACTCCTATGTCGCGTGCTAGGTGCATCACTGGACGCTCCCACACCATCCTTCGGAGATCCTCTGCGGAGGGCCAGAGTGGGTTGGTGGTTCTGCCTCGCTTAGGTTGAACGGAAGTCCCTCGCAAAGGAACCCCAAGTACCTTGCACCAGTTTCTCACAGTTATTTGAGCTACCTTCAACCTCTTGGCGATGTGGACTAGAGGCTCAGTCTGCATCCACAGGGTTAGATCCTCAACAGTGGGCCAAGGCACATTCTTCCTGCCGCCAACACGGATACTGTCGTCTATTTCTCCACGGAGTTTAGAGTGAAGTTCCCTGTGGCAGTTGGAGCACAAGAGCAAACACTTATCCAGTTCTGGCTTGAGTAGCTCGAACCTTCTGTAGATGCCATTAGCCCCAATCTGGAAATCCTTTTGAGAGGGGTCACGATGATGGAAGTCCATTGCATCCATGCATTCGGAGTAACCACATTGGGAGCAAACACCCCCAAGGTAAATTACTGCCCGAACCTTCATTCTCCGACGACACCTGGAAACGCTGTTTGAGTTGGTTGACATACAAACCAGAGCGTATAGGAACATTAGCTAAAAGCTCCAACCCAGGGACTCGAACCCCGATTAGGCGGTTAACAGCCGCTCGTTCTGCCGTTGAACTAGGTTGGAAAAGCTGCAAGGAACAGCCGAAACACCACCTTCCTCCCGAGGGAGTAGGGACAGTTTTTCGGCTGTTCCCGCAGACGAGTCCAGGAGAGAATTGGCTGCATCCGCACTACCGACCGCTGGAGCCCCCAGTATATCGGGGTCGATCACGCTTCGGTTGCTGCACCCCTTATGAGGGTGATGCACCTGTCCACTATCCTGTTGAATTGTCAAAGACCTTGAGCTTCTCGTGAGAGGGGCTCTTGGTTGGATCCAGGTCTCAGAATTGAACTGAGGTTGACCGCTTCAGAAACGGCTGTCTTGCCACTAGACGAACCTGGAATGATGTTGACGTTATCTTTGGTGGATCCGCCGAGAGTTGAACTCGGTCCTGGCGATTAAGAGTCGCTTGCTCTACCTCTGAGCTACGGATCCATGTCCGTGGGAGCACAGAGAATCGAACTCTGATCGTTCGGGTAAGAACCGACTACTCTACCGTTGAGCTATGCTCCCTTCTGGGGTTGGGTTGCCGGTGCCACCGGCTTTCGCTTGTTCTTCATGACGTTCACTTGTCTTGAGTGGTGGGGGGCACGGGAATCGAACCCGCCTCATTCGGCTTAAAAGGCCGCTGCGTCACCTTGACGCCAACCCCCCGAGGATTCGGGGAAGCTGGCTACGTTTGAGTTCTCGGAGAGTCATCTTCTTTCCTGAGTGCATCTGCAAGGAATCGAACCTCCCAGCCCGAAGGCGACACGTTTACAGCGTGCTGTTGGCACCAGCCAACTATTCCAGATGCGTGATTTTGTCAGTCTTTTCAGAGCCCAGAAACGACTAAGGCCGCCTCGGTTTCCCTTTGGCGGCCTGTTTGATCCCTTTCGGGTTATCAGTCAGGTCGCCTAAGTATCTGCCTCCGGATTGCTAGCGAAACGAATGGAGGCTGGCTTGACGAGATACGAGCTACCCTGTCCCAGCCCTAGTTCCATCGCTCCGAGCGTACACCACTGACGGTCTCGGCTTACCGAGCAATCGGACAAGGATTTTGTCCTTGTCGTGGAGGTATGTGTTTGGAGCTGGAACATTTGGTTGCTACGGACGGTCCTTGTTAGGGAAGCCGTCCTGGGTCTCGATAAGATACACCACTCAGACGGGTCGGCAAGGATAAAAGTGCAAGGGGTCGGTCGATTTCTTTAACCGGCGGGAATCAAGGGGAAACAACGTTCGCTACCTGGGTAACCCCTAGAATTCCGTTGAAGTCCGATGCCGCCCCTAGTCCCTGCCCTACCACAAGGTAGGTGGGGATGAACGAGTTCCAGGCTGCCAGTGGGTTCGTGGTCCAGTCAGCGTCCTGAGTGAATACACCGTTCACCTTCATGGAAGCGTGCCTTCCGAAGCCTGGGATGAAGTTCACGGCATCCCAGGTGACTCGAACCGACATAGCCGCCCCTGGGCTGATGGTCGCAGTAGAGGGAGTCACGACAGCAACAGAGGTACCTGCGTTGTTCTTGATGCGGATGAGTGGGCGATCCAGGTTATCCACGGCCAGGAGGATGTAGTTCGTGGGTGTGGTGATATTGTCCGTGAGATACAGGACCGTTCTCTCTGGCCCCGCTGTTACCCCACCGGCCATCCCCGTGTGGGTAAATCCGGCATCCGCCACGGTATCCGTGATGGTAACGTTTCCAACGGCCCCTGTGGCATCGTTCACGAGAAGGATTTGCCCGGGTGTGCCCGGGGAAGCCGTGAGGGCCAAGCCAGCACCAACGCCATTGATGGCCGAGACGATAGCTGTCCGAACAGTGGCAACCGAGTCCCCTCCGGTGAAAGTGACGGCTACGTCCCCCGTGATGGCGGCGTTGCTATCGAACTCGAACACCACTGGGGTGTTTACCCCGTCGCTGAGGGTGAATGTCTCACCATCCACCAGGAGGGCTCCCCCTACCGTTACGAGGGTTCCTGTGGCTGCAACAGCCAGGATCTCCGACCCCGCCGTGAACTGGACATCTAGGGTGCCCTGCTTTCCATTCAACCTCAGGGGGAATGAACCGCTGCCCGGCCCCGCATAAACTTGCCCGTTCAGGGCGACGGATACAGCCAAGGGTGCCATCGACTGCCCTCTCCAGGAGACAATCCCGTCGGGGGTCACGGACGGGACAGCCTGGTTTTGGTCGAGGACAAAGCCGGGGGAGAGGAAGTTGCTGGGCATGGCTACCTAGCCAAGCGCAAAAGCTCTTTTGCGATTGCCTCTATAGATGCCCGAGATGCCCAACGAAGTCACGGCCCTGCTCCGGGTGGCCTCGGAGAAGTCCAAGAAGGCCCAGAAGCGGTTCGTCTGCCGGGCCTTCCAAGATCCCGCCTGGAACGCTTTTACCGAGGAGTGGGCCTCCAGGGCCTACGTCTTCGTGGGACACGCCCTGGGGGGCTTCCAGACCGAGCCACGACCCGAAATCATCGCCATGCATGACGGAGCCCACTCGGGAGGGGCCAACGCCTCCTTCGACCTGGGGTCCGGCCAGATCACCCTATCCTCGGTCCTGGTCGGTCAGCCGGGGGTCACTCTTGAGAAAATCACTCACGAGTTGACCCACGGTGCCCTGGCGAACTTTCCGGATGATGTCTTCTACGATGAGGGCTACGTCGATTACTCAGTCTGGATCATGGCCCATGCCCCTGCATGGGAACCCTACAGAAACCAGATGATTGAAGCAGCCGCTTTCAACATCGAGGTTCGCCGGGATCGGGCTCTCAAGGCGGGATCTGATTGGGACCGCAAGAGGTGGGCTGGGGGTCTTCACGCTCACATGGCCTACGGGCCACACATCATTCCTCGCCTTCGACAGAAGAAGGCCGAGGGCGACTTCACCTGGTAGAGCATTTGTAGGACATCCCTGCGGTTCGGCTCACCTCCTACTCGTCAGCATACCCCTGGTACGGAGGGAGCTTGCTGTCAAGAGGATGAGCCGGAGTCAGAAGCTTCGGCTGGCATCAACTCCGTGAAGACATCGAACTCGGGCTCAGCCTCAACGGGGGGCTCGAACTCGTAGACGGGCAAGTCCGTCCAGGTGTGCTTGATCCCCATCAGGAACGCCTTCCACTTCCCGTTTTGAGCAACCAAGCCCAAGGTCTTGTGGACGAAGTGGGGACTTGAAGCGTCCCAGAGGCTCACCTCCGAGGACTGCTTGAGCTTGCCCAGGATCTTCAGGAGCCTCTCTGTGCTCACGCTGACCCCAAGGATCGTGGCATGGCTATCGGTGGCAAGGAAGCTCCTGAGTCTCTGGCTGCTCGTGACCTGGGCCGCCTTGGGCTGGGCCGAGAGCATCCTCTGGATCTGTCGCACATCTTCAGGTTCAGCCTCCAGCTTCGGGAGGGTGCTCTCCTGCTGGATCCCGATGAGCACCACTTTGTCGGTCAGGACAGCCCAAGGTTGACCCTCTGATTCAAACGAGAAGGGTTTGGCCCACCAATCAGCCATTGAATAGCTCGTCCAAGACTTCTTCCTGTTCCTGACGAATCTCGTCCTTGGCCAAGACCAGCCCAACCCGCAGCACGGTGTCGGCATGGTAGGCGGGATCACGCTCGATACCGATGAACCTCATGCCCTCCTCGATGGCTGCCACACAGGTAGTCCCTGAGCCGACGAAGGGGTCCAGACATATTCCGCCTTTGGGGGTAACCAATCTCACGAGCCACTGCATGAGAGCCAGTGGCTTCTTCGTCGGGTGTTTGTTCGGCACCTGACCATCAAGAGTAGCTTCCCTCTTGGTTGCCTTCCCCGTGTACATGAACGGGGCTTCCGGGGGTACTTGACCCTCGAACTGTGGGAAGAACCGTGAAGCTCCCCCGGCGTCTCCGTATCCCATGAGGGCGGTGTCCCCGAACTTCCCGCTGAAGCCTCCATCGGAAGGTTGGGTTGAGTTGTTCCGCATGTGATGGTCTGCCACGGAGCCGCTTACCAGAGTCCCAGTCTGAGCATCAAGAGCCCTTACAGGACAGCCTTCAACGCAGTCCCAGGCTTCGACAGTTTCGTTGCCGTCCTGGTCGGCGTGGTCTACTAGGGAACGACCGGCAAAGTCACCTCCCTCATAAGTCTCGCCAAGAGTAGGGGTAGGGTTCTTATTTCCGAGTTGGTGGGCCTTGACCTTCTTCGTCCCCACCCTCTTACAGCCCTCGGCGTGAATCATAACCGCGTTGGGTGGCCACCTTCCTTTGGAAGGGTCTTGCTCGAACTGGGGAAAGAACCTGGAGGCTCCACCGGAATCATTGGGCAGAGTAGCTGGGGGCCGGTTGTCACCCCATCCACCGTCATAGACTTGACCTCCATCACTCTTCCCAGCATTCATGTGGAGGTTTCCAGCCGCAGCTCTCCCGCTCACTGGCCGGTCACCGGACTGTTCGTCCAGGGCCTTGATAGGACAGCCGGGGACACATTCCCAGGCTTCTATATCTTCAGTAAACCCTCTCACATTGCCCCCATTCAGGCCATTCCCATAGACACCAACACTACAACCCTCCGAGTGAACCATCACAGCATTAGGTGGCCATCTTCCCGCTGTGTTCACCTCACTAGCTCCTGAGAGGTCTGAGGAGTTCTTCCAGGAGTCACCAAGGGAACCACCTTGCTCCTTGAGGCGGTCCACCATCGCCTTGTGCTTCTCGAAGTCTCCCTGGCCTGAGTGCCTGACCCTGGTACCGTCGATGTTCATGCCCCCTGTACCGTATTTCAATGCATTCTCTGCAACCGTACCCTCGACAGGCTTTCGGAACACCAGGATGGGCTCCCAAGACGGTTTGAGGGCTGTGCCCCATCCCTCGTACTGAGCTGCTTCTGGGGTCGCTGGAGAGGTCACAGGGACCACCGAGGAGGCGTTCGTCCGGACCTCTTTGGTCGTGGGAGCCTTGTTCAACCAAAGGGCGGTCTCTTCGTCGCCCTCACGATGCCCGACAATCTCACGTTCAGCTCCCTTGAGCTTGTCTATCGCCTTCCCGATGTTCAAAGACTTCGGAAAGCCTTGGCCGTGCTTCCATTGAAACCCTGGGTTGTCTCCGGCAATCGTGTCCCTGTTCTCGAACCCGGCCGCTCGTAAGCCAAGGGAGATCAGGTCAAACGTCCGGGTGCCTCCGAAGGCCAGGAGGTGCCCACCTGGCTTCAAGATTCGGAAGCACTCCTTCCAGACAGCAACGGAAGGAACACTCCATTTTTTACCCATGAAGTCGCCCCCAGTATCGAGGTCAGCCCCTTGGAGGTATGCAATGATATCCTCGACTAAGGGCTCCTTCGTCCCTAAGCCGTAGGGAGGATCGGTCACAACAGAGTCTACTGAGCTGTCAGGGAGCTGCCGGAGTACCTCTAAGCAGTCCCCCAGGACGACGGTATTTTCGTGTAGCACAGGGCCACACTACACCGTCACTCGTCCATAGCCAAGTTGTGATGCACTCCGGCTGCCTCCGAGAAGGACTCCATCCAGTACCCCAGCATCTTCACGGCAATCTTGGCCGAGTTCAGTTCGGTGTCGATTTGCTCTGCAAGCTCTCTGGCTGCCTCTTCCCTCTGTGTCGAAGACCCCGACTTGTCCTCCAGGTCGAAGTACTTCTTGGCCATCTGCTTGGTCCGAGGAGCCACAGCCACATCAATCTTGCCACTGGAGATGTCCTTGGCAATGTTGTACGCACCCTGACGGATCCGAAGTGAGCCAGGGTCCATCCCGACACTTGGGGAAAGGGATGCGGGCATAGCCGCCTCCCTCTTGTCCTTGCGGGTCTTCCGGTCTTCTCGGATGTGTCGTCCAAGCTGGGCTTCGAAGACTGCCTTGATCTTGGGAAGCCAGCGAAGCTCCCAGTTCGTGATGTTCTGAACCGCTGAGGGGCCTTCCATGTGAGGTAGTAATCCACCCCGAGCAATGGCGGTGATGTCATAGCCTTCCATCCTCAGCTTGATGTAGGCGGGGGCACTTGGATGGATCTTCGCTGCATCGCGAAGGATCTCATTCATGTCCGACGGAGAAAGTGTGTCCCCTATGGCTTGAAGGGTGTCAGGATCCAGCACATCCCCCGAGTAGTTCCCCTCCTCGTCCTTCTCACCAATACCGAGCTGGGGAGCACGCTTCTGAGCCCGAAATTGATCAAGAATGTCATTCTTGATCATGGTGATGACGAAGCCCTCTGCCTCGTGCAGAGAGGCCCCTTCACGGAGGGTAACCTTTCCGGCGAGGATCTTCTCTAACGCGCGGATCATCATGTCCTCAACAAGGCTCGGGTCACGAGACTTCTGGAGAGTAATACCCCAGACCTTCTTGGCGAAGTCCAGACCGTAGCCACGGGGCACCTTGTCACCTGCCCGGGTGTGGAGCTTGAGGAGGCGGTCCCTCCAGGATGCAGCGGGCTCACCAGCGATGTCGGGCATCCCCTCGACCCCGGCCTTGATGAACTCAGCGTAGACCACCCGACCAAAGGTGTCCTGGGTGCTGGAGGCCAACACCCTGAAGAAGTTGGCGACCCTGAGGCCCCAGGGAAGGGAAGCATAAATCCGACGGGAAAGGTCGGAGGCTCGGCTGGCAAGTCTCTGCTGTGACATCCTAGCAAAGGATGTCCATAGAAGGACTAGCCGGAGTGTACCCGAAGCTTGTCTTGAACCTGAAACCGGACCTTGGTGATGGCTTCACGGAGGGTATACCCCTCCGCAATGAGGTTGATCACCTCATCCCGGTGACCAGGGACAGCCTTGTTTATCCGGACAATCTGCTCGGACAGATCCACATCCAGTTCTCCCAGGGAGTCCACCTCGGGGCGGTCCAAGCATGCCTCGGGTGACCAGTCCTCGGGAGCCTCCAGGCAATCCTCCCAGGGGGTCTGGTCGCCTTCCAGGGCGGAACCCACGGACCCGTCCCCACGGATCCTAGCACCCTCAGGGAGGGTGTTTTCGAGGATGAACCGACGTTTCCTGGTCCGGCAGTAGTTGGCAAAGTGGTTGTGGATAACCATCTTCAGGTACCCTCGGAAGACCTTGGCCATGTCCTCAGCAGGGATAGTGTCCTGGAGTGGGAAGATTCCCGCCTCCTCCACATTCCGTACCTGGGTGGCTGAGAAGATCGCACCAGATGCGAAGTTGTTACCGTCCGTCGGCTGGAGCCACTTCAGGTCCTTCCGCATGAGGTCCATCCACTGGTCCCAGGTAATCCTAAGGTACTCCACGGCCTCGGTAGCCGTGAGGGTGGCGGGTAGCTTCCGATACTTGGCCTTCTTGACAAATTTCTCGATAACCTGAGCCTCGCAGAGTTTAACCCAGATGTGCTGCTTCACGTCCTCGAAGCTTTGGGTAGCCGAGGGCTTGTAGTAGTGGTTCAGGATCCGCTCAACGTAGACCCTGTGCTCACGGTACAAGGCGGTATAGTCCTGAGGCACCCCGATAGGCCAACCCACCAGCTTTTCTGGCTTCTTGGCTACCTTCTTGGGAGACCACTCATGGATGATCCTCTCGGCCGCTGCCCTAATGTGCTCCCAGAACGCTTGAAGCGTCGAGGGGTGGTATACAGGCTCATCCAGCTTGCAGCTCCTAGGAATGACCACCCGGATCTGGAAGAGGGATGCTCGATGCCATCGTGCGGCCTTGCTGGTGGCAAACCCCTCAGGGGAAACCGCCAGGGTGGACTTGTACTTGCTCCACCAACCACACCACTGCCCGTAGGTGACCCCGAGGATCCCCCACATCTCGTTTCCAGCCAAGGTCTTGGGGATGTGCTCGTCCAGCTTGAAAGACGAGATCACTCCCCTGGTCTCAAGCTCCCGGGCCAGCTCGGCCGGAGTCCGGCCCGAGCAAAGCATCAGGGTGAATTGGGAACCGTAGAAGTCCACCAAATCCTTGGCACTGTGCGGAAGGGCCATGCCTTCCTTCCACCGATAAACTTCATGCTTTGCAGGCCACGGCCGACCAGAAAAATGGGCAGGCATTCAATATTCTCCCGTGGGGTACGAAGGAGAGCAGGTTGAGATCAACCTTTGCCCTTCGGTTTCCCACTGTCTCGGTCTCGGTCGTACCCTACTTGAGCACAGAGCGTCAACCATTTTTCTTCGGGTTCAAGCGGTGTAAGGGGTATGGAGCCCTACCCCTTTGACCTTGCTAGGTTTCCTTGCACCCCATCACAAGTTGTTCCCCTCCCATGCCGTCAGGACCCTTCCAAGAGATCACCCGCCTGATGACCGAGGGTCGGGCCATCTCGATGGTCTGCGAGGCCATCGAGGGTCGGGTCAACCCCCTCAAGGCCCAGAAGTTCGTGGAATCTCTGCTCTTGAAGCAACCCCGAGACACGGTGGAGAACCAAGTCACCTGGTACGCCATGTCCAGGATAGCTGGTCGGGAAGTTCACTCCGGCCCAGTGTTCAATGAGGGTGACGTTGACCTCGACCGTGAGCTGTTCCTGGCCACCGCCTGGGCCTGGGTCGTGTGGGCCGCCGAAGGTCCAACCAATAAAGTCCTTTCCCTACATAAGCTCAGCTTGTCGGATGAAGGCTCCAGTGTCCTGCATCACATCGCCTTGTCGAACTGGGCGAAGGCGGTCAAGAGTCTCCTGGCGGGGGACCAGGCCGAGGCTAAGAGGTTTTACCGAAGGGCTGTTGAGGTCGGTGGCCAATTCGGGACCGAGACGAACTCGGTGATCGTCTGGACCTACGCAGCCACGTTCTTGTCTCGGCTTACCGAGCAATCTTGAACCACGGAGCTACTTCGGAAGGTAGACCTTCGGCGTAGAGGGCACGATATCGAGGAAGTTTTCGACCACTGCTCTCTCAGCAGGGGTCAGATCCCCTATTTTGTCCAAGAGGTCAGGTGCGGGATCCACCACTACCTTGGTCACGAAGAGCCTGGCAAAAGTCTCGGCCGAGAGGTTTTCCTCTATGTCCGAGAGGTCCAATCCCTTCCTAGGCTTCACCGTGTGCTTCTCGAAGACCACAGAGGCAGTCCCCAGGTGACCCATTATCTCAGAGGTCCTGGCTCCAGTCGTACCAACCTTTTCCTTAGCTATTTCACGTAGATGTCGCTTGAGTTCGTCAAGCTCACGACCTTGAGCTGCTATCCTTCGATGCAACTCAATCGCGAAGTCCACAGTTGACGGGATGTCACCTGTTGCGATCACCTCTCGGGCTGTCTTCTCCATGATGGGGGAGGGCTTCTGTTGTTCTACTACGTCGTGGTCTCGTTAGATGCTCCGCATGGTGATTACTACGATGTGGTGGGAGGTTACTGTGTTCTGCATTTCGATGGATGGTTTATCCGGAACAGGTTTCAAGGACTTATCAGAGAGAGTGAATGATCTAGTTGATCATAGATCCTCTAAGGTCTTGGGTGGGAGGGGAACCTCCTTCGACTATCCTCTACTTCGCTTTCGACCCGATCAGAGCTTCCTTCACTCAGTCGGGCTTATCCAAGCATCCTGGGGTATTCAGCTCTAGCTAGCACCCAGAAGAGGCTTGGCGGGGCATTGTCCCAGAGGGGACACCTGAACAGGTGGCTTTTTTGGACTCGCTAGAGGACGAGCTGCTCCTGGAGCCTTGGAACCAGGATGGTCCCCCCTACACCGTGTCTGGGGTGGAGTCCAGCCTTTTGGTGTAGGCTCTCCCCATGCTCTCAGTCGTGCAGCTCATGGACGTGAACGGCCAGCCCAAGGCCAAGCTTGACTTACCAGGGCCTCTTCGCCTCGGGGACCCCCTGGCCCTCAAGTTCCAGCTCGAACGGGAGCACGGGGGCCGCCACGAGGTTCTGGAGGTCTCCCACCGGTTCCGAGTGGCAGCCGTGGGGGTGGACGCCTCCTCCTGGCCTCAGAGGCAGCTCCTAGCCCTCGACTCAGCGGACAAGGCCCCGACGTGGAGGGCTGTCAAGAAGCCTCCCAGCGTGGCACGTAGGCTCGGGAAGGCCCCAACTCGGGCTGGGCCGAGGACTCCGGTCTAGAACGTCTGCCCACCGAGGTAGCGCCAGACGTCACCTGGGATACTGTCCCTGACAATCGTGTCGAGTTTGTTTCCCATTGAGAAGGCAATCTCACGGTTGCCTGACTGGATCATGTCGGCAATGGCCAACAGATCCTCAACGTCGGTTTCCGTGAGAATGTCCCCGTTGTCTATCATGCCAGCGTCACGTTTGGCACGCTGAGCCACGAACCTGAGCTTGGCCGCCATGGCTTTCGCTTCAGCTACCGCATCCAGCCCGCCACCTTGTTCGAAGCTCTTCAGCAACCGCGTGATGGCTGGGGACGTACTGATTACCTTATCCAGGGCTTCCGTCAGCTTCGAGACGTCTGCTCTTGAAAACTTCCGACCAAAGCGGTTCATCAAGAGAGCCTCGGCGTAAGTCTGAAGATCCTCTCTCGGCCTCAGAGAGACAGCCCGACGGTCGTAGGTCATGCTGAGGTGGCTCTATAAAAGCTCTAGTTCAGAGCCGAGACGACCTGGACCAAGCTCCAACGGTCGATGCCCGCTTCATCCAGGGCCACGGTGGCCTTCACGATGGCATCGGTCTTGTCCTTGGCCTTGACCTGGACCCGACGGAACCCTCCCCCACAGGAGGGCATCACCTGAACCTCGACCTCGAACTTCTGCATGTGACGGGTACGTTCCTTGAGAGGACTAGATCAACCCCTCAGCGGCAAGCTTGGCCTCGAAGGCCCGTTCCTGGGCATGACGCTCGGGCTCCCTGGCTTCCCACTCCGTTGCAGCTTCAAGAGCGGCTTCAGCCGTGGAGAACCCAATGGAGTATATCAGGGGAAACTTTCGCATTTCCCCAATGTTGGAGTACCAGCCATTCTTCTCCGACCAATGAGTGGGCTGGAAGAACCACGGGCCTCTCAGGTTGGCCTCATCGCAGAACTCCTTGGGAATGGGCTTCCCTGGCAGGAACTCCGTGATGTCGAAGATGCCATACTTGCCTTCGGGGGTCACCATCCCTGCCTCTTCTCTCGTTCCTTCTGAACCTTGAGCCGACCCTTCATCCAGGAGTCCATCCAACCACCTGGAGCCTTCCGCTTGGCGAACCTCCGATGGAGCTTCTCCATGTCCTTGAGGTTGTCCGTGCAGATTTCCGGCCACACATCAAAATAGATGGTATCCCACTTCTCACCCTTCGGGGGCTGCCACTCGAAGATATCGGCCACCAAGACCTTGAGCTTGGAAGCGTTCTCCCCGGCCGCTGCCCTGATGTGAGGCTCCACCAGCTTGACGACCTCAGCGTACTTCTCGATGACCGTGACGCTGGTGACCTCGGGCTTCTCCAGGATGGGGAGCAAGACCATCCCGATTCCGAGCCCAGCAATCAGGACGTTGCCCTTGGCTTGACGGACGACCATGTAGTTGGAGTTCTGCTCCATGTAGGTGTCGGTCATCATGAGGGTCCGGCCGACCGTGAGGCGGCAGTAGACTCCCTCGGGGACGTAATCCAGGGACGAGCTACGGACAGCCGACCGGAGGGCCGTAAAGTTGGCCTCAACCTTGGAGACACCGAAGTGGCTGATGGTGCAGTTCCCCTCGATGCCTTCAGGGACGACCTTGAACATGGGCTTGAACATGATCGGTCTACGTTTCAGGACGAGCCAAGATCAACCTCAACTCAGGGTCACTCAGTTCCCTGGCGGACCATTCCCAGGAAGGGATGCAATTCCCGTGGGTCAGGACCGTGTGACTGCACAGGGTCATATCCATCTCAGCCTTCTCCAGGACGAGATTCAAGGTGCGTTCGACCTCGGTCGGCCACGGAACTCCCAGCTCCTTGGCAGTCCCCTCGTAGTCCACGTGGGAAAGAATCCCCGGAGCGTGATCATCGAGCCATTCGAAGCAAGCTTCGAGCCCATCCTCCAGGCTTCCCCCTAGGACAGCCACCAGGGTGGACCCGTATGCTCCGAAGGAAAACAAGTAGCCCGAGTCTTCATCCCCGGACTCTCGGATGACCGGTACAGTGTTCAGGTATTCCATGGTTATCCCCTAGTGCTTGACGACCCCGACCCGGTGCAGAGCCACCGTGACGTTTTGGTCCCCTTGGATGAAGTGGACCTTGTAGTGGGGAAACATGTAGGAGGATGACCCATCCGGGAATGATTGCGCGATACGAACCTCGTCACGTCCGTCCACGTAAACTCGGGCACCGACGGGGAAGATGTGCTTTGACATGGATAGGGTACGTCCGAGACAGGGTTAGGATCAACTCTGTCTTACCTTTCAGGGCTCGCTGAAACCAGAGGTTGATCTTCTATACCTCTCGAACGTACTCTTGGCATGGACACCCAGGACCTCTGCCCCGAGTATGAATCGGTCGAAGCCTTCGCGGAATTCCTCATGGCCGATGACCGGGAGTCCTTCACCTACATGGAGGCGGACCTGATCGGCCGGGGTCTCAAGGTCGCCACCTACGTGGTCATCGACGGGCTCAAGGAGTATGGCTTCGGCTACGAGGGCAGGGCCTCGGAAAAGCGTGTCCGTGGCTTCCGGTCGAACAGCCATGATCGCTGGCAGGCTTACCCTTCCTGTGGGGGTTCTGGCTGGGAGCAAATCTCCGGTTTTGCTGGACGATCTGGGTAGGATTCCGTCCTTTCACAAACTAAAAGGCAACAAGCAAAGATACATATACGGCCACTCCCCTACAAGAATTTACGACCCTTACACCCCTCCAGAACCTCGGAACCTGTCTACCTCGAAGGGTGCCATTCAGAGTAGAGCTAGCAGGTGGGCACGTAAAGTGGCGGTGCTTAGACACTACGGAGGCGACCCCCCAAAATGCGCTTGTTGCGGTGGAAACGTATTTTTTGCTTGGTCAATAAAAAGTGGACTACCCGACGGTTACCGGGTGCTCTGCCACAACTGCAATATGGCCATAGGAATCTGGGGATTGTGCCCCCACAAGACTCCGGTGTAACGTCCCCGGATGATCCTCACTGGCCCCGAGATTGAGTCCCAGGTCAAGGCGAAGAAGATCCAGATCACCCCCTTCGACAAGAAGCGGGTGAACCCAGCCAGCTACGACCTCACCTTGGGTGACCAAGTAGCCATATACACGGAAGCTGTCTGGACGCATGACAACAGCCCCAGTGCAACCCTCGGGGACGGGTCACACTTTCGGAGCAAGGACTGCCTCCTGGATGCTAAAAGGAAACTGACCCTCAGCACCTTCGAGATGGACCCTAAGCAGGGCTGGATACTCCGTCCTGGTATTCTGTACCTGATGCACACGGCCGAGATCATCTCAACGGATGATTACGTCCCCATAATCGATGGTAAAAGTAGCATTGGTCGTCTTGGTATCGTGGTGCATCTCACGGCAGGATTCGGGGATCCTCATTTTTCAGGGCAATACACCCTGGAAGTCACATCCATCCACCCCGTTCGTGTTTACCCAGGGATGAAGTTTTGTCAGATCCGGTTCCACAAGATGGAGGGCAAGGTGAGGCTCTACGCCGGGAACTACACAGGGAAAGCCGCCAGGGGGCCGGTGGCGTCCCGGAGTTGGAAGCAGTTCGGCTGAGCTTTCTCTTGTGGTAGAGCCCTGGTATGGACCAGGCCACGCTGGTACGATCCCTGACCTCCCTGGGTGTCCAAGTTCAGGATATCGAGAGGCTACGGGCGATCCCCTTCCCCCAGGCGGTTGAGGGGCTGAAGCGTCTACAGGACGAGGCCAAGCCCCGGTACCGGAAGCTTGCTCTAGCCCTCCACCCCGACCGAACAGGGGGTGACGAAGCCAAGACCCTGCTGTTCAGCGAGGTCACGGCTGCCAACCGGTGGCTCCAAGACCTACGGATTCAACCACCGGTCCAGCAGCCTGAGGTGCTGATTCAGATGGTTCATTACCCCGCCAGGCCCTTTGGGGGTACGGTCACCTCCTGGAGTACCCAGACCTCCACTGGGTCGGCCAATCACTACAACGCCAGACGAGTGGTTTTCATCAAGGTGGGTTGACCTTTTTTAGACATCCTCTGGCATGGACAATCTCGCCAAGCTCCTGGAACTGGAAGAGACAATTCGGGTAGAATTTCCCGACTACCGGCTGCTCAAGAAATCTGAGAGCAAGCTCATGACGGTCATCAACGCCTTCCTGAAGGTCATCACCTTTGGGCAGATGAAGGCGTTCATGGAGGACTTCGTAACCACCATCGGGAACACCGTGTACGTTCCTGACAAGTGGGCCACCTGGCCCACTCATAGCAAGATGACTGTGCTCCGTCACGAGAGGGTTCACATGAGGCAGTCCTTGAAGTACGGCCGCCTCCTCTACAGCTTCCTCTACCTGTTCTTCCCTCTCCCCATCGGGTTGGCCTACTTCAGGATGAAGCTCGAAAGGGAAGCCTACGAGGAGTCCCTGCGAGCTTACGCTGAATACTACGGCTTACAGGCCCTTCAGGATGCGAAGATCAAGGACTCCATGGTTGGGCACTTCACCACAGCGGAGTACTTCTGGATGTGGCCCTTCAAAGGGTATATGAGCAAGTGGTACGATGACTCGGTGGCGAAGTTGGGTTAGTTAGTACGAGTTTTACGCACCCAATCAGGTTGGTCCTCTTCAGGCACCCCTAACGAGTCAGTCTATGGCACAGTATCGATGGTAGGGGACGTCGAGGGTATCCATCGTCTGGACAACCTCATCGAAGGTCATCTTCTCGACCTTGGCTCGGTTGTCAGAAACCCAACGGTAGAACGCCGGGATGGCCTTGAGTCCACCCTTCATCGCGGGGATGCAGGTCTCCTCATTGTACTTGTCGTCGGTGTTCTTGACAGAGAAGTCCTTCCACCCGACCCTGACATGGATATGGTCCCCACTGATGTCCATGGGGCCGAAGTTCCCTGGGGGAACGTCCACCCCACGCTGCTCCTCTTCACTCAGGGTGAAGCCGATCTCCTCGGCTTCCTTGGCTGCCTGAAGCATCCGAGCATAGGACTCGTTCCGCTTCCCCAGCATCACCATCTCCATGGCGATGGACTCCCTGGGAAGGGTTCGGTCGCCACCATAGAGGGAGATGACCTTGACCTTCTTGCCCCTCTTCCCGGCCTCTCGAAGCTCGGTGATACGGATGGAGTCAGCGTACCTGTGGATACGCCAGTTCTCGTTCTCCCAGGTTCGCCCCACATCTAGGGCTTGCTTCTGGTAGTAGGCGTTCACAACCCTGGGGGTGACCTTGTCCATTTTTGCCTGCTCAGCTAGAGCTTTCTCTTTCACGTCAGCTCTCCAAAAGTGGTAGAGGTTGAGAATCTTATTCTGCTTCCGACCTTTTGGGATCGGCTCAACTTCCACAACGGGGTTTCCCCAGTGGTCTTTGGAGAAGGCAATAATTTTGCCACGCTTGTTTTTCCACTTACCATATAGGATGATCGTCCCAACCTCAAAGTAACCTTTGGCCACGAGATACCTGACAGCAACCCTGCGAGAGATCACGGTTCCACCAGAGTATAAGAACAAAAGTTTCCCCACTTTTCAGGAGCTACTCGCTGAGCGACCCGGGCCATGCTCCTAAGCTGGTTGACAAGAGAATCTTCTGGTAGAGTGCTTGACCGTGAACCCCTCCGAGAAAGTAGCCGAGCGATTCCTCCAGTCCAAGACGCCTACCTACACGGCTGTATTCCTGGATGATGAATCCAAAAGGAAGCTCCTGTCCTGGTGGAAGTCCGAGGTTTGCCAGGTCTTGCCGGTGGCCTATGCGGATCACATGACCCTCCGGTTCAAGCCTTCCGAGGACGAAGTGGCCAAGCTTGCCTTGGGGGAAGAAGCCGACCTTCATGTCATTGGTTGGGCAGCCGACGAGAAGGGTCAGGCGGTCCTGGTCAGGTCCGAGGTCCCATCCTCGAACCTGAACCCTCACATCACGGTGGCCACGGCCAAGGGTACGAGCCCGGTCTATTCCAACAAGCTTCTGGCCCAAGGGCACACGAAAGTCTCGGGGCCGACCCTTCGTGGCGTGATTGATTACCGGTAGGGTTGATCCTGGGCTGACCTGGAGCGTACCTAGGTCATGCAGATGCGAGTTACCCACATCGACGGTGACCTCAACGAGTTCTTCGAGCAGATTGCTCGGGACCGTGAGGTGGCGGATTCCCACGTAAAGCCCTGGCAGACCGAGCTGAAGACGGGGGACCACTTCGTTCGTCTCATCAACGAGGGCGGGATCTTCGCCATCTACGGTGAGATCATCGAGCCGGAGTTCGATGATGACGAGGATAACGACTACTTGGAGCCCCACATGGCTCACTATCGGTTCTGCCGGTGCTTCTCTGTGCAGTGTCCTCAGGGCGAGCTGGGAGATACCCACGTCTCGACCGTAGGCAAGAAGCTCTCTCCGACCCAGTTCAACCTGGCCAAGGAGATGGGCTGGCCCTCAGATACTCGGCTCAGGAAGATCCTGGAGCTGGAGTAGACATGAGCAGGACCTTCGTCATAGAAGGGGCCTGATCCCGTCGCCTGCGTGCAACTTGCTCGTAAACTAGGTTTTCAGGCCGTACTTGGAAACCACGAGGAGAAGGCAATCCGGTGGCTCAAGCATGAGGACCATTGTCGGTCAGACCTCCACTTCAAGAACCCCAGTGCTGTGACTGCGGGCACAAGTTCCAACTCAGGGCCGGACCTCACGCCGAAGCCTACTGCCCGAAGTGTGGTTCGCTCTACTACGTCTGGCTCGACTTCAAACAGACTTCACAGGCTTGAGAAGCTGCTTGTCCTTCACGGCCACGGGCTTAGCCGCTGGAGCGGTCTTGGGGTTGTCCAGGTCTAGCTTGTCGTAAGCCCCGTCAGCCCAGAGCCGCTGCTTCTTCGATAGCTGGATGACCTGGCCCGTGGCCACGTTGTCATACATGTGCTGGAAGGCCCGCTTCTCACTGGTTCCGAGCTTACCTTCGGGGAGAGCCAGAAGGGCTCGGAGAACCTGGAGGTCTGACTTTTTGGTCTTGGGCATCCGGGGTACTACACCACAGAGCGGAAAGCTCTGAGGAGCTGAGGGAACAAGACAGCCCCCATGTGACCAAGTGGTGGGTCGCTTCAATTAGCCGAGCCATCCCCTTGGCTGGACCTCTGGATCCCCCACCCTTGAGGCAAGCAACTCGGATCATGGAGCCTACGGGACGACGTCATAATCAGGTGTTAGGAATTTGACCGGGTCCGGAGCCATCCCTGGAAGCTTCTGGAGGGCATCCACGAAGTACGAATTGCTGAGGGCTTTCCAACCGTTCCGAAGCTGACGTTTCCTTCGAACGACGCTCACGCAGTGTTGCCCGTTCCACCCGTACAAGAAGTGCAAGGCCAAGGCCGTGACCAGTCCCGAGCGATTCACCCCTTGGGCACAGGTCGAGAGAACCTTCTGACCATCCGTGACCCGAGCGGCTACTTGTTTGGCCGCACTGATGGCGATGATCATTCGCTCACTTGTGAGGGGCCTGCCGTCGTCTTCATTAGGTGCGTGGAGCACGGCCACACCTTCAAAGAGGTGTGCAGGGAACTGTAACTCCACAGCGGCAAGCACCACCGCATTGAACCCGTACCTTGCCAGGGTGTTGCCACGGGGTGGTATGGATCCCTGCCATAAGCCAGGGACTATCTCGTTTGCTTCGACCACGACAGGAGCCCGTCCAGAAAAAGATTACACAGACCTGGCCCAGCTTCCCATGAAGCTCTCCAGGTTGGCTTTCCCCACGGGATTCATCGAGTGAACACGCCATAGGGGCATCTGGGTGAAGTAGTTCTCCGAGAGCCACTTCACGAAGATCATCGAGGAATCGAGCCCTCCGAGGTCGTGGTCCAGACTCATCCGATCCGGGGGACCGTGCTTCTGGACAAGCTCCTTCGCCTCCTCGGTAGACTTGGCGATCAGCCAACCCTCGTGAGGACAAGGACGCTCATCATCGAGCCAAAGGTTCCAGGACATGGTTCAAAGATTACGTCAGGATGGGGATCAGGATCAACCCGATCCCCATCCTGGGCTGCTCACAGAGTCGTGGACTTGATCTGGTCCACCCAGAGCTGACCACTTCCCGTGAGGAAGTTGGAGGTCACGTTGAACACGTCATCGGAGAAACCTCCGACGTTCAAGCTGGAGGAACCACGGTCATTGACCTGAGTGGTGTCATTCGGCGTGATATCGATGCTGACCAGCTTGGCATCTGGGCAGCGGTCCTTGGCCTTCGTCCACTCTGCGTTCAGAGTGGTGCCAGAAGCCCTGGAGCCGTAGTACCCGTAATCGACGTCCTTCCACGACTCGTTGTCCGAGATGTAGATGACGGCGTTGATGGGTGCCTTACGGCTGTTGAGGTGCTTCATCGGGGCAGAGCAAGCGGTCGAACCACCCCCAATCCCAGCAAGAATCTTGGCGTTCTCCATGACGCTTGCCTTCGGGTTGAGCTTGATTGGCCGAATGTCTCCCTCGAAAGGGATGATCTCAGCATGTGGGTTGGTCCTGAGAACCGACGCTGCAACCAGGGCTGCGATGTCGATGCAACGAACCAGGCTCGTAGCACCCGGCTTTCCAGACTTACCCATCCGAGCACCCGTGAGGTAGCTTGACATGGAACCTGAGACGTCCGGGCAGACGTAGACTGCCCCCTCAAGGACAGGGACATTCGAGGTGGCGATCTCCATAGCGTCACGGAGGGCCAGCTCAATCTCCTTCGGGATCTCCGAACTGATGTTGAGGTAGGCCGTCATGAGCTGGTACGGGAAAGCCTTGGCCCGACGGATCTGGGCCTCGTCCCGGAGCTTGTCCGAGACAGACTTCACCAGAGCGGGGTCCGAGAAGACCCCGTGCCGGTGGAAGGTGTTGAGAGCCTGCCGGGTCTGTGACCAGGTAGCCTGCTCAGCCAGGAGCTTCCACTGATGTGGGTTAAGCTCCTGACCCGTCAGAAGCTCAAACGGGACATCCGGAAGGGTTTCCCCTTCCCACTGCTCACCTCTGAAGGCAAGGTATTGCTGAAGGGCCTCCGGAAGGTCCTCAACATTGAACTCCTCCTTCCCCAGGAAGTGAGCATAGAGTGCAGCTCGTGAGTTTGTTGACGGCTTCGGATGGGTCATCTTGATCACATCTGCGATGGATGGATCCTTCCCTACGCTGTTCCGGAGAACCTGCATATCCGTGCGGGACTTGAACCACTCCTGCACCAGCCTCCGAGGTGCAGAACCGAGGGACTTACGACCCACGGCACCAGATCGCATCACCTGGACGAAGTTCCGCAGCATCTTCCCATTGTCGATGGTGTGTGGGAAAACCTGCTTGAGCAGGGCCGGATCGACGGTTGCAATGTACGCCGTGAGGAAGGCAGGCATGTCCTTCATCATCCCGTTCTTGCGGGAATACACGGCAAGCTTGGCCACGTAGGTAGGGTCGCACAGCTTGGCGAGTTCCAGCACCTTGTCCATCTGGTTCACGCCAGAGACGTGGAAGGTGTTGTTGAAGCAGCCCGTCATTGCGAGCTGGGCCAGAGCGGCCTCAGCACCCATGGCATAGGCCACGCCACCTGCGTTGTTGGAAACAGCAACGCCAGCCGTGTTCACGGAGGATGCAGTCGTCATGATGTTCACTCCAGTCAGTGACCCCGAAGGGTCAGGTATGCCTCCCCGAAGGAAGGCCGATGACCCACGTATACACCACTCCGCTGACTTGTCCAAGGAATTATTCCCCTGGCTCCTTTCTGTAGGTCAGGAGCACCTCACGGGTCGAGACCAGGCCCGTGAGGTCCATTGCAGTTACACCTAGAGGATTACGGTTGTAGGTACGCCTTCCAGCCCGCACTTGTCCCCGGATTCGACCTGAGCGATGAGAGAACTCTCGTTCATCATTCGAACATCCCCTCAAACATTCCCAGGCTGGAGGGGAACAGGGCCGAGAGAGAACAGCCCCGGCACTCGACCTTCCCTACCCCATCTCCGGAGACGGCGTACCAGCCGCCCACCTCGGGGGTCTGACCGACCATCTTCTGAGCGAACTTGCGAGCCCCCTCGATGGTCTTGAAGCTACGGGACTTCCGACAACGGTCGATTGAGCTGTAGGTGACGCGGATGATGGGGTCCATGCAGGTAGTACGCCCCAGACCATCCAAGGATCAACCCCTAGGATTCGGGTTGATCCCGACCGAAGCCGGTCGTATCCCTCGTATGGCTGGACAAGATTCATTGTTCTACGAGACGCTCAAAGCGGCCGAAAAGGCTGGGTGGACCACGGGGAGGACCTCCAAGGGACACTGGCGGTTAAACCCGCCTCAGGGCACCAACAACAACCGCCCCGTCTTCACCTCGGGTACCCCGGGGGATTTCAGGATCTACCAGAACTTCCTCACGAAGATGCGGAAGGCTGGGTTCAACTACCGCAAGGGCAAGTAAACCACGGTCCTGTAGCCTAGTGGCCAGGCCGGGGGCTCTAAACCCCCTCACGCAGGTTCAATTCCTGTCAGGACCACCTACTGGTGTAAAGGAAAGATTTCATGACCGATGTGCTCGTAGTGGACCGCAAGGGTCTGGCCCGCAAGCTCGGGAAGAAACCGAAGTCGTTCATCGTCTTCGAGCTGCTTCAGAATGCATGGGATGAGAAGATCACTCGCGTGAACGTGAGCATGGAGATGCTTCCCGGTCGTCCTGCATGCAAGATCGTGGTCGAGGATGATTGCCCCGAGGGCTTTCAGGATCTCACCTCGGTCTACACGATGTTTAAGGACTCCAAAAAGTCCCACGACCCTGAGAAGCGGGGTCGCTTCGAGCTGGGGGAGAAGCTCGTCCTGGCTCTGGCACTGGAGGCTGAGGTCATCTCGACCAAGGGTTCGGTGCTCATCAAGAACGATGAGCGGACGCATTCCAGGAAGAAGCTCGAAAAGGGCACGATCTTCCTGGGAACGTTCAAGATGACCCGTGAGGAGTACGAGGAAGTCGAGAGGGATATCCGCCAGGTGATTCCACCGGCTGGTATCAAGACGATCTTCAATGGCACTGAGCTTCCAGTTCGGACGCCTCTCCACACGTTCGAGACGACCCTCCAGACTATCCGTGCTGACGAGGAGGGGCAGCTTTCCCCCACGCAGCGCAAGACAGTCGTGGAGGTCTATGAGGTTCGGGAGGGTGAGACGGCACACATCTACGAGATGGGCCTCCCCGTGGTCGAGACTTCCGACAAGTGGCACTACAACATCCTCCAGAGGGTGCCGGTCAACTGGGAGCGTAACAACGTTCCCCCGAGCTACAAGAAGACGCTCAGGGTCGAAGTCCTGAACGCCATGCACAGCAGGCTCTCCAAGGACGAGGCTGCTGCACCCTGGGTGGCTGATGCCGCTGAGGATCCCAGGGCCGAGGCCGAGGCCATCAAGAATATCGTGGTGAAGCGGTTCGGGGAGAAGTCGGTCATCTACGACCCGAGCGACCCCGAGGGCTCCAAGCTGGCCATGTCTCAGGGGTACACGGTCATCCCCGGGGGTACTCTCTCGAAGGGCACCTGGGACAATATCCGGCGGTTCAGCACGGTTCTTCCGGCGGGTCAGGTGACTCCCAGCCCGAAGTGCTACGACCCTGAGGGTCGTCCGGAGAACGTCATCGACCCGACTGAGTGGACTGCTGACATGACCAAGAAGGTCGTGTTCGCCAAGAAGCTCTTCACGAAGCTCACCCCCTATCCGGAGTGCTCTGTCAGAATCGTGAAGGAGCCCACGTCTTGGTGGGTGGCAAACTTCGGGAACGGGGCCTTGTGCCTGAACTACTCCAAGCTCGGGAAAGCCTGGTTCGCTCTGCCGAACCGTGCAGAGCGTGTCCTCAACCTGCTCGTCCACGAATTCGGCCATGCCTTCTGTTCGGACCATCTCTCCGAGAAATACCACGATGCCCTCACCGATATGGCAGCCAAGCTCTGCAACCTCGCTCTGGACGACCCGTCGTTCTTTGAGAGTTGATCCTCACACAAGCTCAAGCGTACCCACTCCATGAAGATTCCTCTCTCAATCAAAGCGTCGTACCTTCCCTCTTGGGGCTCCTACGAGGGGTTCCGCGAACTGATTCAGAACGGGCGTGATGCCGAGTTCGAGGTCAACGCTCCTCTGGAGGTTCGCCATCGGAAGGATACGGACACCCTCGTCATCGAGAACGCGGGGGCCGTGCTTCCTCACGAGGCTCTGCTTCTCGGTCACACGACCAAAGTGGATCGTGGCGATACTATTGGGAAATTTGGCGAGGGCTTGAAACTGGGCTGTCTAGCCCTCGTCCGGGCTGGGCACTCGGTGAAGATCCGCTCGGGGTCCGAGGTCTGGGTTCCCAAGATCGAACGCAGCGAGATGTTCCAGGCTGACGTCCTGGTGTTCCACATCGAGACTGGCCGCAAGGATTCCCGTCGGGTGTCCGTCGAAGTCGGGAGCATCACGGCCGAGGATTGGGCCACGATGAAGGACCACTTCCTATTCCTGTGCGACCTCAAGGGCAGCCATGTCGAGACGAGCCAGGGAACGCTTCTTCTGGATGCCAAGTACCAGGGCAAGATGTACGTCAAGGGGATCTTCGTCCAGAACAACCCCCAGCTCATCTACGGGTACAACCTCAAGGATGCTCAGATTGACCGGGATCGGAAGATGATTCAGTCAGCGGACAGCCAGTTCCGCATCCTGGATATCTGGAAGGAAGCTCTCGTCACGCACACCAACATGGTCGAGGATACTTTCTCGGGTCTGCTGGACAAGCAGGCAGCCGACGTCGAGGGGCTCTACCCTTGGAACGTACAGAACATCCCTGTTGAACAGCGTCAGAACCTTGCCGCTCGGTTCCTGGCCACCCATGGTGAGGATGCCGTTCCTGTGGGAACCCTCGCAGACTCGAAGGACATCGAGCACCTGGGCCGCAAGGGCATCATCGTACCCAAGAGTCTCAAGGCTGTCCTGGAGTCCGTGATGGACTCGGCGGATGTCGCCAAGGTGAAGCTTCGGGAGGAGGTCACCAAGCTCTACGGCTGGCATGAGCTGACCGTGGTCGAGAAAGCCAACCTGGAGAAGGTGCTGACCATCGTCTCCAAGGTATCGGCCTGCTCCCTGGATGAGGTAGACATCGTGGACTTCCGTGACCCGGGCCTCAAGGGCATGTTCAAGGACACCCGGATCCTTCTGGCCAAGAGCGAGGTCCAGGATCTCTGCGAGGGTCTGGCCACCTTCATCCACGAGCTAGCCCACAAGATCGGTGGCGGGGATGGGGAGCACAGCCATGTGGGCAACATGGAGAAGCTCTGGACCGGTGTGGTTCGGGGTCTTCTGTGAGAATCTCTCGTACCCTTTGGTTCTTCAGTATCTCTGGGAGAGTTCATCGGGTACGCTGGTTCTTTCAGGTGCAGTCTTGAACCGTCACGAACGTAGAGCCTGGGCTGCCAAATCCAAGCTGGTGAAGCTCCCGGTGGTGAACCGTCACTGCGGGGAGTGTACCGCTTGCTGTACGCTCCTGGGTGTGCCAGAACTTGGGAAGGGAAGGTACGCCCCTTGTGAATACGAAGTTGGGGCCGTGGTTGATAAGGACGGGGTTGTCGTGGGTACGACACCCCTCCCTGGAGCCAAGAAGGGCTGTGGCATTTACGACACCAGACCTGTGAGTTGCAGGACCTTCAAATGTGTTTGGCTCCAGGGTCTTCTCCCCATTGAGGAACGTCCAGACAAGACTGGGATCATCTGGTCGGTAACCGCCCCGAAGCCAGGGAAGCCTCAGTACCCGGTGGCCATGGAGATCACGGAGGGCTCCTCCAAGGTCGAACCTGGTCTAGGGTTGATCCTCAAGGTCACCGAGCGTACTCCGGTTATCATCGTGAACCCGTCCAACCAGCGTCGGATCGTTGGGTATGCGGGAGACCCCAATGACCTTTTTGCCTAACAAAGTCCTGGATGCCTTCGAGGCAAAGGCGGGCTTCCATATCTCGGAGAGCACCTTGCTCTACGCCTGCTACGTGGGTTCTCAGTCGCACAACACTTACGTGCCGAAGGACGACCCCCAGGCCATCGACGACATTGACATCCTTTGCATCGTGGTCCCCCCTCCGAAGGCCGTCCTGGGTCTGAAGCCCTGGAAAGAGACGGAGACGATCCAGATCGACGAGTGGGACATCGTGGTTCACTCGGTCTCGAAGTTCGTTCGGCTTCTCCTGAAGGGCAACCCGAACATGCTGGGGGCTCTGTGGGTTCGCCCCGAGGAGCGTCTATTCTGTCACCCAAAGTTCGAGCAGTTCATCACGCACCGGAAAGACTTCTCGACCAAGGAGAGTTTCCACTCGTTTGCTGGGTATGCCACCGAGCAACTCCGGAAGATGTCCTCCAGCGAGAACGCTTACAAGGGCTACATGGGGGCCAAGAGGAAGGCCCTGGTGGACAAGTGGGGCTTCGACCTAAAGAATGCCGCACATTTGATCCGGCTTCTTCGGATGTGTATCGACTTTCTCAAGACGGGGGAGCTACAGGTCTACAGAACCACGGACGCCGAGACCATCCGGAGCATCAAGCGTGGGGAGTGGTCCCTGAACGCTGTGGTGGCCGAGGCTGAGAGTCTCTTCGTGACCGCACGGGCCGAGTACGAGGTGTCCCGGCTACCGGCCGGGGTGGACTCTGGACTGGCCGAGAAGCTCCTCCTGTCGTTTTTCGTGCAGAATCCTGAGACCTGGAGGTATGTTTGGGGCTGGAAAGCTGCCCCCAGACGCTAATCTTTCTCTCAGAACTCCCTAATAGCGGAGTTCTGTCCAGTGTCCCTCCCCAAGCCCTACCAGTCCTACCAGTTTTACCACAGTCGTGTGGGTAACCGGCATATCACGAAGGCGGACCTCCTTCGTGACCTGGAAGGTGCTCTTGACCTCATTGAGAGGCAGATTGACCCTCTCAGTGCTCCAACGGTCCTCCCGTTCCTGGATGACAACGACATCCCGGACAAGGCGATCAAGTACGCCCATCCAAACTTCTACTACCTAGACCGTAGCTCCACGGCTCCCCCTGATGGGATCAACGTCGTGGCCACGGCCACAAACAATGGCCGCTGGATCCAGACAACCTCGGGTGGACTTAGCCCCGCCGAGCATGAGTTCCTCCGAACCCTGGACCATGAGGTAGTCGAGAACACCTACACAGCTATCACCCGAACCTCGGGGCTGGTCACGAACGTGACGGTCTGGATGTCCCCTGCCATGACCTTGAAACACAGGTCCACGGACATCACCCGAACGCTCGGGTTGGTGAGCCAGATCACGGAAAGGCAATTCGATACCTCCGGTGCATTACTGTACACCCTCACCCACAACGTATCTCGTACAGGGAGTCAGGTGACCAGCCTCACCACGACTCGGACCTGATCATTGAGCGCATTTACCTTAGTTGAGGGTGATGTAACCCTACGTTCAGGCGGCATTGAAACGGCTGCCTCGGACGGAATACCTCTCTTAGTCGGGACCCGAGGCTACATCGGGGTTGGCTTTGATGGCACCAACACCCGCTTTATCAGGGTCGATACCTTAGGCAGAAGTGTCATCGTGGGTCCTGATGCTCCTGGAGCGTCCGCTACAGGGAACCCCGTTGTTGCGGCGGGGGTAGACATCGGGGGGTTCGTCCGGCAAATCTTTACGGACAGCTCTGGCCGACAGAGAATTGTCGGAGCCGCTGACAACGCGGCACCCGTTACGGGGGCTCCCGTCCTCGTAGGAGGCTCTGACGGGACGAACGTCTACCGACTACTCACGGACTCGGCCGGACGCCTCCAGGTGGTGGCTACGGGGTCTAGCGGGGGTACCTCCTCGACCTATGGGGCTGTCTTCCCAGCCAGTGGCACTGCTTCGGGATTCTTCGACGGTACCAACATGCAGGGTGCCCGGGTCTTCGACCTGGACACCGGAGGTGGGACTGAGTGGGATATAGGGGTTTCTCTCAGGCTTCCGGGGGCAGGGGGTTCCGTGGTCGGGGGTACGCTCTCCGATCCCATACGGATAGACCCTACAGGGACGACAGCTCAGCCGGTTAATACCCTCCAGCTCCCAGCCGCTCTGGTCGGTGGAAGGCTGGATGCCAACGTAGGTGCTTGGCTCGGGTCTACGGCTCCTACGGTGGGTACGAAGACGTCGGCCAATTCTGTCCCAACCGTCCTGGCATCTGACCAACCGGCTCTACCCCTCAATGTGGTAGGGACCCATGCCAACGCCTGGAATGCTGTGGCTGTGGCAGCGAACGGCACATCGGCCGCCATCGATTGCCGGTATGTCCCTCACATCTCGGTATTCGGGAACACGAGTGGAAACACCACTATCACGATTCAGGAGTCTCAGGACAACACCAACTTCTACGACACTGAGACATTAGCAGTCGGCGGGGGTGGTGGAAACTTCGGCATCAAGGTAACGAGTGGAGCCCGCTACATCAGACTGAAATCGAGCCAGGCTAAAACGATCACAGCCACGATTGCTGGGAAAGGCTGATCCGTGTTCCCACAGCAGACTATCCAGACAGTCGTTAATCCTGGCAATCAGTCGATTCATAGCGACACAACAATCACGGCGAACGGATCGATGGTCCTGCGGGGGTACGGGGCTGGTGCGGTCACGCTGGTCATCAACGTTACAGCAGCCCCGACTGGAACACTACCGACCCTCCAGTACACAATTCAGGAAGTAGATCCTGGTGATGACACGACGGTATTTGGCTCGGCCACGTCATCCTCCAGTATCACGGCCGCTGGCATCCAGACCGTCACGCTCAGCGGTGTGCTGGGAGGTGACGTCAAGGTCTCGTGGGTGGTGGGTGGCAGCTCTCCGAGCTTCACCGGAGTCTACTCCACGTTGGGTGAGGGGGAGACCTCTACCGGCAGCATAGTCTCCCTTCAAGATGCGGTTGGCAACCCTGTAGACTCCGTCCCCGCCACTACAAATGCCGCCCAAATCTACAAGAGCCAGGTCACCAATACGGGTTCAACTGATCTAAGGGTCAATGGGGCTGGCACACCGGTAGACTTCGACGTTGCTGCCGATCCCACGAATGATATCTGGCTTTCCGAGGTCCGCTTTGTCCTTGTTGTGAATCCCCTCCTCGCTGAAGGGGGTAAGTTCGGACCTATCAACGCTCTGACAAATGGTGTGAGGATCCAAGTCCGCAGCAACGGGGTGACGACCGACATAGGGAACGTCAAAATCACGGAGGACTTTTTAGCCTTTCCGTCCAGGGGTGGGACTGTGGTAGACCGAACGGGGACAAACGACGTGATCACCGTAGGGTATTACCTTGGGGGAATCATCCCTCTTGTTGCAGGCTCAGGGGACTTCCTCAGGGTCACCATCAGGGACAACCTCACGTCCGTCAAGTTCAAACACTTCACCTGCACAGTGCATGGGATTAAGCGGCCCTAATGCCTGTCAACATCATTATACCCCCGGCTCCGTTCCCGACTGTCACGATGGTGGCGGCGGAAACCCTTGCTATGGGGGATCTCCTGTGTGTCGTGAACAGTGCCGGGGAGGTGGGGAAGGCCCGTTCCACGTACTCCGCTGACCGCTGGAGGGTTATCGCGGTCGCTCTGGATGTGGCTATCGCTGGGGATAACGTTCCGGTGGGGCTGGTTGGCGAGGTAAGTCCTGTTCTGTTTGGGTCCGCCCCGGCGGCAGCCTCTAACGGAAGCTTGGTTTACCTGTCCTCCACTTTAGGGGTAGCGACGCTCACCCCACCTCTAACCACAGGGAACGTAATTTTCACCGTGGGGGTGCTTCAGGGGGCAAATGGGCTCTCCTCGTCACCCACTGTGGCATTCATCCCACAGTACATTTCTCGAATCCCCTAGTCTTTTTTTTCGCCCCACAAGGGGTAGCGGCTCACGCTTTCCCCGGAGAATACCTCAATGTCAGGCAATCAGGCAAACAATATCCAGATCCTCGACGGTGGCTTACCTCGGTCCATCGAGGCCACGGATAACCTCCAGTGGTCCGCCTCCGTAGAGCTGACCTCTGGTGCGTCGATGATCATCGACGGGAACCTGACGGTCCGGGGGACAACCATCACGGAGAACACCTCGCAGTTGATGGTTGCGGACAACCACATCTTCATCAACGCAGGGTACACGACCGTTGCGGCCCAGACGGGTGGCCTGGTTGTCAACTACCTGCCGACCTCCCTGACCGACACGGTAGCGGCTACCGGGTTCGTGGCTGGTGTCGCTGCGGTGAGCAACCCCACGGTCAAGACGACCGGCACGGCTACGTTCTCGGTGGGACAACTGATTCAGATCAGTGGGGCAAGCAAACCCTCCAACAACGGCCTCTTTGAGGTTCTCACTCACACCGGCACAACACTGACCATCCGGGGTATCGGTACCACCAATACGGTCGAGGACTTCACTGACTACCAGTTCATCGCGGATACAACAGTAGCCGGAACTATCACCAGGGTTACGATCTCGGTCCTTCGAGCCGGGACGGACGGGGTGTGGGAAACGGCCGCTGGAGCATCCACGGGGCTAACCTTCGTGGACCTCGCCACCGGAGCGACCGTCACGCTCCAGGTAGCCTACGACAACGACGTAGATGGTGGTAACGCTACCATCACCACCAACGCAACGGACGGCTCCGTAGTCATCGCCGGTACGGAATCCCTCTGGGTGACAGCCACCAACGGTATCAACCTCGATACCCAGTTCGACTTTGACGGCACCGTTTTCGACGTGCTGATGACCTCGGGCGGGTTCTCTATCGACGGTGTTGGCGCTTCAAACGTGAGCGTGACTGGCGGGAATCTCACCCTCAGCACCATCACGAGCGGAACCCTGTTTATCACTGCTGTCGCCGCCTTGACAGCGAGTGGTACGGCAGTCTCCATCGACGGTACCGCTGCCTCATACTTCAAGACCACAGGAGCCAACCTAACCCTCCAGACCGTTACCTCGGGCACCCTGGCGGTCAACTCGGCCGGTGCGGTCAACATTGATGGTGCGGCAGCCTCGTACTTCAAGACAACCGCTGCCAACCTAACCCTCCAGACCGTTACCTCCGGAACCCTGTTCATCACTGCTGTTGCCGCCTTGACAGCAAGCGGCACAGCAGTCTCCATCGACGGCACATCCGCCTCATACTTCAAGACCACAGGAGCCAACCTAACCCTCCAGACCGTTACCTCGGGCACCCTGGCGGTCAACTCGGCCGGTGCGGTCAACATTGATGGTGCGGCAGCCTCGTACTTCAAGACCACAGGAGCCAACCTAACCCTCCAGACCGTTACCTCGGGCAGCCTGCTCCTGACTTCTGCCGGGGATTCGACTTATTCGACTCCCGCGAGCAGCACCACTGCATTCAAGCTCACTGATGGGTCCAATAACTGGATCGTCCTGGACTCCACCAACGCCTCCCTCAATCTCCCCAAGTTCGTCAACATCTTGGGGGAGGGTGTTGGTGTTAGGATCGTCACGGATGATGCCCTGGTGCTCGGCAATGTTGTGCGGGTTGCCACTACAACAGGCAACGTGGGCCTTGCGGATGCCGACACAGGGAGCCTCCGAGACGGGTGGGTCGCAGGGGTTTCCACCGGCACATTCAGTGGTACGGCTACTGCCAAGGTCGTAACAACTCACGGGTCTCTCATCGGGGTCAAGTTTGCAGCAGCCCCCGCAGCCGCGTCCAACGGACTCCCCGTGTACCTGTCCTCTACTGCCGGTCAGGGCACCCTGACCGCACCTTCGGGCAATACCGTTGTGACGTTTATCATCGGAGTTCTCCAAGGTGCGAATGGCTCCACAACCACCCCGAACGTCTTTTTCAGGCCACAGTTCATCAGCAAGGGTCCGTTAGTGACCTGAGCATAACCCCTAGATGAGAATATAAATGAGCACAGAACAACCCAAAGAAGCCCCCAAGCAGTTCACCCTGACACCTGAGGTAGCTCTCAATTTCCTGGATCAAGTAGCTGCCAAATTCCAGGGCACTCGAACAGATCACCATGCCCTGGAAGCCTCGATGGCCTTGCTCAAGTCCATCGTGGTGGAGTGGCAACAAACGAAGGAAGTCAAGGTGGTGGTACCCGTGCCAAGCAAGGGACGCCCAAAGGGCTGATATATGGGAACCGTAAGCGATGTAGCGGTCACCCTCAAAGGTGGGCTTCCAACCACTGAGGACGAGGATGATAACCTGTTCGGTCACGGGACTGTTGCAGCCCGTCCCGTTAGCGGGGACATCGATGGGGACATGTACATCGTTGTCGATGGCACAGCCTTACGATGGCAGCGTTGGAATGGGTCCTCCTGGATAGACTTCCAGGGAGATCCCGTAGGGGCTGTCAGCGGAACCCAGGGGGATATCCTATACCGCAACGCAACCCAATGGATCCCCCTTTCCGCAGGAACCAGTGGGCAGTTCCTCAAGACCAACGGGACTGGAGCTAACCCCGCCTGGGCAACTGTTTCTGGTACGGGGATCGCCGCCTACGAACTGTTCCTCGATGCCGAGCCCACGACTCCCAACAACACCTACTCCAACACAATAGCGAGTGGGAAGGTCACACAGGAGAAATGGGTCCGTACTTCAGACTCATCAAACCTCAAGACCATCGACTACACGTACACGGGGAGTAAGTTGACCACTGAGGTTCGGAAGGTCTTTGACACGGATGGTACCACGATCTTGGCTCAAATGACCCTCAACTACACATACACGAGTTCAACCCTGACTGGTGAAACGGTGACTCGTGATGTCTAAACGCCGTGCTGTCACTAGTTCTGAATTTCTGGCCATGAGGGACGTCTAATGTCTGTAGTCATCTTAGGTTCACCTGGGCCGGTGTTTGCGGACCCCAACAAGCAGACGGTGCATTCCAATGCGACCGTCACCGCCAGCAGTTCGACTGTTCTAGATGGCTATGGGGCTACTGAGGTCACCCTCTACATCAACGTCAAAGCGTCCCCCACGGGCACTACGCCGACGTTGCAGTACGTCATCCAAGAGGTTGACCCTGGGGATGGGACGACGGTCACAGGAGCCACTGCCACCAGCACGTCCATCAATGCCATTGGCATACAGAAGATTTCTCTGCCCTCTACCTTTGGTGGAGCGATCAAGGTCTCGTGGACGGTTGGTGGTGGCTCACCCAGCTTCACACAGGTCTATGCCACCCTGGTGGGCAAGCAAGCTTCTGTAAAAATCGTGGATTCGACTGGGGCTGCCGTCACTTCGACTAATCCCACCTCAGTGAAGATTACGGACGGGACTGATACCGCAGACGTGACGGCTGCGTCGGCGCTGAAGGTCGATGGCTCTGCCGTGGTTCAGCCTGTGATCGGAACTGGCGTGCTCAACGCTGGTAACAGCTCGACGACACCACTGGCGAATGGGGCCACGTTCACCGGTACCGGAGTCGAAGTCAAGGACTACGCTGGAATCGGTATCCAGGTCTTCACAGATCAGGTCAGTGCGACCGATGGGATGCAACTCCAGTGGTCGCAGGACAACACGAACTGGGACGAAACGCTCAGTTTCACCCTATCCGCAAGCGTGGCTGCCTCGTACCTCGTAGGCCCGCGCGCTCGGTACTTCCGTGTGGTCCTGACCAACGGAGGTGTGACCCAGACCGTACTCAGGCTTCAGGTCATCCTGCATCCGGTCATCCCGAGACATGACACGATTCGTCTTGCCGATGTGCCATCGGGAGAAACAGACGTAACGCTCGGCAAGACGGCGATCATGGGCAAGACCACGGCGGGTGGTGGCGCCTTCGTCGATGTGAAGGTGAACCCGTCCGGCGCACTGTCGGTGGCTTCGACCATCACGGATGGTACCGACACCGCATTGGTCACGCCTGCTGGTTCGCTTCAGGTCGATGGATCTGGTGTGACTCAGCCGGTGAGTGCGGCCAGTCTTCCGTTGCCCACTGGTGCGGCGACAGAGACGACTCTGGCCGGTATCAAGATCGGGACCGACAAGATCCCGGCTTCCCCCTCTACCGACCGAACCACGGCGGCAGCTCCGTTCTCGAACAGGCTCAGTGACGGGGCGGCGTTCTATGACGCAGCGAAGACGGGTCAGCTCCCAGCGGCTCTTGTCGGTGGCAGGCTCGATGAGAACGTCGGAGCTTGGTTGGGCTCAACGGCCCCGACCGTGGGTTCCAAGACCTCGGCTAACTCGGTCCCTGTTGTAATCGCGTCTGACCAAGGAGCAGTTGCGATCTCGGCAGCCTCGCTGCCCCTGCCTTCGGGTGCCGCTACCTCAGCGAACCAGACCACGCTTGGCAGTCAAACTACCAAGATCAATGATGGAACCAACACAGCTACCGTTAAGGCAGCTAGTACAACTGTACTAGCTACAGACACAGCCATAGTAGTAGCCCTCTCTCCGAACTCCAACGATGTTGCTGTAGCCTATTACGATAATGGTCAAGGAGAGTCTGCAACTTGGGATAATACTACGAACCTCAATGTTGATGTTGAGGCTATTCCACCCACTGTTGCTGGTAATGCCTGCACTGTCAGTATCTCACTGACACGTACCGGGACAATTACAGCAGGCGAGATTTCGTTTCAGGGTTCGGACGCAACTGGTGGTGTTTGGTTCCCGGTAAAAGCAACTCGTGTCGAATCATTCACGACCGAGAACTCCATTCTGCTATCTGGCGTAGCAGACATTATGTGGAAGGTGAGTTGTGCCGGGTTCTTTGGCCTCCGGGCACAACTCACCACACAGATAACGGGTGCGGGCAGTGTGTTTATTACGACCCTATGGGATACCTCCCCTGTAGGTGACACAAGATCCACTGTTGGTCAGAGTGATGAGACTAAGCTGAACGCCACGACCACTCTGAGGAGCGGACTCAAGGGCTCATCAGCAGCAGCTCTGGTGACCAGCTCTGCATCTGGGGCGAATCACCAGCCCCTCGATGTTGCGATCTACGATGCGGCTGGCAATCAGATCACGAGCTTTGGCGGTGGAACCCAGTACACGGTCAATGCTGTAGCTCCTGCCGACCCGGTTGGTCCTACCCTGGTGGCCGAACGTGATGACCAGCTCTCGACGCTGAGCGAAGCCGAGGGCGATTGGACACAAGTACGAGCTAGTGCCAAAGGTGCGCTCTGGGTCACGATCCCAGATACCAATGGCGATCCAATTACCAGCTTCGGCGGCGGCACTCAGTACACAGAAGATGTTGCTGCTCCAGCAGATCCTACTGGAACTTCTAAGGTACTGGTTCGTGCTGATACACCGGCAACGATCACGGGAACTGATGGTGACTGGGTTGCTCAGAGAGGAACCAACTATGGTGCAGGGTTCGTTCAGATCGTTACGTCGGCTGGTGCATTCGTAGACACCTTTGGTGGTGGTACTCAGTACGCAGACGGTGCTGTTCGTGGGACTGCCACCGGCACCTTGATGATGGTGGATGACGGCACGCTGGTTCAGTCGGCAAGTGGAGACTCTACAGGCAAGCTCAACGTCAATGCGATTCAAAGCACTGCTGCTGGTGCGGCAGCACCGTGGGCGACACGACTCAGTGATGGTGCCGCGTTCTACGATGCCGCCAAGACCGGGCAGCTCCCCGCTGCACTCGTGGGCGGTCGCCTAGACGAGAATGTCGGGGCCTGGCTCGGCTCTACGGCCCCCACGGTGGGGTCCAAGACTTCAGCGAATTCTCTCCCGGTAGTTATCGCTTCTGATCAAGGAGCGGTGCCGGTCTCTGGAACCGTCACGGCCGCACAAGGTACGGCTGCGGCTCTGGCAGGATACTGGCCGGTTCGTGTGACCGATGGCACCAACACGATGCCCACCCTGGACACGGTGGGTCGTCGTGGGTTCGTCACAATCACGGACGGCACGAACTCATTACCCACGGGTGATGCAATCGCCAGGGCGATCTTCGTTCGTCAGACCGATGGGACGAACAACGCCACGATCAAGGCGGCTAGCGTCACAGCAGTAGCGGCAGACACCGGGATCGTAGTTGCACCCCGTGCGTCAGCAACCGGTACGCAGACAAGCGTTGCATCAAGCGCAACAAGCGTGCAGCTACTTGCGGCGAATACAGCTCGCATGGGTACGATCATCTTCAACGACTCGACGCAAGTGTGCTTCGTGAAGCTCGGCACGACCGCATCAAGTACGAGCTTTGCTTATCGCCTCACGTCGAACTCGACGCTGGAGGTGCCCTATGGGTACACGGGTCGTATCGACGCGATCTGGGCATCTGCGAATGGTAACGCTCGAATCACCGAGATGACGTGATGCCCCTGTTTGATCGTTCCGACGCCTTAATCGCGGAGTCCTTTCTGGTATCCGGCACCACGTTCACGACGGGAGCCACTACTACAAGGATCAAGGTTGCTTTAGTCGGTGGAGGCGGTGGAGGGGGCGGCGGCGGATCTACGGCAGTAAGTGCAGCCCTGGGTTCTGGTGGTGGTGCTGGTGGCTATGGTGTCGTGGTGTTCACTGTAGAACCAAGCACAAACTACACCTACGCCATCGGTGCAGCAGGGACAGGGGCCACCGCAGGTAATACTGCCGGAGGTAATGGCGGCGACACAACCTTCACGGTCAGCGGCACAACTGTCACAGCAAAAGGTGGTACAGGTGGGCTAGCTGGTGGAGCCGGTGGAACAGCCGTGCTTCCCATTCTTGGTGGAGCCGGAGGTGTTGCTGGGTCAAACGGAGACATCAACGCTCCAGGTGCTCCTGGTGATACCTCATACTGCCTCACAGGGTTACTCGGCTACAGTGGTGCTGGGGCGTCCGGTCCCTTTGGAGGTGGCGGCAATGGAGCATCTGCACAGGCCACGGGTAACGCGGGTGGCGGCAATGGTTCAGGTGGCGGTGGTGGCTGCACACTGAACGGTGGAGCTGCAACGGCGGGCGGCGCTGGCACCATCGGGGCCATATTGGTGCAAGAATTTAGCAACTTTAAGTAGCACCATGCCCGTGTACACCCCATCCGAAGCCTTCGTAGCCCAGACCTTCTTGGTCAGCGGCACCACATTCACAACCGGACAGACAACCACCAGAATCAAGGTTGAGCTGTGGGGTGGCGGTGGAGGTGGAAGTGGTGGTGGGTCCGCAGCTTCCAACGCTGCTCCGGCTCGTGGCGGAGGTGCTGGTAGCTATGCGTTGAGGGTATTCGATGTTACCCCGAACACAGCATATACCTATGCGATTGGTGCCGCCGGGGGAGGTGGAGCAGGTGGAGCTGTAGCTGGTGGCAATGGAGGTAGCACAACCTTTGCTGTATCGGGTACAACCGTTACAGCACCGGGAGGCACCGGAGGTGCCGGTACTTCAGCCGGAACCACCGCCGAGAGTCTACCCGGTGGCGCAGGTGGCGCAGTTGCAACCAACGGTGACGTAAACGGCTCAGGCGAATGCGGACATACTGCTGTTCGATTTTCTGGCACAGTAGGGTGTTCCAGTAAGGGTGGCTCCACTGCGGTGGGTGCTGGTGGCAATGGTCGAACTACACAAGGCACCGGTAACGCTGGAACGGGCAACGGATCTGGAGGTGGTGGTGGTCTTGTACTGAACGGTGGTGGCAACGCAGACGGTGGAGCCGGAACCGTGGGGGCTATTCTTGTCACCGAGTACGGTCCGGGTTCTGCTTCTGCGAACACGAACTTCCCGAGGCTTATTCTGAGGAGTGTCACTAGTTTGGTATCTGGGACCACGCACACAACGGGACCCAACACTGTTTTGATAGAAGTAGAGCTTGTTGGTGGTGGTGGAGGCGGTGGTGGGTGCGACGGCATTGTCAGCACAGTAACCTGCTGCTCTGGTGGGGGCGCTGGTGGTTATGGCAAAAAGGTGTTCACTGTGACACCAAGCACGGGGTACACATATGCAATTGGTGCCGCCGGAGCTGGGGGTGTCGCAGGAAATAACCCAGGTACCGCTGGTGGTGATACAACCTTCACGGTCTCGGGTACAACTGTCACAGCAAAAGGCGGTACAGGTGGGCTCGGCTCTCAAGGTGCTGCGACCACACTGGTACAGCGTGGTGGTCCTGGTGGGGTGGCTGGAACCAACGGTGACGTCAATGCTGCGGGGATGCCTGGTGAGGTATGCATCCGGCAGGGAACAGTTTTCGTACTCGGTAGCTGTGGCGGTACGTCCCCTTGGGGAAAGGGTGGCATAGCCATATCAACATCAGCAGCCGGTAGCGCCGCCATTGGCAACGGAGCTGGTGGTGGTGGCGCAACAAGCACCAGTGCTACCAACCGTGCTGGTGGAACCGGTACAATAGGGATGATTCTAGTCACTGAGTACGAGTTAGCGTAAAAGGAGACAACATGCCTTTCATCATCACAAGTCCCGAGACCAAGACCATCACGCAGAAGTACGTGATCACGAACCCAACCAACGACAACATTGTAGAGGTTAGTGCCGTCCGGACCATCGACCGCGTGAACATCGAGCACATCATCACCAACATGCCGATCAACAACCCGACCGGCGTCTCCATGACGGTCAAGTGGAGTATCGGCTACATGGACGGAGCCGTATTCTTCCCGACCGAGATGGGTTACGTCGAGCTGGCCGGTGAAGCGTTGCTGGCCAAGATGGTCGAGCCAGTGATTCCAGGTGGGACCCACTACAGCGACCACAAGGCTGCGCTATACGAGCTGCTCGTTGCATTGGGCCATATCCCGGCTGGGGCAATCGTATGAGAGCACTGGTTCTCAGTGGCGGCGGGTGCAAGGGTGCGTACCAATTAGGTGCCCTGAAGCGGTGGATGCTTGAGGAAGGAGCAGACTACGAGATTCTGACGGGTATCTCGGTAGGAGCCATCAATACCACCTACCTCAGCCAGTATCCTGTAGGACAGGGCAAGCAAGGCTACCAAGCCCTCAAAGCCCTGTGGGACACTGTGACTCCTCGCAAGGTTAAGAAGAACTGGTTCCCCTTCTGCCAACTCGAAGCTCTCTGGAAGCCTTCTGTGTACAACTCAGAGCCTCTCCAGAAGTGGGTTCGGGGTGGTCTTGACACCGAGAAGGTCTTGGCTTCCGGGAAACTCCTTCGGATCGTAGCGGTCTCGTGGGACACCGGGGAGGCCAGGGTTATCTCTCAGGATGACTCCCAGTTGGCTGATTGGGTCATCGCAAGTTCAGCCTTTCCGGTCATGTTGAGCCCCATCCGTATAGACGGTCAGCTCTGGACGGACGGCGGCCTAAGAAGCGTCACTCCACTCGGGGAGGCCATCCGTGCTGGAGCAACCGAGATTGACGTGGTCATGTGCTCGGACCCCTATGCCAAGAGTCCGTTTGCATCGAAAGGCAAGGGAGCTTTCCCCAGCCTCACCATGCGAGCCATCGACATCATGTCTGACGAGATCATGCGGGCGGACCTCAAAATCTGCGGTCTCAAGAACGACCTGGCCGAACTGGACCCCAAGTACAAGAAGGTCCACATCCGTCGCATCCTCAAGCCCTCCGTAGACCTCGGGGACTCCCTAGACTTCACACAGAGCAACGTCATTCGGATGGAGAAGATCGGCTACGACGATGCCTGCAAGCTAACTCGTATCGCTTAGAAGGCGTTCCCAGATGGTCGGGGGCTGAGGGAAGCCAGATACGCTTGTAGCCAGCGTAGGCCCTGGATAGATAGTCACGATTGCAGGAGCCGTTGTGTAGCAGACCCACGTAGCCGTCTGGGCCATCCAGGGGAGGATGTCCGAGGTCGCTATGACCCTGACGCCGGTTCGTGGGAGTATGTCCTCGTAGAAGTCCCCTCCCAGTTGGAGAGGCTCATCCACCAAGACATAGCGATGCCCTCTGCTCCGGTACTGTACGTTGTCAGCCGTAGGCCGACCGCCGTAATTTTGGAGGGCTTCCCCACCTTCAAGTTCGAGGGGATCCCCGTCGGGTCTCCGAATAGCGAAGTGCTGGTACGGAAACCCCCGCTCTTTCCATCGCCGTAGGATAGCTGCACAGGCCGTAGTCTTGCCAGACCCCCTTGCCCCAGAGATGAGGATCAATCCCTCATTGAGGTTGGCAAGATCGTCAAGAGAAGGCATTGAGCCCCTGGAGGGATTTGAACCCCCGGCCAAGGGGTTTAGAACCCCTCCGCTCTACCGCTGAGCTACAGGAGCGTACTCCCCGAAAGAGCAAGCGGCAAGTCTCTGACCAGCCTCTTGCCTTCAGGTCCGATTGCCAGAGCTGTCAGTTCATTCTGACGGTCAGGCTCCCGGAAGGCCGAGACCGGAGTGAACCGATCCCGAGCCTTCCTGAGTAGTACACCAAGAGCCCGCTCATCTGCAACCGAAAGGAACGCCAGGGTGTTGGACCTCCCGTACCAGTCCCGTGCTAGCTCCTGATGGTTCAGCAAGAACTCAGTCAGGGCATGGGCAGCCTGAACTGCCTGCTGCCCCTGACTCAGATCACGGAGGGAGATCAGAAAGAGCTTCACTCGTCATCCTCTGAATCTTCGACTTCTCGGCAGCTATCGAAGTAAGCCTGAACCTTGGTTATGATGGCATCCGAGATACCCGCGTCCCGCATCCGACCCTCCCAC
>Ga0315285_10000442_pt1 | contig 43129 bp, 37 predicted proteins | sample YL17G09_36_MG_FD_203698 | JGI IMG/M metagenome (GOLD analysis project Ga0315285, IMG submission 203698) | Sediment microbial communities from Yellowstone Lake, YNP, Wyoming, USA - YL17G09_36 | ecosystem: Environmental > Aquatic > Freshwater > Lake > Sediment | place: USA: Wyoming | collected...
AGCCAGATGTTACCGGCAAAATGAAATCGATTACGGTCATTTTTGAGCAGAACGCCGTTAATACAAAAGAGTTATATCATTCCGTCGCGGCAACAACCGGACGGCAGTGATGACTGTCCCTATTTTTCCATCTCGGCGAAGGTGTTGCGGAACATTATATTGAGGCCATAAGAGTATTTGTCCCGGAGCAGGTTATGAATGACAAAGGCGTTTACCAGGAAAAGTACACCAAGGCCAATTTCATTACACGCCGGCTCATAGATGGATTCTTCAAGGCGACGGGCGAACTGATCGCGGGACTGGACGTGCGGACCGCGGTCGAGTTCGGCTGTGGCTAAGGAGTCAGTACGCGGCGCGTTTCAAGGCTTTTGCCCGCGGGCGCCGTCTTTGAAGCCAGCGATTTCGATGAGAGCCGTGTTCAGGCGGCTCAAGCACTTAATCCGAACATCCGCTGTGCGAAAGAATCTCTTTACGAACTTCACAGGCCGGATAATTCATTCGATCTGGTCATCGTGCTGGAAGTGCTGGAACATCTGAAAAATCCTGACCGTGCCCTGCGGGGAATATGCCGGGTTGCCCGTAAATGGGTGATTGTATCCGTTCCGCGTGAACCTCTCTGGAGGTTGATGAATCTCGCGAGACTGAAGTATGTGAAGTCTATGGGCAACACGCCGGGTCATGTGCAGCACTGGTCTTCACGGACGTTCAGGAGATTCGTGGGGCTGTACGGAGTTGTGCGAGAATGGCGAACTCCTTTGCCGTGGACGATAATCCTCCTGGATGTTGAGTAACACTTCATCCATCCGCAACGTATCCGCCGAAAAGAATAGGGAAACTTCCGGGAATTCCGACTCGCGCCGGCCCCTTGCGCGCGGGATGCGCCGTCCATCATTCCGGCGGCGCGTCGATCCAGTCGTACTTGCGGGCCTCGCCGCCGATTGTGCCGCGAGGAGGAAACTTGGCGCGGTGGCGGCGGAAGACATCGTCATTGTCAGTGGGCGACAGACGCCAGCGTGGGCACCTGGCCGTGGACCTGGTGCGTCAGCGAACTGCGGCATATGGCAAGGGCGGCGGCCGCCCAGGATGTGGCTACCAGGGGGTCGTCCTCCTTGGCGTCCGTGTACCGGTTGATCCAGGCGCCGTCGTCGCGCTGGCGGGCGAGCAGTTCAGCCGCAAGGGCGGCGGCCCAGTCGAGCCTGCCCTGTCGCGTCTCCGCGTCGCGGACTCCCAAGGCCGCGAAGGCGTGGCTGACGGCCCAAGCCCAGTAGTAATAGGTCGCGTCGCGAAGCACCTCGCGGTCCGGCTCGAAGACGCCGGGGTTATGAGCGGCGTCGAAGTTCCGCTCCAGCCACAGCCGGGCCGCAACCACCCGCGGGTTTTCGGCGCCCAGTCCGCAGCGGACCAGCGCCCGGACCCCGTCGGCCGTCATCGTGCCGTAGGAATGGAAGCGAACCAGTCCGCCGCGGTCCGTCCCCGCGATCCCGGCCTTGTTCTGCACCGCATCTTGCGGAATGAAGAAGAAACCCCCATCGTCGAAGCGGCTATCGGCGCCGCGAGGGTCTTCCGGAAAATTCTGGCACCGCCGGACAAACGCGAGCACCTGCCTGTAACCGTCGTCCGACAGCGGGACCTTCGCCGATCGCATCGCCGCCACGCCGAAGACGGTGGCCGTCAGGTTCGACTCCACCAGCAAGTCCCGCATCTGCCCCTCGGCGGGCTTTCGCGGGATTTCCAGGGAGAATCCCCACCCGCCGTACTGCGGGTCGTCCGGAGACCAGCCGAGGTGCTCGCTTAGCTGCCGCGCCCGCAGGTACGCCAGCCACGCCTGCTGGGCCCGCAGGTTCCGCCGCGAGCGATCCAGCAGGCACACGACCCGGCTGGCGGAGGCGGACGTGTAAGCGGGGAAAAGCAGTTCCCGTTCGGCCACGCGGATTGTCCCATCGGCCCCGACGAAGCCGGCCAGGTACTCCGTGCCCTTGCGGTAGCTCTCGACGGCTGCCGGCCCGGCCTGCGGCAGGAAGAACAGCGAGCTCATCACGTAGGGCGTGAGGCTCGGGCCGTCACGGAACATCCCGTAGGTCTCCGACCGCCACGCCCCGTCCGGGCCCTGGCGCCCGGCGAGGTATAGCCCCGCCTTGTCCAGCGCGACGTCGATCCTGGCGATAAGCTCCGGATCGGCTCGATCGCACCCGGCCGCCAGCAGCAGGCCGCACAGCAGGCCCGCCGGCAGTGAGTGATTCCGTCGTAACATCGTGGATTGCTCTCTAGCGTAGTGCATCGAATAGATTGCGAATTATCGTGGGCTCCGAATTCCGAAATCCGAAGCACGAAATTCGAAACAAATCCAAATCGCCAATTTCAAATGTTCCAAACGCCAGTGCCCGGCACACTACTCGTGAAGAACCTGAGCGCCCGTTGGGGGTTCTTGTTTGTTTTGGATTTTGTATTTTGAATTTGTTTCGGATTTCGTGCTTCGAGATTCGGATTTATCAGGCGGCAAAATGTTTATCAATTCTGACACGCTCTCTAGCGGCGCTGAATCTTTGCCGCTACCGGCACCGGCGAGCGGTCCACCATCAACACCAGCAGCGCCGCGGAGGTGCAGAACGTCCGCCCGGTGATGCAGTGGTGCCCGGTCCAGCTTCCGTCGGCGTTCTGGATGCGGTTCATGTTGTCAGACATCTTCCGGTCCCACTTGGTCCAGTCATCTCCGCCCTGGCACACCAGGGCCTCGCCGATGGCCAGGTGGCTGAGGAACTCCTCGCCGCCGTTGGAGCCGAAGCCGGCCAGGAAGCGGTCGTCCTCGAGCTTCTTGACGACGGCCTGCGTCGTGGCCTTAAGCTGATTTCGGTTATCCTCATAACGGGCCAGGTCCTTCTCGATCGCCGCCTTTTCGGCGGGCTGCGTCGCCGCCGCGGCAAGCTTGGCTCTCAGTTCCGTCTCCCGCTTGGCATCGTAAGCGGCGTTGTCGGTCTGGGCGCCGAGCGAGGAGGCCGCCGCGTAAAGTCCCACGCCGGCTGAGCCCTTGGCCGAAAAGTCACCCGATTTGGAATCAAATCGGTCCTGTGCCTCCTTCGCGGCCCGCGCCCGGACAGTTTCGTCGACCTTCACTCCGGCCATGGCAGCCTTGTTCATTCCCTTGACCGCCATCTGTTGTTCGAGCGTCTGTGCCCAGCCGCCGTCGCCCCAGGTGCCGTCCGGGCGCTGGTTCTTCTCCATCTTTCGAACCACCTTCTCCAGACAGGCCGTAACTTCTTTGAGCAACTCCTGGTCGGCGGTCTTTTCCTGGACCTCGGCGAGCATCGTGCATGTCATGAAGGTGTCGATGTATCGCCCGAGCTTCGCCTGAATCCGCGTGCCGGCGGTCTTGTTTATCGGCAGCGAATTCGGATCAGACTCCGCGACCTGTCCGCACACGTACTTCACGCCCTCCCGCACGTTGTTGGCGTACGTGCCCTTCTCGGGCGTGTTGCCCGCTCGCATCAGCGAAAGCAAGGCCATGCAGGTGTCGCCGAGGCTGGGCGTGTCTTTGAGCGATGCCCCGCCGCCCATCCCGGCCGACTCTTCTCCCTGGCCCCAGGCCCCGCTTTCCAACTGGTGTTTGGCCAGCCAGGCCAGGCCGTTATCGGCATTGACGCTGAGAGGTTTGGGCTTGGCCGTCGGGCCAGACGCCGCCTTCACGGCGGAGGCTGGTTCCGCGGCCGCAGCCAAGTGCGCCAGAATCAGCGAGACCGACAGAATAACGGCAGTCTTTCCCATTGTCCCTATGAGTTTCATAGCAAGTTCCTTTCAATATGGAGGTTTTTCAGTTTGACTGGCCTCGCGATCAATGGCGGCAAATGTGAAGGTCGCGGTCCTGTGTCTCAATCCCCGGCCGTGGGAAGTCATCGGCTGCGACTGCGGCTTGATCTCGCGAGGCGGTTTGGTTCATGCCAGGTTCCTTTCATGCTTGCTTGGATGCGCCAAGTGCGGGAAAGTTCCCTGTTGTCGATCGCCCTCGACGGTTTTTCAGACCATGCCCCGGTTTGTCAGACATGACCGGGCCGCGGGGAAGGGGCGCAGGTACTTCACTTCTCCACGAAGCCGAACAACTTGCGCTGCTCATCCCACATCAGCGGCAGGCTGCCCGTCAGCTTTCGCGGCGACAGGCCGCTCAACTCTTGCCCGCGTAAGCCAGAAGCATGTTCAGCAGCGGCTGGAGCACGTCTTGGTTCGGCAGCGGCAGCTTCAGATAGGTCTGGCCGGTCGCATCGTCGCGGCTGAGAAGACCGCCCAACCCGGCTGAGATGTCGCGTTGCGGTCCACCGTCGGCTGCCTGGCGCAGAGACTGTCCCAGTTGGTTCAGCAGGGCCGCCCCGGCCGACAGGAGGTCGCCCACTGCCTGCGGGGTGATGATCGGCGAACCCGGCCCGTGGATGGGCTGGGCCTGCTTGCCGGCGCCGGATGTCGCTGAAGGCGGCGATGGGAGGTCCATCGGCTCCTGGCCCCGCGGCGCGGCTGGGACCTCCGCGGCCTGTGCGGCCTGGCCGTTGCCGCCGGCTGTATCGTCCGAGGGTATCGGACTGGGAATCGCTCCGGTCGCCTTGTCGACGGTGTCCATGAACTGCTTCAGACGCGTGCCGCCCAGGAAGACCTCCTTCTCGCCGCCGTCCAGCACCCCGGAGAACACCGACTTCTTGAACGACAGCAGACCCAACATGCTTTCCTCGATGGTGCCCTTGGCGATGAAATGCACCACTCGTACCGGCCGGTGCTGGCCGAGCCGATGCACCCGCCCGATCCGCTGCTCCAACACGGCCGGGTTCCACGGCAGGTCCATGTTTGCCACCACGCTGGCGTGCTGGAGGTTCAGGCCCACGCCGCCGGCGTCGGTGGACAGGAAGAGGCGGCAGGCGGGATCCTCGCGGAACCGCGCCACCAGATCCTTGCGCTTGGGTCCCGGCACGCCGCCATGGAACATCACGTGTCCAAGCCCGCGTGGCTCCAGCCGGCGAACAATCAGTTCGTGCATCCGCAGCCACTGGCTGAAGATTACGGCCTTGGCGTCTCGATCCTCCAGCACTTCCTCCAGCAGCGACGCCAGTTCGTCGGCCTTGTACCCGTGGTCGGTCTGTTTGTCCAGCAGGTAGGTGCTGTTGCAGCTCATCCGCATGTTCTGGAGGGCGCAGGTCAGGCGTTTCTGGTCGATCTCCGACAGGTAGCCGTAGCGCCGCCACTTGGCCACGATACGCGCGACGATCTCGCGGTTGTCCTCGTGGTGCCGCATCTGCTGATCGGTCATCGGCACGAAGAACCGCTTCTCCAGACGCTCCGGCAGTTCCGGGAGCACCGCATCCTTGGTCCGGCGGACAAGCATCGGTTCCAGCGTGCGCGAAATCTCATCGAGCTTGCGATAGCCCACCACCCGCCCGCTCTCGTCGGTGTGCTGGTGCGTGGCCAGGAAGCGGAACATCGGACCAAGCCGATGCCGGTCAACGAACTCGACGATCGAATGCAGCTCCTCCAGGCGATTCTCCAGCGGCGTGCCGGTCAGGACGAAGGCGTAGTCCGACTGAAGCTGCTTGACCGCCTTGGCCGCGCGCGTCTTCCAGTTCTTGATCCGCTGGGCTTCATCCAGGACGATCAGGTCATACCTGCCCCGCTGGATTGCAGCCAGGTCGCGGTGTACCACGTCGTAATTCACGATCTTGTAGAACCCCTCGGCCGCATACAGCCGATTGCGTGCTGCCGTCGGTCCCTCGACCACGACGGCGGATCGGCCGGCGAACTTCTCAATCTCGCGCTGCCACTGATGCTTCAGCGAGGTCGGGCAGATCACCAGTACGCGGCGGATGTCGGCCTGGCGGGTGAGTATCTCGGCGGCGGCAATGGCCTCGATGGTCTTGCCCAGCCCCATGTCGTCGGCGATGAGGCAGCGCCCGGCCTTGGCGGCGAACAGCGCCCCCTGCCGCTGATAAGGATACAGCGGAACCTCCAGCAGCTTCTTCCAGGCCGGGTCGTCCGCCCCGTCCGGGAATGCCCGTTCGATCCGCTTGACCAGTTCCTCGCGATCTCGCATCTGCGAGACAAACGCAAGCGCATCGTCATAGCAGCGAACCTCGTGCCCATCGCCCCCGCCGTGCCCATCGCCATCGCCGCCCGCTTGGAAGCCTCCGCCGCCGGCCTGGGCCAGGAATGTGTGGAACAGCCGCACGGCCCCCGGCCGCAAGACGCCATTGGTATCGAAGAACTTCGCCGCGAGACTCTTGAGCGACTCCGGACACTTGGCGCCCGGCTTGAAAACCACTTCTCGCTTCGCCCCATACCGCAGATATACCTCGCTGAACGGTTGCCGATGCCCGCCGGCCAGCGCCGCCTCGCCTCCGCGCCGCCGCCGCAGCCTGGCCAGCAGGAACTCGATATGCTTGCACGTGCCCAGCGTGTTGGTGGCGAAATCGGGGCACGAGCAGAAGTTCACCCCCAGGCCTTCGCCGCGAACGGCGACGCGGTAGATGCCTTTCGTCTGCGGATTGGCGACTTCGAATTCCGAGAACACAGGCCGCCCGCCGATGTTTTTGACCTCGAATTCCTGCTCAGCGGCGTATTGCCGGCGCAGCGCGACCTGCCACGCCTCCAGCGACATTTCCTCGGGCTTGCGCAGCCGCGGAACCCTGCCCGTCTTTGCCTTCGAGACCTTCTTGACTCGCGCCATCATGCTCTCCATATGCTTCTAAATGATCCCAAATGCTCCCAAATGCTCTCCAATCGTCCATGCCGGCCGCATTGTAACCCGCGATGCCGGCCGCTTACAAACAAAGACCCGCCGGCCGGATCGCCACGCCCGGTTTACACCCCCGACCGCTTCGGCAACCTCGACCGCCCGCCCGACCTCCCCGCCAGCGGCCAACAGGGCCACCGCGCCGACACCGGCGACGTCCCCGCCCCGGCCCTCGTCTGCCGGTGGACGTTCATCCGGGCGTGATGATCCCATGCATCAGCGCCCGGACCCCAAAATCCAGACCGTGGAATATCTCATATTGACGGTTTCGTCACGACAGGGTACACTCCACCTATCATGCCGAACGTCATGGGGATAGATTTGGGCGGCAAGGCCGTCGGGCTGGCTATCGTCCAGCAGCCGGAGAATCGCACTCTATGGTGCGGAACAATCCATTTGTCGGACAAGATCAAGGACCTCTACGATCTCCGCCGTACGCTCCGCCGAGCCCGCCGCAGCCGCGTGAGATACCGTAAGCCCAAAGTCCCCCAGCGCGGCGGCGGGTCCGCCGGCCAATCGCAATGGAGCGGCTACTCTTACCGCCGCGCCAAAGGACTGAACCAATCCCTTCGGACCAAGTGCAAGCACGTCGATTCTGAAACCGGCGAGGTCTGCGACAAGAACACCCCGAAGAACGCCAACGTCCGCCACCTGTTCCTCGACGACATCCTTAGCTACGCCCCATTTCAAGCCGTGCCCGATGACCACAAGCAGTCCATCCGCGAGGTCCTCACCAGCCGCGATGGTATAGCCAGCCGGCGCGAGCGTCTGGCGGATCTCCTTGACCGGCTCACCGTCAAAGCCTATCTCAAGAAGCAGATAAAGGACATCTGTTTCAATGACCTCGACGGCCGCGCGGAGTTCTGCAGCGACCACATCCTTTGCCACCACGCCCAGACTGACGTGCCCAAACAGTCGGCCTGGCTGCCGCCCTCGATCCGCCTCAAGCAGGATTTCCTCCTGAAGAACATCCGCGAACTGGCCCAGCTTTTCCACATCGACCGCATCGTTCTAGAGCGGGCCAACTTCGACCTCCAGAAGATCGCCGCCGGCGTGATTGAAGACCCATCAGAGTACCAGCAGGGCTTCCGGTTCGGTTCCCGCAACACGCGGATGGCCCTGATGCAGGAATACGGCGCGCGTTGCTGCTACTGCGGCCAGAGCGTCGCCGGCCAGAAATGGCATGTTGACCACATCGACCCGCGCCGCGCTGGGGAGGCCAACCGGTGGGACAACCTGGCCATCGCCTGTGAAAAGTGCAACCACCAAAAGGGAGGCCGCACGCCGAAGGACGCCGGGATGGCCTTCGCCGTCATCTCCGAGAGAGTCGCCGGGCGGATGATACGCCGCTCCCTGGAGCCCCACCCCATCGAGGGAACCCGGATCAACAAGTACATGACCCAGACCGACCAGGGCATCCGCATGCTGAAAAACGCCCTCCGGGAGATCTTGCCCGGCGCAGAGATCGAGGAGACTTTCGGCTACGTCACCAGCGCCTGGCGGGAGTTCTGGGGCCTCGAAAAGGGCAAGGAAAAACAAGAGCACCACAACGACGCCATTGTCATCGCCGCCGACCGCCGCGGCGGCGCGAAGCCCATCGTCGAAATAATTCCACTGGCCAATCGCCAGATCGTGGGCGGCCGCCGCCTGTTCGACCTTAACCCCGTTCAGCGCGCGCCCGACGGCCGGCATTATCAGCGGACCCCCGTCGCGGCCGAGGTAGGGGGAGTCTCACCGAGCCAGCTAAAGGCCGTGGTGGACCCTCGAAAGCGGGAACTTCTCACCCGCGAATTCGCCCATCACGGCGTTACCGGCAATAAGTCGCTCCCGCCGGCCGCGCTGGAACGCCTGCCGTTCACCAGCGTCCGGCTGCGAAAGCCGGACTGCACCGACACCAACGTCCGACAGATCCCATCCGGCCACCGCTTTAAGTTGAGTAATTCCGGCGGCACGCGCGTCAACGAGGCGGCCGTCGTCTACCGCACAACGGCCGGCAAGGTGGCTTCCTATGTCGTGAAGAACCGCTTGGCCTTTGGGCAGACGCCCCTTCCTGGAGATTTCGAGAGGGAACTTTGGCGTGCAAAACCGGGCGACGTATTGTACGATGCTGGCGGAAACCCCTTCGGAAGCGTTACGAAGATCGGCAGCAACGGAACCATGACCTTGGATACAGGAAAATCAAGAATGGCACATCGGTGCCGGAAGGGAGGAACATAGAGAAAAGCCAAGAAACTACCGCGCGAGGCCTCCCACGCACGGGTTGAAGCGAGTTTTCTGCCCTTGTGGGGCTCCTTTCCTCATCTTGGCCTCGCACGCACGGGACGAAGGCAACGAGACAGAGACAGACAGAGCGACGCCGATTTTGGCCTCGCACGCACGGGATGAAGGCCTTCGCGGCGTTCGATGCCTGGCTGAAAGAGATTTTGGCCTCGCACGCACGGGATGAAGGCAAAATGATGTGCCACACGCCAGATATATTATATTTTGGCCTCGCACGCACGGGATGAAGGGTTCCAACGCCGACGCCATGATCGCCGAGAAGATTTTGGCCTCGCAGGCACGGGATGAAGGCCAAACAAGGCTACATACCTCTCGCCCTTCTTATTTTGGCCTCGCAGGCACGGGATGAAGGAACGATCATGCCGCTGAATGTGGCGTTTGAACAATTTTGGCCTTGCAGGCACGGGATGAAGTACGGGCCTAGATAACATCTACGGCTGGCGTCGCATTTTGGCCTCGCAGGCACGGGATGAAGGCCGGCTCCCGCTCCTCTCCGTTGATCGCCACATTTTGGCCTCGCAGGCACGGGATGAAGGCTGACATGTTGTTGACGATGAGGAAAGAAAGCCCAATATCTTGTGGAATAGCCGGTCAGAAGTCCTGCGCGAGGCCAGCCGACAGATTCATCCTGTGTTCGCGAGGTCAAAAGCAGCCTCAGCGAAGGCCCCGTTCGGGGCCTGCCGGGGAACCCAACGAAAGGCGGGACCCGGCCAATAGCTACGTTTGCAGGAAAGCTGAAGACCTATGCCGGGATATAGTGCCCCATCTACCCAGTCCCGGCCTCTTGGAGTCTCGACCCGGAAGATCAACGCCCCATCGGTTCGGCCGGGGGAGAGAAAGGTCCTCGTGAGGGGACATCGCGTCGGGCGACCACGCGACGCCCGCCGAAAGGCGGACGAGACAAGTCGAGACATGTGCTTCCTGTAAACATTGGCTGGGGATAGACGGGATTTATTATTGGCGCCGAAACGACGCCGCTGGTGAGGGTCTGCCCCGTCGCCCGTCGGCGCGATCGCCACCCGATTCCCCGCGCCACATCCGCCGCCTTGGCCCGGTCCAGGGCCGCGTAGTCGAGCGTGACGTCGGCGTCGGCATGGCCGAGAGACGCGCGTGCCGCGTCCAGGCCGAAGCGTTTTCTAACTCGCGTGGCGAATGAATTGCGGTTCTGGTGGCTTGTTAGAGAGATGATGGTGGTTTTTCGGAAGATAACGGATGAGGAATTGAATGCCGATGTGGTGAAGTGCCCCTACCCAGTGAGCTTTGATGCTTCTGAAGAGAACTGGGGCAGCCTAACGCACATCAGCGAGCGCCACGTCCCGAGCGGCCTATACCGCCTCAGGGCCACCGGGATACGAGTGCGGAACGACCTTACAAATGAACAGAAGATCGCCGTCCTTGCACACGAAATGGCGCATGCATTAGACCTCATACAACCATCAACTCTTGAGCACATACAAGACTTGGCGAGAACCGAGATGGTTGCGTATCAGGAGTGCTTGCGTTCATTACTGAATCGCGGCCTCTATCTTCCGCTTCTATGGGAAATGTTTGCGATCGAATGGGACGCGGAGGGGCAGGGCGAGTGTATCTATAGTAGAAGCGCCGCCCAGGCTTGCTACGGATCCCAACTTTGGAATGAATGCCGCAACACTCTCCTGGAAGTAATGAATAATGCGATGCCACGCGTGCTTCCGGCAAGTGTCTCATGGGAAGGGCATGAGGATGTTAAGCTGATTGGCACAGGGGGGCCACCGTTGGTGGTAGCACTAAAGGACGGAAGAATCGTGGACTTCCAGATAGTAAAGAATTGGTCGCCCAAGAGTCGAGGCGAAGCGTCGTGAATCTCCCCTGTTCCTCGGCTCGCTCTCACCGGATTCGCCGCGCAATCGCCGCGCCGCTCGTCCCGTCCGCATCCGCGATCATCGGCCCCGGCCCGCGTAGGCCAGAAGCAGGTTCAGCAGCGGCTGGAGCACGTCTTGGTTCGGCAGCGGCAGCTTCAGATAGGGCGGCCCGGGGTAGACCTGCACGTGGGCGCCGCGTTCCGCGTGGGCGCCGCGTTCTTGCTCCACCCTTTATATCTTCCTGAGTCTCAGTTCAAGAACGCCGTTGTTGTAGGAGGATTGTATGCCCTCCTTCTCCACACAGGCGGGCAGCAGCACCTCCGCGTGATACACGTGATCCCCTTTCGTTGAAATCGTCAACACATCGCCGTTGACCTGGTAGGCGATATCGCCTTGGGCAACCCCGGGCAACTCGGCGATCACCCGGATCATGTTTCCTTCGTCCAGGACATCGACCACAGGCTCCCTGTCTTCCTCGACGGCCATGCCCTCCTTGGTCTTATGGATGTTCCCGAACGGCTGGACCTTGACGCCGCGGCCCTCGCCGCCGGCCATCGTCCGGATGGAAAAGCCGAAGATGCCCTTGCCCTTTTCACCCAGCCCAGGGACGCTGAACTCGCCGGTCCGGCTGATCCCTTCGGAGTCCTTCAGTTTCCCGGCCGCCTCGACCAGCTTCTGTATCCCCTCGAAAATTCCACCCAATCCGAACCCGACGGGGGCCTGGGCTTCCGGCTTCTTCCGCTTTTGGTCTTTTCTGGCCATGTTATTCTCCTCGCAAGAGTTGTTCGAAGTTCCGCGTAACAGCGCGATCGCGCCATCCGCCATCGCCTGCCTTAGTCCGTTTTCCCACAATGTTGTCAGGCCGCTCGGCCTCGTGCGCCAATACATATCGCGGCCGGCTTGACTGCCGCGCTTAGCTTCTTCAAGGAAGCTTCCAGGGCCTTGCCGGCCGCGACGATTATTTCGGTTTCGCCGCCGGCCAGGGCGTCTCGCACAGCCGACACGGCTGTTTCGGCGGCCTCCTGGAGAAGCTGCACGGCTGGGGCCTGGGCAGGGGCAATCCGGGACGCTTCGTCAATAAGCTGCTCTGCCGCCCGGATCAGGTTTTCGGCCCGGATGGCTGCCTCGATCTCTTCCCGTTTGCGCCGGTCGGCTTCCATTGCCGTTCGGCTGTCCGCCAGCAGTCGGCCAACGGTCTCCTCGGAGGGTCGCACGGCCGCCTCGACGCGAATGCGCCTGGACGTGTCGGTTTGCAGATCGGTGGCCGACACGTGAATGATCCCGTTGGCGTCGATATCGAAAACAACCTCGACCTTGGCCTCGCCGCGGACCTGGGGCGTGATGCCGACCAGGTCAAACTCACCCAGGGCCATGTTGTCGGCGGCCATCTCTCGCTCTCCCTGAAGGACGTGTACTTCCATGACCGTCTGATCATCCCGCGCATTGGTGAACAGCCGGCTGTTCCTTGTCGGAACGGGGGTGTTTCGTTCGATCACTCGCGCGAAAAGCCCGCCCTGGGTCTCGATCCCCAACGATAGCGGCGTAACATCCACCAGGGTAACCTTCCGGACCTGCCCGGCCAGGACGCCGGCCTGAATGGCCGCTCCCAGCGCAACGACCTTGTCCGGGTCAACGTGCCCATATGGCTCTATGCCCGTGATCTGCCTGGCAAGCCTTCGGACCGCGGGCATCCGGGTCATCCCGCCGACCAGTACGACCCGGTCCAAATCCATGGGGTCAAGCCCCGCATCCGCCATCGCACGTTGCGCCGGGGCCACCATTTTCTCCGTGAGGTCGGCCGTGGCGGACTCGAAGGCATCACGAGTCACCGTCACCGCACACCGGCTGCCGTGGCCGAAGGAATGAGGCAGGACCACGGACGCCTCGACATCGCTTGAGAGCTTGATCTTGGCTTCTTCCGCCAGTTGGCGAAGGAGCCGCCGGCAGGCCGGGTCGCCGGTGAGGTCCACGTGCCATCGCTCGCAAAAACGCTCCGCCAGCATCTCGGCGAGGCGCTGATCGTAGTCATCCCCGCCGAGCCGCGTGTTGCCGTTGACGGCCTTGACCTCAAAGACGCCGTCGCCGAGTTCCAGGATCGACACGTCGAACGTCCCGCCCCCCAGGTCCCAGACCAGGATGGTGTGCGCTTTTTCCATGTCCAGACCGTAGGCCAGCGCCGCCGCCGTCGGCTCGTTCACCAGGCGCACCACCTCCAGGCCGGCGATGGATGCGGCGTCCTTGGTCGCCCGGCGCTGGCTGTCGTTGAAGTATGCGGGAACTGTGACGACGGCGCGCTCGACGGACTCGCCCAGGTAGGTCTCGGCGTCCGCTTTGAGTTTTTCGAGGATCATGGCCGAGATCTCGACGGGCGTGTATGCCCGGCCGTCCACCTTCACCATGTAGTCGGAGCCCATCTGTCGCTTGATGGAGGAAACGACCGTCTCGAGGCCGCCGCCGCCCGCGCAGGTGCTACCCATTCGCCGCTTGACGGAGAACACCGTCCTGAGGGGGTTGGCGACGGCCTGCGCCCTTGCGATTCGACCCACCCATATGCGGTCATCACGGGCAAAGGCCACCACGGACGGCGTCAGCGCCTCGCCCTCCAGGTTGGGGATGATGACGGGCCGGCCGTCCTTCATGTACGCCGCCAGGGAATTCGTGGTGCCCAAATCAATGCCTACGATCGGTCCCATTCCGCACGTTCCTTGCCGTAAGGCCTTTTGCATTTGCAAATGCAAAAGGCTTGTCCGCTTCGGGCTCACCTGCCGTTGCCGGGCCGCCCTGCCTGCGTGTCCGTTCATGCCGTTGCCGCGATTCCCGCTTGTGAGCCTGGCAGCACCCCATTCGGACGCCCGTCTCGCAGGAGTTGCCGCTGCTCGGGCGGCACGGCCCGAATGGCCTCGTCCCAATCCGATAAGATGCCGTATTTCAGCAGGGTTTCGGTGCCGGCCACCGCCACGCTCAACGTCGCGCCGATCAGCGGAATGCCCGCCAGGGAGATGACCAGATCCGCTCGCAGGAACAGTCCCCTGTCCAGGACTCTGTCCAACAGGTCCACGATCGTTGCGCGGCGATACGCTTTGGGAAGCTCGGGTTCCATAATCCCTATCCTTGCTCGGCAACAGGATGCCTTGGTGTTCACCCGCCGACGAAACTGTACGGCGGCCAAGGACCCGTGAATCGCACACGGATGCCAGCGGTCTCTTTAATCTTGTCCAGTACGCGACCCAGCTCCTTGCCGCCATCGGGCATCAGGCAGGAGAGGTTCAGGAGCATCTGCTTGCCGCCATCGTCCTTCTTGAGCTTCTCGACGCGCACATCGTCCACGCATCGGCGGATGCGAGCGTAGAAATCCTGGGCGAACAGGTCGGCTTGCGTTTCCATTCTGGCGCGGATGACCTTGGCCAGCTTCTGCCCAAGAAGATGAGCCATGCCTTTGGATTTCTCGCGGGCCTCATCCTGTATCTTGCGCAGCTCATCATCGCTCTGAACCAGCGACGCCGCGATCGCCTGGCGATCCCAGAGCACCTGGACTCCGTATTCGGCCTTGCCCGCGAGCCGCTCGAGCAACTGGGTGAACCGCTCTCGCTTCTCGTCCAGCCAACCCTTGAGCGCCACGATGGCCCCGCCGTCAAGTCCGCCGCGCACGATGATGTCGAACGCCATCGGCAAGACGGTCCCGAAAGCCTTCGTCGCCGCGCGTACGACGCTCTGATGGGCCAACACCCAGCCCTCCAGGACCTGAGGATCCTGGGACTGGTACGGCTGGGCCGGGCAGTTGTGAACGATGGCGCGGATGTCCCCGCTGGCCACGGTATAAACCATCTGCCCATCCAGCCCGATCGGGCCGAGCAGGCAACTGCCGTCGCCGCGAGCCACGCAGTAGACGTACAATGCGTCCTGCGCGACGGCCGGCGGATTGCCTTGGTCTTTATTTGCAAAGATCATCGTCCCGCCCCCACAGGCTTCTGGCCCCCGGCGGCGACCAATTCGTCGCGCCACGTGCTCGGGTCGATCGCTCGCTGGACCACGTCATTGACGATGTCGTCCAGGCCGTCACGAACCGACTGGACGGCCTGTTCGAGTCCCTGCTCGCGCTTGATGCCCTCGATGGCAAGATCCAGGTCCGCAAGGGCAACCCCGAGACGCTCGACTTCCTCGTCGCTGAGCGAGCCCGACTCGATTCGTCGCGTGGCCTGGTTCTGGAGGGCGTCCCGGAGGATTTCCACCACCGCCAACACCAGGCCCAGAACGCCGTTTTTCAAGCTGTCTTGGTCTATGTTGATCATTGCTTGCCCGCCTTCCTTATTTGGATGTTCAGGATGCCGTTAGACAAGGACATCTCCGGCTTGCCGACCACCTCGCAAGGCAGCTCGATCCGTTGGAGGCCCCCGCGATGGGCGGCCTCGACGGATATCAACAGCACCGTGCCCTCCAGAGAAACGGTGATGTCCTCCGCCTTCAAGCCCGGGGCTTCCGCCAGAACGACGATCTTGCTGCCTTCGTCGAAGACATCGACGTGAAGCTGCGCGGGCGTTTCAGGGCTGATATGGACTTTTTGCAAAAAGGGCGGCTGAGGCTGTCGGTACTTGCCGCGGCGGACACCTTTTCCAGAAGGCTTTTTACAAAAGGCTTCGCAGGCCCCTGTCGAAGCGGACCGTCCAGGCCGTCCGCGCCGCACGGATGGGGGTATGCCCATCTGGCGGCGACCGAGGTTGCCGGCGATTCCCAAGGAGGCCCGGTTAAGCGGTTGCTCCTTGAACTTGCGTTTGACTTCCTCGTCGATAGCGGCAAGGCGCTGCTGAAACTCAGGCATCCGCGATGCGGTCTCGATCAACCTTCCCAGTCCGGGGACCAGTTTTCCCAGAGCGGTTACAACGCCCTCGGCCAACCCCTCTGCCTTGCCCCGGGGTTCCTTGGCGTCTTCCTGGAGCTTGCGGAGGCTTTCCTGCAATTGCCTCACCTGCTCACGCAGTTCCTCTGTGTTTTCTTTGCCTGGCCTTGTCTTCGACATCGTCCACTACCCTTCATCGTCGGCCCGCGCCGGTCTGCGCCGCACGTGCTTCCGGCGGCCTCTACGAGGCGACCATCCGCTTCTTGATCCTGGCGGGCATCCAGTCGCACCAGGGACAGCCCCGCGACAGGAGTTCCGCCTGGGCGGAACGTTTGCCGCATTGCGGGCAGTCATCCTTGATTACCACAGCCTGTTTCCAGGCCTCGGTGTCGAGGTTCGATCCTGCCGGCAGCGCAAGGCCGTACCTGGCCGCGGTCTCCAGGGATGCAAGCACCGCCCGGATCCTGATACTGAGCAGCTCGACGCCGGCCAGGGACACCGCGATGTCGGCGTTGATCACCAGGCCCTTGTCGAGGACCCGGTCGATTACGTCGGCGAGCGTGTCGGCCCGGACGGAATGCTCCATGCTTTGCTTGGCGGGGCTCATCCTAAGCCTCCCCATCCGCACCGGCCGTCATCGCCACCACTTCCGCCCGCCGGCGCATCCCGACGCGCGTGAAGTCCTGAACGTAGCCCTCGTCATCCACGGTCAGTTCGTAAGTGGCCAGGATGTCCTGGGAGTCGGGTATGGAGTTCTTCTCCACCACCTCCACCTGCACGCACCAGCCGGATTTGCCTTTGCCGACCGAGACCGTGCTGCCCACCTTCAGGCCGGTGAGATCGTGAAGCTGTTCCCGCGCCCTTGTGACCAAGTCCAGCAATGCCATTGTCATGTGTCTGCTCCTTTCGATCAGAAGCGAGTGTTTTTTACAAACAAGCCTTCTGCCTGGATTCCTTGTATTTGTGGATTTCGTTCAGCCGGCGCATCAACGCGTTTTCCTGTTTGATGTACTCATCCTCGCCGATTTGCTCCAGTTCCAGCCGGGTTTGAAGGTCCAGCAGCCGCTCACGGATGACGGATTCGTCCGTGACTTCCGCCAGGGCCTGATCGTACAGGGTCCGCCCGATCCAGGTAACGAACTTGCACGGGGCCAGGAGGATGTCGTCGAGGATGAATGCCATGTTCAGTCGTCCCAGGTAATGACAAGCTCCAGGAAATTGCACGGCGGCAGGGGGCCTACGCAGCGCAACTTCACTTGGCCCGCCTGCTGGGCCTCGAAGGCGGACAGGACGGCCTCGATGTCGTTCTGGCGCGACTTGTCCACCAGGAGCGCCAGGTTCGCGAACATCGGATCGCCGAAGGTCTTGTTCCTCCGGGAATCTTTCGCCAGGGGCGTCAGGCGCCGCATCAGGGCGGCCTCCGTGCCGCATTTTCCGTCCTCCAGGGCTTGCTTGACCCTCTCGCCCAGCTTGATCCGGCCGGTCACGTTCGTCGGGGCCTTGCGCGCGGACCCCCGGTCGCCGGCGGGCAGCAGCTTCTTACGCAGCGATTGGATCTCCGGGCTGCTCTCCACGATGTCCCGGAATACCGCCTCCATGTTTGTCCACAGGCCCTTGACGCCGACCTCCACGAGGGGGCGCATGGTCGTCAACAGGCCGAGAATCTCGTCCCTTCTGGCAACAAGCACGCGGTCGATGATCCGCTGCGCGGCCGTGCTCTTGCCCTTGTCTTCGGCGATCGTGTTGAACCGGACTGGCAGGACAGTGTGGCCGCGCTGCATGACCGCTTCCATCACCCGTTGGTGCGCCAGGGCGTTTTCGCGCGAGATTTCCAGTTTCTCCCGCGCCGTGGCGCTGACGACGGCGGCAATGCCGTTATGGGGCACGGCGAACACTTCCGATTGTCCGTCGATGCCCATGGGGCCAAAACTGCCGGGCACGCCGCTATCGATGACGCAATAGATGTAGCGCCGCGGCGCCCGCGGCTTGTCCGTGGTGAAACAAGCCGGTTCGGCTTCAATGCGCGGTGTGTCGGTTAGTGTGGCCGTGGTCATCTTCGTTTTCTTCCCATTACGCCGCCGCGGCCCCGACGCAATCGCCGCGCCGAGACGGATCTCGCCCCGTGGACACTCTCGGACCGGCCCCTTTTGCCAAAAGGTTGTCGAGGGATCTGACCGTAACGATCACGGGACTCACTTGGGCGGCGTTGAACGTGTGTTTGAAATTCAATGCGTATTCTTCCAGAAGCTCGTGTGCGGCCGAGATGTCCTGAAGTCGTTCCGCGGCCCCGGCCTGCGTGTTTCTGTCGGGGTGCAGCTCCTGGAGCAGCCGCCGGTATGCGCCTTTGATCTCGGCCAGACTGGCGGATTCGCCCAGTCCAAGCAGCCGCCTGGCGGCATCCAGCCGGCTTGCCTGGATGGTCTTGACTTCCGCCGTCGCGAAACTGTAGGGGGGAAGCGGTCCGACACGGCGAAACTTGAGCCGGTCATCGTAAGAGCGGTTCAACTGCTCCAGGACCCGGTCAAACTCGGCTTGCTCCGCGCGATCGATCAGCACGGCGGCGTTGAGGACCGCCGAGTCATCCCTCGTGGGGTTGACGACGATGTTCCGCCACTTGGTCCGCAGCGAGACGACCAGACCGTCGGCGGCGGCCTTGTTCTTCCGGTCGAGCAGCTCTTTCACCAACTGCCCGAGGCGGATGCGCTGCTCCACGGTAGCTTCGGCGTGGTTGTCGATCCGGGCCTTCATCGAGATGACGGCCTCGTCCCGGGCGATCTCGGCAAGGATGGACTTCAGGTCTGCCCAGGAGACAGCGACATCGAACTCGACCTTCCCGGCATAGCTTTCCAGGGCGCCGGCGAACTGCTTCCCGCCGCAGCGGAGTATCCTCACGACCTCGGCATCGTTCCGGGCTTTTTCGCAAAACGTCCCGAACTTCACCGGGACGACCGTGCAGTCGAGCATGACCCGCTCGAGGACACGCTGATGCTGAGCGAGGTACTGAAGCGTCTTCTCGGGCGGGATCTCGAAAAAAGCAACGGGGGCGGTCGTGCTGATCACAATGCCGATGCCGCCGTCCGAGACGGTGCGGACCTCCTCGCCGTCCAGGCCGATGGGCCCGAAGTCCTTCGCCTGATCGGCTGGAACGACGCCGTAGAGATAGCTGCAATTCGATGTCATGGTCGGCTCCATATTCCGTCGTCTTTTCAGGCCGCGAATTTCCTGATGAGCGTCTCGACGTTTACCCTGATGGAAGAATCTTTTTGCAGACAACCGCTGTCCCAGCGGGACGAGCCGAGCACGTCGTGGCAGAGCTGAACGAAGTTCTCATCCTTGAGTTGCGGCTTGGCGCCGTACGCCTTCAGCACCGTGGCGATCATGATGGAGGCCCGAATCGTCGGGCAGATGCCGTAATTTTCCTCGTTGGCTTCGCGGATGTCGCGGTAGCCTCGGACGATGTCCACGATCCGCTCGGCTGCCTTCTTGTCGATGCCGCTCTTGGAGGCCGTGATGGCGATCTCGGTTTCGCGATCGTGATGTCCCAGGTGAATCGTGATCATCCGGTCCTGAAGGGCGTCCGCGGCTCGATGGACGCCGGCGTATTCCGATGGATTGCTGGTGAAGATGGCCCGGAAGTTGGGATGCACCCGGATGAATGATTCATCGCCCCGCCCCGCGGGCATGTCCAGGACGCCCTCTTCCAGGACCGAAAGCAGGGCGTTGTTCGCCTCGGCCCGGCTGCGGGTGAACTCGTCGTACAGCAGCGTGAATCCGTACTTGCACGCCACCGTCAGCCGGTTGTCCACCCAGGTCGACTCCACGGTGTGATCGAGCTTCTTCACCGAGTGGATGAAGTTGTCCACGACCTTGCGGTGCCTCATGCCGTAATTCCCGCCGACCATGTCGCCGGTGCCCAGCTCCTCGTCGCCGTGGATGATGATTACCGGCCTGCCGATCTGGGCCGCCACATAGAGCGCCAGGCACGTCTTGCCCGTGCCGGCCGGGCCGGTCAGATGAACGGGAAAGCCGGCGCCCAGGTACACAAGCGTCCGGTGTACGACACTCTCCAGCAGGGGAGTTCTGACGAAGCAGGGCTGGTCCTTGGCGATCTCAATGGGGGTGATGCTGTCGTTCATGGTCAATTCCTTTTCCTTCTTATTCCTGTTTGCCGAACGCGGATCTTCTCCGCCGACTGTTTTGCCGCCTGGGAAATCCGGGCTGAGTCTTATGCGGCCCGGGGTCGCTTCTGCTTCGTTGAGTTTTCCTCTTGGGCGTCCCCTTCGCGTTTCAGGTCAAACGACCTGCCGGTGAAGTGGGCGAGTGCAGCCTTCTCGCCCGTTGAGGTCCGCGGGCGCCGGCGGGCGCGACCGGTTTTTTTTGTCCCCAAAGTCCCCAAAGTCTTCCCGTCGTTGTTTCCGGTTAAGTGCTTTACACTTGAGCTTCTGCTTGTCGAAGTCTTCATGATGCCTTCCTTTCGAGCTTGGATTCGGCTGCAATATCACTGGAGACGCCCCGGCGGGCGGCGCTCGACGGGGGCGAGGCCACCACGCCCACGCCGCGACACCGGGAGCAGTAGAGAGACTCGCACGGTTTTTTCCCCCGGCCATGGCAATCCGGGCAGGTCTGGACCGGCGGCGTGACGGAGACGACGCCCTTGCCTTTGCAGACCCAGCAACTCAGGTTGCTGCGAGCGGGCACTTGCCCCTGGCCGCCGCAGAACGCGCACTTGACCGCGGGCGGTTCCACCTGCACCTTCTTGCCGCCGTTGCAGATGGGGCAGATGCTGGCGCCGGCCACTTTGCCCCGGCCATGGCAGAACGGGCAGTCGTATTCCCTGTCCTCCAGCAGTTGTCCCCGAAGGCTGCCCGAGCCCCCGAGATTCCCCAGCCCCGTGGTGCGCCAGACGATGCTGCCTGAACGCATGTTCGCATCCGGGCCTTCCTGCTGTCCCTCCCGGCCCGACAGCGTCTTGCCTGCCGATGCGGCGCCCGCGGCAGCCGCCGCTGCCGCCGATGGTTCGACAACCTGCAATGCCTTTCGCCAGTCCCAACTCATGTCATCTCTCCATCCTGCCTACCGGCAGGCAGGTCAAGCGGAGCGTTTCCGCTTCGCAACCGTTCCGAGGTCGATCGTCTTGCCCGTCCCGTGGGCGGCCGGGCCCGCTGCGCCCGCCGAGTGGCCCTTTTCCCCCGTCGAGAGCCTCTGGGTCGAACGACCGGAGTTGGGATTGAACCCCAGTTTGCGGAGCGCCATGTCGATGCTCAGGATCGACCTTTGGGCCTGGTCCATCAGCCGCAGCCAGCGGAAGCGGTCCCGCTGAAGCACGTACAGATCGAGGTATCGCTGCCCCTGAATCGTAGGTTTGGACCGGATGCGGGCGGTGACCGCGGTCCGCACGTCTCGCATTCCACGGCGCTCCGTCTTTGTCTGTGTTTCCGTCATGATCGTCAGCTCCTTCTCTCATGTTCTATGTGCTCCCGACCACCGGGAGCCGTTATGGCTTGTCGCGATGAACGAAGGGCAGCCGACCCTCGCCTGCCCGGAGGGAGAGGCGGGCGAGGGTCCTTGGATAAAACGGCTTGCCCAACTGCTCGGCCGGCACTAGCGCAACGGACGGGGTTTGTGCCCACGCCATTGCGCCAAGCCCGTGGGAGGAACACGGGCGTTCGGTTTCCATTGCTCCCGGCATGCGGGGGCCGAGAGTGTGCCAGGCCAATTGAAGAAAGCTTGCTCTTCGAGATGGATGACCTAAGGGTTGCACAAGTGAGCTTGGCGGGAGAATCAGCGGGGCACAGGCCCCCGCTCCCCGTCAGAAACGAGGAGCGGGGAAGCCTGTTCTGCAAAAAGGCCCCCATCCAAGGATCGTTCGACGCGCCGACACTTTTTTGGGCTTCAGGCGGTGTTCGCCTGAGGCGGACCGGCTGAAGCATTTGCCATTGGCACGAAGCCCCCGAGGGGGCCGCGGCCGGCTTATCGGGTAGTGCGGTCAGGCCGTCAACGATCGTAGGGTCTATTGTTCCGGTTGCCACTGACACGTGCGAGTCCTTTTCTTCGCGCCCCTATGCGGGGGGCTTAGCACGGGTTCACAGGAGGGGCCGCCAGGCTGGCAGCGCCTCAACGCTTAGCTTGTTATGATTCTTCGTGGCCTTCCATGGCCGCGGGCTGTTCCTTCTCTTGCGTCATTTTCTTGCTACTCCGCGAAGCAGGGCTTTGCCGCGAAGCACGAGTGGCCACCAGGCCCGCTCCCCTGCAACGGCTGCACGGCAGGTCCGCCTCATGCTCACGACCGCTGCCGCCGCACTGGGGGCACGCGGCGGTTGGGCCGGACAATGTGATGACACCCGCGCCCCTGCACGCCGAGCACGTCAGCCGCGTGTGACGCTGCCTGCCCGTGCCCTTGCAGTACAGGCAGCCGACAACGGGCTTTTCCACCTCGACGGTCTTGTGGCCTTTGCAGACCGGGCAATTGGAAAGCTTTGAGAGAATCCGATACGGGTCCCTCCCTGTCCCGCCACAAAAGGCGCACTTGACAGTCTTGCATTCCCCGGCCGGTTTCCTACTTGTGCTTGCGCCTGATTGTCGCTCTGTGGTTTCGGTTCCCATTTCCGTTTTCCTTTCCGATTGCCCTTCGGGTCTGAGCTTCAGGGTCGAAGACCGGCCCCAAGAGGGCCTGCGTGGCCGGGGCATCATTGCCCCGACTCCAGCAAGACGTTGCGCACGGGCGGCCGCGCCCGTGCCACCTGTCCCCAAGGGACGCATGGGCAAGTCCTTGGGACCCCTAACGGGGATGCCCATGCCACTTCTTCAACGGGCAGCTAACTCTTCTTTGCCGAGGCCTTCTTCTTGCCCTTGCCCTTTGTCTTGGTCTGGGCCGGCAGCTCCATCACGGCGGTGGTAGCGGAAGTCCTGGCCGGTGCGGCTTGGCGGCGGTTGCCGCGGACCGTCCGGAGGACGTCGCGCCATGCAGCGGCACGCTGCCGCGAGGCCTTGGAAAACCGATTCAGCGTTGCGGCCGCCTCAGCCATCACCCGGTGCGCCTGGGCCTTCAATTCTGCGGTTCCGGCATGATGCTCAGACAGCATCTTGTGCGTCTGCGCACGCAGTTTGGCGTTGTCCGAGCTAGTGTCCGCCATGAACTTGTCAGCCTCCGCCAGCACTTGGTGCGTTTGTGCCTTCAATTCGGCGGTTCCGGCATGGTGCTCGGACAGCATCTGCTGAGCCTCGGCCTTCAAGCCGGCGACGTCCTTGCGGATCCCTCCCATCATCTTGTCGGCATCGGCCAGCAACTGATGGGTCTCGGCCCTCAATTCCGCGTTGGCGGCGTTGGTGTCCGCCATGAACCGACGGGTCTCGGCCTTGCGTTTCGTGTCTTGGGCCTTTGTCTCGGCGATGAGACTCTCGCGGTCGTTCTTCATGGCCTTCATCTCGTTGCCCAGATTTCCATAACCATTGCTTGACATTGTTCTTATCCTTCTATCTTTCCTTGGGGTTCTGTGAAGAACCGTCCTATGCGACCAGCCGTTGCCACCGCAGCGCGGCGTTGCGGCCGGCCGACTCGCACCCTGCCAGCAAAGCCGCCAGTTCCGCGGACGCCCGCGAATCCATACCGGCAAGCCTTTGCGCCACTGTCTTCAAGTCGTCGATCTTGAGCCTTTCCCCCCGCATCAGCAGCCCAGACAATGCGGCCGCGATCTGTTCCTGCTCTATGTTGACCTGTCGCAGAACCTCGACGATCTCTCCCACGCCGTCATCCTTCTCGCCCAGCAGCCGCTGCTTCAGGGCGGGCCAGGTCTTGACCACCCGGGCCGTGTCGGAGGTTCTTGTAAGAAGCATCTCCCGGACTTCTTCGATGACCGCTTCCCGCCCGGAGCGGTATCCGTTAACCAGCAGCGACAGGGACTCCCGTGTCTTGCGCCCGCCCGCGAGGACCTTGCCGAAGATCGCGTCGAAATCGACGTGACGGAGAGAATGCGTCTTGGCGCAGAGCTTCCTGAGCTGATCGACGGTCTCATCCTGTTCGGCGTAAAGGTTATCCAGCAGGCCCGCGGCGCCCTGCATGTATCCGGCCAGGGTCTGGACCCAGGCTCGATACGTCTCGATAACGTGTTGGACTTCGGACGTTTCCTGAGATGCGGGCGTGTCTATCGTTGTTTCCGTCACGGCTGTGCTCCTGGTAATTGTTTCTTCCTCGTCCGGGCTTGCCACCCTGGCACGGCAGGCGTGCCGTGGCCTGACGGCGGCGTCGCCCTGGCGAGCCGGGATGGGAGATATGCCCGCGAAACTCCATCATCGGGTCGGGCGGGGTCCAAAGGAACCCGCCCCCCGCGGGGATATCTCATCTTCCCGGCAGGCTCGTTCCGATGGGAACGCGCCTCACCGATGCGTGCTTACGCGGCAGCCTGCGTCAGGCCGACGGCCTCGGCGTACTTCAGGAACGTCTCAACGCCGGCCACGACCACGCGAGCCTCGACCGCCAACAGCTCGATCCCAACCAGGGAGACGCGAGCCCAGGCATCGATCACGATGCCCTTGTCCAGGATGCGGTCAATGACTTCCACCAGACTCGAACTGCCAATTGCTTTTTCCACGGCCATGGTTTTCTCCTTATTAGAAAAGTGGCCACTGTGTGATGGGGGGAAACGCTCCCCCCTTCGTATTGCGTCCCAACGAGGGACGAGATTCGGTCAGCACGATCCGCCACGGGCGAACGTGCGTGTGTTCGTGCGCTGTTTTTTGCCGCGGAGGGCTAAAGTTATCGCGCGGGTCTTCGATAATGAAAAGTGGTAAAGAGGGATGCCCTGTTATGCGGGAACGGGAGGAGGGGGATTGCGTATGAAGCCAGCCGGGTTCTTCCCGGCTGAAATGCCTGATTATGTCCGACTGAAATCTACTATCCGTCACAGGAGGACCTTTCGCCGCGTGGCCTGCATCGCCTTTGCGGCTCTCGATCCCCGACCCTGTTACCATAACACATCGGACCAAGAGGGTGGGCAGGTGAGTAACTGAAATGGATTTCTTACAATTTTTTTTCGTGCGGCAAAGTGCCTGAAAAAACGGCCGGCTGCTCGAGGCAACCGGCCATGTTGAATCATGGGAATCTTTCTTGTCTTGTTTGTCAAGAGGCCCGCTGCCGTTGGATCATTCGTTGGGCTTGTTCGATATGTTTCCTGCCCACCGCGAATCCCTCGTAGTTCCGGGCCTTGCCTTTGGGGGTTTCGAGGTATTCGCGTATCGCCATCAGCGCGGCCTTGTTGCAGATGGCGGCCAGGTCCGCGCCGGAGCATCCTTCCGTGGCCGCGGCCATTGCCTGGAGGCCTTTGGGAAAGAACCCTTTTGCAAGGGGTTTGCCGCGCATGTGTATCTCCAGAATCGTCAGCCGCGATGTCGCGTCGGGCATGGGCAGTTCCAGCAGCAGGTCAAACCGCCCTGGCCGGAGGATGGCCGGGTCCACGAGGTCCCGCCGGTTGGTCGCGCCGAGCACGACGACGCCCTTGAGTTCCTCGATGCCGTCCAACTCGGTCAGGAACTGGCTGACGACCCTCTGGGTCGCGCCGCTGTCGCCGCTGCCGCCACGGACCGGGACGAGGCTGTCGATCTCGTCAAAAAACAGGATGCAGGGCGCCGCCTGGCGGGCTTTGCGGAAGACCTCGCGGACAGCCTTCTCCGACCCGCCAATCCACTGGGTCATCAGTTCGGGCCCCTTGACGGAAATGAAGTTCACCTTGCTCTCGCGGGCCATGGCCTTGACCAGCAGCGTCTTGCCCGTTCCCGGAGGCCCGATCAGGAGGATACCCTTGGCCGGGCGAGTGCCGGCGATCTTGAACAGCTCCGCGTGCTGGAGCGGCCATTGAACCGTCTCGGTCAACTCCCGCTTGATCTCCTCCAGCCCGCCCACGTCGTCCCAGCCGACATCGGGCACCTCAACAAAGACCTCCCGGATCGCCGACGGCTCGATTTCTCTCAATGCCTCCAGGAAGTGGTCCATGTGGATTTCGAGGGTCAGGATCTGCTCGTACGGGATGTCTTCCAGGGCAAAGTCGATGTTTGGAAAGATGATGCGGAGGCACGCCATGGCCGCCTCCCGGCACAGCGCCTCCAGGTCGGCACCGACGAATCCGTGGGTGATCTGCGCCAGGCGATGGAGGTCCACGTCTTTTGCCAGGGGCATCCCGCGGCTGTGGACCTGAATGATCTGCAGCCTGCCGTTGGCGTCGGGAATGCCGATCTCGATCTCGCGGTCGAACCGGCCTGGGCGGCGCAGCGCCGGGTCCAGCGTGTTGGGGATATTCGTCGCGCCGATGACCAGCACCTGCCCCCGGTCGTGCAGCCCGTCCATCAGCGCCAGAAGCTGGGCGACGACTCGGCGCTCGACCTGTTTCTCGGCGCCCATCTCTTCCCGCTTGGGCGCGATGGCGTCAATCTCGTCAAGGAAGATAATCGCCGGCGCGTGAGCGGAAGCTTCCTCGAAAATGGCCCGGAGCTTGCCCTCGCTCTCGCCGTAGAACTTGGCCATGATCTCCGGCCCGCTGATATGGATGAAATACGCATCCGTCTCGTTGGCGACAGCCCGGGCAATCAATGTCTTGCCCGTTCCGGGAGGCCCGTACAGCAGGACCCCCTTAGGGGCGTCGATGCCGAGGCGCTGGAAAACCTGCGGATATTTCAGCGGCAGTTCCACCATCTCCCTGATGCGGCGGATCTCGCGGGACAGGCCGCCAATGTCCTCGTAGGAGATCCGCAGCCCTTTGGACTCGCCGGCCTTGTCCTCCTTGACCGTTATGACCGTGGCGGCATGAACCAGGACCGCACCCGACGGCGCGGCGCTGAGCACCGTGAAGTCGTGCGACCGCGCCCCAAACAGCGTCGCGCGCACCCGGTCGCCGGCCACCAGCGGCAGCCCTTCCAGCAGCCGGCCAAGGTATTTCGTGTCCCCCTTGGCGGTCATGGATGCCAGTTGTTCCCCCGGCGACAGCACGATCCGCTCGGCGGGCCTGGCCTCCGCTCTGGCCATTGACACCTTCTCATCCAGCCCGGCCTGGCAGTTCGCCCTCACCAGGCCGTCGATCTGGACGATGCCCTTCCCGCGGTCGCCCTGGAAGGTGGGCATCAACTTGGCCACGGTGGTTCGCTTGCCCCGGATCTCGACGATGTCGCCCACCGCCGCCCCCAGCCCGCACATGTCCTCCGGGTCAATGCGGGCGATGCCGCGCCCAACGTCCTTCGGCCCCGCCTCGGCCACCTTGAGAACGATCTCGACAGCCTGCTTCGGTCCGGCGGCGGGTTTCGATTTGGTTGGGGTCATAATCTTATCCTTCAATTCAGGGCGGCCGGGACATGCCGGCCCCGGGGTGTTATCGGGCCTTGTCTTTTGCTCCCAGGACAGGCGGGACAAGGCGCCTCACCACCATGTCCGCCGGCAGAAACGATTCGACGTTGTGCATCATTCCTAAAAACAATATCCCCGTTCGTCCCGGACGCAGCGATTGACCGATCCGCCGGCCGATGTAGGCGTCTCGTCCGGCCATGGCCCGCCCCTGTGGCGACGGCGGGTTGATCGGCTGAACCGGGTCGGCCTTGCCCGCCCCCCGCGCAAGGGCCGACTTGACGTTGCGGTACTCGTCCAAAAGCAGCTTCGGGTCTTCCGTGCCCATTAACGTCGCTCCCCGTGCCACCAGGTCCATGAGCAACTGGTGGTTTTCACTGCCCGCGGCGGCGGCCTTCTCAACGATCTCAAGTTCCATGCCGCAGACAGGCAGCCCATCCTGGTAAAGATCGACCCGGCGATAGTCCAGACTGAGTCGCTCAATCTCCGCGCGGACCTCCTGCCAGAAGTTCTCGAGCAGGGCGAGGTATTCATCCCAATGCCGGCGCCCCAGACGCTCAATGCAGGCCGCTTCCAAATCCGCCGCCATCGTGCCCATGTCGGCCGGAGAATGAAGGATGGGAACAAGAATGAGTTGGCGAGCATATTCCACCGTGTCCTCAGCTTCAGGCATATCCCAGGCCTTCATTCCAAAGTCGCGGGCTCAGCGGCGATGGGGCCCGTCTTGCCCGCCGGCAAACGAGCGGCGCCGCCAGGCAGGTTGTCTGCAAGGAAGCACATTCAGGAACATGATAGAGACCAAGCGGCAATTAGCTGTCGCGTCAGTCTCTTCAGAACAAAGGGAGTGCCCGTCAAAATACCAGATGGACAAACCCAAAACCCCGACCCGCTTGCCTTATCGGAAATCGGCGATCGGGACTTTAGCGACTATTCCGCGGGGGCCGCGGATTTCGGGATTTCGGGGACAGATACCAAAATAGGACTCGTGCTGCCCAGCCGACAACGCCCACACAATCCCTATTTTGGTATCTGTCCCCAATGGCCCGTAGATAAGCTCAGAGACGTTGTTTTTGTACGAGCCTGAAGGGCTCGCAGCGGCTTGGCTGCTCCGCAGGAGCAGCCAGGCCGCACAGCCCAGGGCAGAGCGAAGCGCCGCCCTGGGTGGCGGATGTTTTTGAAACGAGCCCTGAAAGGGCGGCACAAACCGTTGCCGCAGAAAATGTTGCGCCCTTTCAGGGCTTGGTCTGTTTATATGCCCCTGTTACCCAGGGCGGTGCTTCGCTCTGCCCTGGGCTGGGCCGTCCGCCACCCGCCTTACGGCGGGGGCTGACGGCTTTGAGCCTTTCAGGCTCCGAAAAAGGCACCCAAAAGGCTTATCTACGGGCCATTCGCATCTGCCCCCGAATTCGGCACTCGGTTGACGATCTCGGCCGCGATGTCCCCAAGCCGGCCCGCTCGATGGTCCTGTGGACAGCCCGGCGGTCACAGTCCGACTATCCTGCCCCGCCACGCCGGGCCTGTCAAGGGTTTTCGTGGCATCCCTTTTCGTGGCATCCCTATTGTGCGGCAATAGGAAATAGGGGACAGTCACCTATTTCGCCGACGGATAATAGTTGACTGTCCCCTATTCCCTTGCCGTTTTTGAACGGTATTCTGAACTTATTTGGACGAAGGCCTATCAATTCCTCATCAACGGTATTACAGAGCGGAGCAGGCAGACTGATCCGGCGGATACCGAGACGATTCTCCGCAATTTTGGTGTATTCCTCGGAAATATCGCAGATGATTGAGAATCGCTCGTTGTTGAAAGCGGCGACGGCACTCGTGCCGGCGCCACTCATCAGATCGACGACGAGGTCGCCTCTGGTCGTTCCCATCAGGACAATCCTCTCGATGACGGCGACAGGTTTCTGCGACGGGTGCCCGGTTTGTTCATTTCTTCCGACGAACCCGCAAAGCAATGGCTCTTCGATTACGCTCGGTGGCCCCGGGATGAAACGGAGCTTGCCCTGCTTAAACTTTTGAAGTTGAACCTCGTTTAGGAAGTTCTCGACGTGCATCTTGGCGTCTGGCTTCGACAAATGGAGGCATGTCATTTGAGCTGAGCGCCATCCACGAATCATCGACGGTGAGTTCTTGTAGAACCACGTGATCCAGCGCCGCAGGGAAAGCGGTTTGGGTATCTTGTCCACAAAGTGAGCAATGATCTCAGGAAAACCCCAGAAGAAAAGGTGCTCTGAGAACGGCTCAAGAGATTTGAGAACGTTCACGATATATTGCTGGTAGTCGTCTCTTTCGCCGCCGACACCTTTATTATACCACGGATCGAACACGGTGGTCTCGGCCTTGATTCCGAGCAGGGCCAAGAGCCGGGCGGACACATGTATGTCCAAGGGCGGCAGAATGACGACGCCCTGATTCGCTAGTGCGGCCTCGATCTTCTCCCGGGTTTCCGCAAGAAGCCTGTGCAGGCGGTTACCGTTGTTCTTCATGTCTCCTGCCTCCTGATGTTTCCGTCCTTCAGGATTGTATACCCGAAATAGCGCAGAAGGAAATGAAATACTTCCCTTTTCTCCGCCTCTGAGGCAAACTGGACAATGGCATAGGTATTCAGCTTCCCAGTGGTCGTGTCCCAGTAGTTCTTCTTGGTGACTTGGTGTCTACCACATAGTGCCTGCCACTGTTCTGGATCCTTGGGGTCGGCATCTGGATTGAGAGAGTGGGGGTTCTTGTGATCCGGAGTCAGTTTCACTCGTCCTCCTCCGACAGGATCATTCTCTCCGTCGTTCAGTCCGCAGACCATGCCGCCTTCGTTCCACTCGCAGGCGCAACCCGCTCTTTTGAGCACGGCCATCCATGTGGCGTCCGTTGGCCGAACGCGTTTGCCGGCACCGCCTCGTTTCCGCTTGTGCGGCATTAAGTATTCCTGAACTTTCAGGTCCCCCCGGTTCCTCCAAGACAGAATGGTGTAGCCGTCATCCGTGCGGAGTTCGGACAATCGCTGGTGCCAATTCTCGGGTTGACGTCCAGAGTCGGGGTCCGTTGCGGCCTCGATGATCTGCTCTCGCGTTAAGACTTTGCCCAGGTTGTCGAGGAAGATCGCCTGGATCCGCTTCTTGACGCTCTTCTGTCGATATGGCCCTTTTGGTTTTCCGTAAACCTTTTGGGTGTTCTTGCGTGCCATTCAGGTTCCCTTTCTCCTATTCTCCCGTCCAACGCTGGGAGCATACGTTGTTGACTAGGTTGAATAACTTTCACTGCCCCTCGCCCATGCCGGAGTATAGGTGTAACAATTTCAGGTTAAAAGAAATTTCTTTGCTTTATCATCCTGGAAATAGTGGACAGTCATGAATGGCAGAATGGCATGAAGATAAGGAGGGAGTAAGTTATTGGTAAACAGTAGGTTATGCGTAAGAGAAACGCGTGGCGGACATACTCCTCGGCTCGGCCCTTTGCCGGGCCGTGCCTGAACATCCGGCGGGGTTTTCTCGTCTTACGATTAGCGGCCGGTGCGGCGCGGTCTGCGCTTTGAGCTTGCTTGAGGGGCCGGCGGGGCGATACGATCAGGTTCTACGAGGCGGCGCCGTCTCGCGGAGTCAGGGCGCCGTCTCGCGGAGCCAGGAGAGTGGAGTATGAGCGTGAACTTGCGTCGAATGACGATAATCGCGGCGGCGACGGTTGCGGCGTTGGCGGCGTTGGCGGCTTTTGCCGGGAGCGTGGCTGCGGCGGTTGCGGCTGGGCCGTCGGCAGCGGCTGGTCCGTCGGCGGGCGGCGTGGTTGCGGCGGCAGCGGTTGAGGTGTCGGCGGATGACCGGCTGGCGGCGGCGCGGCGGTTTGTCGATAAGTCCGACCGGTACATGCACCACAGCAAGCTGCGGCGCGGGATGGAAGGTTACGGCCTGACCGTCATGGCGGGCACGGAGCCTGTGCGTTTCAAGGCCGTGGTGGTTTCCGTGGTCACCAACTTTGGGCCTCACCAGGACGTGATCCTCGCGCGGCTCAGCGGGCAGAACCTCGAGCACACGGGGATCATTGCCGGCATGAGCGGCTCGCCGGTGTACTTTACGGATCCCGACGACGGCAAGGAAAAGCTCGTGGGGGCGGTGGCTTACGGCTGGCAGGCGCAGAAGGACGCGATTTGCGGCATTCAGCCGATAACGCAGATGCTCGCGGCCGGGCGGACCTTCGCGCACCTCGAGCCGATTACTCCGGCCACGCCTGACGACAAGGGCCAGCCGGTGGGGGACCGGGCAGGTAAAGACAAGGCCGGTGATGCGGGTAAGGCCGGTGATGCGGGCAAGGCCGGTGATGCGGGCAAGGCGGGCGATGATGCGGGCGATGCGGGCAAGGGCCAGAGCAAGGCTGTCGATCCCCTTGCAGCCAGGGATGGCGGCGGGGCGCTGCCGGCCGGCGATGCGGGCAAGGCCGAGAGCAAGGCTGTCGATCCCATTGCAGCCAGGGATGGCGGCGGGGCGCTGCCGGCTGGGCGGGATTGGGACGGCTTCCTCGCGGCCTTGCTGGACCCCAATAAGGCGGACTTCGTATCGCTGTTCATGCCGCGGCGCGCGACGGCACAAACCGCCGCCCCGGCCCTGGTGCCGCTGGCGACGCCGCTGATGGTTTCGGGCTTCAGCGCCGCCGGGCTGGCCGAGGCTTCGCGGCTGCTGGCGCCGCTGGGGATCATGCCGGTGGCTTCGGGCGGGGTCAACGCCGACGTTGGCGAGGCCGCCAAGGACGCCAAGCTGGTTCCCGGCGGCGGCATAGCCGTGCCGATCGTTACCGGCGACACGGACATGACGGCCATCGGGACTGTCACGGATGTCTTCAACGGGCGGGTGCTGGCGTTCGGGCACGCTTTCTTCGCCGAGGGCGCGACGGACCTGCCGATAGCCCCGGCGTACATTCACACGGCCGTGGCGGGCGTGCTGCGGAGCTTCAAGCTCGGCGCGGGGCTGGACGTCGTGGGCACGCTTCACAGCGACGAGGCGGTGGCGGTCTCTGGCGAGATCGGTCCCAAGCCCGGAATGATCCCCATGACTCTGACGATCAACCGCAATGACACGGCCCGCAAGGAGGTCTACAACTACCGGATCTGCAATCACCGTCTCCTGACGGCCCTGGGAGCGAGCATGGTGCTGGGCAACGCCATTGACGGCTGGCACGGCATGCCGGAGCAGCACACGATGCGCTACACGGTGGCTGTGGACTTCGGGCGGCTGGGCAAGTACCAGGCGGCGGGCATTACGACTGACCGCGAGTCAATAGCGGCCAGTTCGGACACGCTGCGTCCGATCACGGCGATGCTGGACAACCCGTTCGGCCAGCGTGTGGCGCCCACGCGGATCGACGTTGAGATAACGGTCCAGCCGGGCTCGCTGGCGGCTTCGCTGGTGGACTTCAAGCTCGACGGGCAGTTGTATCGGCCCGGCGAGACGGCTACGGGCGTCGCGACGATCAGGCCGCTGCGAAAGGACCCGCGGCAACTGGCGGTCAAGTTCCACTTGCCCGAGGACATCGCCGACGGCACGTACGAGTTGACGGTCTGCGACGCCGCCGCAAGCATGATGGCGGAGCAGCGCGAGATGCCCCAGCGGTTCGCGCCGCGCACGTGCGAGCAGTTGCTAAAGGCGATCCAGCACGTCGTTTCGGGCAGGTCGGACCAGCTTTACCTGCGGCTGCCGCTGCCGGGCCGCGGCGGGCTTGCCATCGAGCGGGCGGAGATGCCCGACCTGCCGGCCAGCAGGGCGCAGATCCTCTCGCAGGCGGCAATACCGGAGACCCGCGGCTTCCAGCGAAGCCTGGTCCAGACGCTCAAGACGCATTACCTTATCGACGGCTCGGCCAGCGCGACCTTCACGGTTCAGCGCGAGCCGGCAGCAACGATCCTTCGCAAGAAGTAGTGGATGGTAGCCGGTCAAACTGACTGATTTCGAAAGCCCCGAATGGGGCGACAGTTTTTAGCCGGCCCTTGGGGCCCCTTACGGGGGGGGCGTAAGCCCCCGGAGGAAATGCGCTTATAACAAGAGCCCCGATGGGGCGACAGAAGAACGCACCATTGGCAGAGCAGGAAGTTTGTTCTGTCGCCCCTTCGGGGCTCATTTGTATAAATGACCCTATTCCGGGGGCTTACGCCCCCGGCTAAATGCTGCCGGCCCTATCGGGCCTGAGAAACCATTCAATTTGCATTACTTTGCGAAACAACAAAGGAATACCCGCATGAAACGCTGGACCGGTTTTGCCCTGCTTTCGACAATCGTACTTCTGTCGGCCTCGTCGGCGCTGGCCGTCAGGCCCGCAACGTGGATACACAACACGGAGGCCCAGTTCAGCCCGGGCAAGTTCGACTGCACCGTCTCGACCTCGCTTGGCGAGATCCGCCTGGCGCGCGGAATAAAGGTCATGGCGGGCAGCGAGAGTTGCCCGGCCGTGGTCTCCTGCATCGCCAAGGTCGGCGACACGCTGTTTGCCGGGGCGGGCGATGAGGCGGTGGTGTATCGGCTCGACGGCGACAAGCTCGTCAAGCACCGCGAGCTCCCGGCCGCGATGATCGCGTGCATTCTGCCGTCGGGCGACGGGCTGCTGGTCGGGTCGGGCGGCGGCGAGAAGCCGGGGCTGTGGCGTATTGACGGGCAGGGCAAGAGTTCGTGCGCGTGGTCCGACGAGAAGGTCAAGTACGTCTGGGCGATCGTGGCCGGCCTGGACGGCGGCTATTATGTCGCGACCGGGCCTGAGGGCAAGGTCTTCGCCATCGACAGGGACGGCCATGGCCGGGTCATCTACGATGCCGGCAAGCTGGCCAAGAACGTGCTGTGCCTTGCGGCGGGGCCGGAAGGCAAGCTCTACGCCGGCACCGGCGACAAGGGCCTGATCCTCGAGATCGACCCAAAGGCCAAGACAGGCCGCGTGCTTTACGACCCGGCCGAGAAGGAAGTCGCCGCCCTGCTGGTCGCCGCGGATGGGTCGCTTCTGGCGGCCACGTCGGACGCGTCCAAGGCCGGCCCGGACGGCAAGAAGACGCCGGCGACGACCTTCGAAGGCAAGGCCGACAAGACCAAGCCGGCCCCGGCCAGCAAGCCCGATGACGAGAAGGAATCCGCCGCCACCGCCCCAGCCGAGACTACGCAAGACAGGCCCAAGGCCGATGCGAAGGCCGCGGATGCGGGCAAGGGCGACGACGACCGGAAGAACGCCGACGCTGAAAAGGCCAAGCCCAAGGCCCAGAAGCCCAAGGGCGCCGTCGGCCCGGACGATCTCAAGGCGGATGAGCCGGCGAAAAAGCCGGCTGACGGCAAGGCCGACGGCAAGCCCGGCGAAAAGCCCACGGACAAGCCGACGGACAAGCCCACGGACAAGCCGACGGACAAGCCGGCGGACAAGCCGACGGACGGTAAGGCCGTCGTGGCCGCCAAACCGCAGGGGCCGGCAATGCTCCAGGTCCTCGGCGACCCGGCGCCGACTGGAGGTTCAGACGAGCCGAAAGCGATCAACACCGCCATGGCCCTGCCGCCGGGCACACGGATTATCCGCATGCCTGCCCGCCCCGACAGCGGCGGCGACAACGCACCGCCGGCGCCGGCGCCCGAGGCCAAGGGCAACGCCGTCTACCGCGTCCAGCCGGATGGGCTGGTCGAGACGATCTTCCGCCGGCCGGTGACAATCCTCGCCATGGCCGAGGCGGACGGCAGGCTCATCCTGGCCACAGGCAACGGCGGCGGGATCTACGGCGTCTCGCCCGACGGCGACGAGGTCGCGCTCATCGCCGACACCGACGCCAAGCAGGTAACCTGCCTGGAAGTCGAGAAGTCCGGCGAGATCGTCTTCGGCACCGCCAACAAAGGCTCCATCGCCCGCCTGGCCGGCGGATTGGCGCGAAAAGGCACCTTCGTTTCCCAGGCCTTGGACGCCCAGCAGATCGCCAAGTGGGGCACCATGCAGGTGGCGGGCACGGCCCCGGCCGGGACGCACGTGACAATCGCCACGCGCAGCGGAAACGTCGGCGAGCCGGACGAGCAGACATGGAGCACCTGGTCGAAGGAAGTTCCGCTGGAAAGCGGCTTCCTGGCGATCGGCGCGCCGGCGGGGCGGTTCCTCCAGTACCGCCTGTCGCTCTCGACGAGAAATCCCAAGGTCACGCCGAGCGTCTCCGGCGTGCAGGTCGTCTACCAGGTGGGCAACCTCCACCCGACGCTGGCCGGCGTGAATGTGACCGCCAGCGAGAAAGGCCCGCAAGGCAACGAGCCGCCAAGCTCGCCGAAGGCCTACCGCCACGTGGATATCAAGGCGCTCGACCAGAACGGCGACAAGCTGCGCTTCGAGATCGCCTTCCGCGAGATCGGCTCGCAAGGCTGGATCGTGATCACCGACGACCTGATGCTGCCCAAGTTCATCTGGGATACCCGCGGCGTCGGCGACGGCACGTACGAGCTGCGGATTGAGGCGTCCGACGACCCGTCCAACCCCGCCGGGCAGGCGCTGTCCAGCGCCCGGATCAGTGAGCCGGTGGTCGTGGACAACACCGCGCCGGTGGTGGGGCGCCTCTCGGCCAAGCCCGCCGGCGAGAAGGTCATCGTCGCCGGGCAGGTCGAGGACGCCGCCAGCAGGGTCGCCGAGATCGAGTACTCCGTCAACAGCCAGGACAAGTGGCACGCCGTCGGCCCGGCCGACGGAATCTGCGACTCCAATATCGAGAAGTTCAGCTTCGACGTCGAGGACCTCAAGCCCGGCACGCACCGCATCGCCGTGCGCGCGACGGACATCTACGGCAACGTCGGCTACGGGTCCGTGAGCGTGCGGGTCGGCAAGTAAGCAAGAAGATTTCAACGCAGAGCACGCAGAGCACGCAGAGAAGAAGAGAAGAAGAGAAGAGGAGAAGAAGAGAAAAGGAACCGGACAATATGACTAAGCACACTGTAACGCTTATTCGTGGCGACGGCACGGGGCCCGAACTGGCCGAGACGGCGCGGCGGTGCATCGACGCGGCCCTTGAGCTTACCGCCGGGGCCGGGAGCATCGAGTGGCGCCTTTGCGAGGCCGGCGTGGACATCGTGGAGACCGCCGGCACGCCCATGCCCCAGGAGACCATCGACTCCGTCCGCGCCACTGACGCGACCCTCAAGGCGCCGATCACCACGCCCGTCGGCACGGGCTTCCGCAGCGTGAACGTCCTTCTGCGCCAGACGCTCGATCTCTACTGCTGCCTTCGGCCTTGCAAGAGCTACGCCGGCGTGCGCAGCCGGTACGAGGGCGTGGACCTCGTCATCGTCCGCGAGAACTGCGAGGACCTCTACGCGGGGGTCGAGTTCGAGAAGGGCAAGTGCGAGACGGCCGAGCTTATCGAGTTCATCAACAGGCTCTCGAAGGACAGGAAGATAAAGACCCGCCCGGACACCACGGGCATATCCATAAAGCCCATCAGCGTGGAGAACACCACTCGCATATTCCATTACGCGTTCAAGTACGCCCGCGAGCATGGCCGGCGGAAGGTAACGGGCGTACACAAGGCGAACATAATGAAGTTTACCGACGGCCTGTTCAAGGCCGTTGGCGAGGAGATAGCCAAGCAGTATCCGGACATCGAGTACGAGGACCGCATCGTCGACAACATGTGCATGCAGCTCGTGCAGAAGCCCGAGCTTTACGACGTGCTGGTCCTGCCGAACCTTTACGGCGACATACTGAGCGACCTGTGCGCGGGGCTGGTGGGCGGGCTGGGCGTCGCGCCGGGGGCAAACATCGGCGACAGCGGGGCGGTCTTCGAGGCAACGCACGGCTCGGCCCCGAAGTACAAGGGGCTAAACAAGGTCAACCCCACGGCCATGATTCTGTCCGGCAAGCTGATGCTGGACTACCTGGGCGAAGCCGCCGCCGGCCAGCGCCTGGAGGCCGCCGTCGCCAAGGTTATCGCCGAAGGCACGCACGTGACCTACGATATGAAACCCAATCGCGACGACCCGACCGCGGTAGGCACCAGCCGGATGGCCGATGCGATAATCGAGGCGATGCGGTAGCTGGGAAAAGCAAAGACGTAGCCTGGAACCAGGAACCCGGAACCCGGAAAAGCAAGAGCGGAACCGAGAAGAGAACTGGGTAACACGTTGTCTTGCTTTTGAGGCCTGCTCGCTTCAGCGAGCAGGAAGAGTGGAACCGGACACTTTGCATGCGGTGGAGAAAAGTCCATAGGACCTATGGGACCTATATGACCTATAGGACCTATGCTTGCCCGTTCCGCGTGCGAATAAACCTGAAGCCTGTAGCCTGTAGCCTGTGGCCTGAAGTCGGTACACTGTCGCTCATACGATGGATCAGCGGACGGCCAAGGAAATCCTGAGTTGCCGGCGCGACGACCTCGGCGCGTCGTGCATCCGCGCGGCCTTGTGGGTCGCGAGCAAGCCGTACGCCCTTGCAATGCGGCTGCGGCGATGGGGCTATCGGCGCGGAGTGCTTGCCTCGCACGATGCGCCCGTGCCGGTGATTTCCGTGGGCAACCTGACTGCCGGCGGCACGGGCAAGACTCCCATGGTCGCCTGGATCGTCCGCCACCTCACCGAGGCGGGGCGAAAGCCCGCGATCGTCATGCGAGGCTACCGGGCCGGAAAGGCCGCACCCTACGCCGCGCCAAGAAGCGACGAGGCGGAGTTGCTGGCCCAACTCACGGGCTGCCCCGTCATCGTCGAGCCGGACCGCCTTGCCGGAGCGCGCCGGGCCGCCGATGGCGGCTGCGACGTGGTTATCCTCGACGACGGCTTTCAGCACCGCCGACTGAGGCGCCAACTCGACATCGTCCTCATCGACGCCGTCGAGCCGCTGGGCTTCGGGCACTGTCTGCCGCGAGGCCTGCTGCGCGAGCCGCCGGGGGCCCTGGCCGACGCGGACGCCGTCGTCATCACCCACGCCGATGAAGTGACGCCCGAGCGACTGACCGAGTTGCGGCGCAAACTTGCCGCCCTGTGCAATCCATCCGCCACGATAGCCCAGGCGGCCCACAAGCCCGTGGCCGTCATCGACGACGCGGGCCGGCTGCACCCGCCGACGGACCTGACCGAGCGGGCCGTTCTGGCCTTCTGCGGGCTTGGAAGCCCGGAGCATTTCTTCGAGTCCCTGGCCAGGCTCCGGGCGAATGTCGTCGCCGCAAAGGCCTTGGACGACCACGCCGACTACAGCCCGGCCATCCTGGCTGAGCTTTCCGATCAGGCCAGGGCTGCCGGCGCCGAGATCATGGTCACCACGCAAAAAGACCACGTCCGCCTGGCTCACCTTGCCGTGCCGGCGGGCGCCCGGATATGGCAGCTCGCCGTTGAGATGGACGTTACGGCCGGGCGGGATGAACTGCTGGGGAGGATCATTGGCAGCGCATCGCGGCGATAGACCGCATCCCGATTACGGATTGCGAAGTCCCGAGCGCGGTCGGGGGGCGGATTGCGGGTTTTTATACGGGGAACGAGGGGATGTTCCAAATGTTGTTGTGTAATAGGGCAGGCCTCCGTGCCGTTCAGCGGTTGGTGTCTGTGGCCAACGCGCAAGAAGCACCAGCCTTTGGAGTGCGGCGGCAGAGTCCTGAAAGGACGGCGACGCCGCTTTGGCTCGACCACGGATAAGCTACGCCGCACCGGCGCGATCCAAAGCGGCGTCGGCGCCGCTACGCGGCTCTGCCGCCGCACTCCAAAGGGCAAGCCTTCGCCGAGGCATCTTCAAACTTCGGCACGCCATCAATTCCAGCGGGACAGCACCGACAAAGGGAATCCCCCCTCGACTGCGCTCGGGACTTCGCAATCCGCGATCGACACGTAACAACGCCCGCTGGGTGATTGCATTGGCCTGTGCGGGCCGCTAGAATACGACACCGTTATGCATAACATCATGCAATGTCTGGAGGGCTTTGGCTCGCCGCGTGTTGCGCTGCTGGGCGACTTCATGCTCGACCGCTACGTCTACGGAGAGGTCGACCGCATCAGCCCCGAGGCGCCCGTGCCGGTGCTCAAGGTCGTCCGCCAGGAAAGCAGGCCGGGCGGGGCCGCCAACGTTGCCGCGGGCGTCTTGGCGCTCGGCGGGAAGATAGCCTGCATCGGCGTGGTCGGGCAGGATCACGCGGCTGAGGAACTGTCCAACCTGCTTGTCTCATCGGGGGCCGAGACGTTCAGCCTGATCCGCCTGCCGGGGCGGGCGACGTCGGTGAAGATCCGCTACGTCGGCTTGGCGCAGCATCGTCGGGTCCAGCAGATGATCCGCGTGGACCACGAGGAGACCCGGCCGGTGCCGGATAACGTCTGGGCGACGCTGCGTTCAGCCGTGGCGGCCGAGGCGCGGAAGGTGCCGGTCCTGGCGATCGAGGACTACAATAAAGGTGTATTGACGGACGATTCCTGCCCCCGGATGATTGCCGACGCGCGGCAGTTGGGTTGCCAGGTGATCGTGGACCCGGCGCTGATCGGCGACTACCGCCGCTACCGAGGCGCGACGCTGCTGACGCCCAACCGTTACGAATGCGAGTTGGCCGGCGGGATACGAATCGTCGATGAGCCGAGCCTTGCGGCCGCGGCACAGCGTCTTCTGGAGATCGCCGATGCCGAGGCGATGCTGGTGACGCTGGACAAGGAAGGCTGCTTCCTCCAGGTGCGAGGCCAGACGGGCCGGCGGATACCCTCGCCCAAGCCGCGGGCGGTTTACGACGTTACGGGCGCCGGCGACATGGTGCTGTCGGCCCTGGCCGTGGCGCGGGCCGAGGGCTGCGACTGGGACTGCTCGGCCATGCTCGCCAACGTCGTCGGCGGGCTGGAGGTCGAGCGCTTCGGCGTGGTGCCCATTACGCGGCGCGAGGTGCATGACGAGCTTAGGCACCTGGTCGGCCTGCGCGGGGCGAAGGTCCTTCATCGCAAGAGCCTGGCCGAGGAAGTCCACCGGCGCCGCCTGGCCGGCGACGTGGTGGTCTTCACCAACGGCTGCTTCGACCTGCTGCACATGGGCCACGTGCGATACCTCCAGCAGGCCCGCGAGTTGGGCTCGTGCCTGATCGTCGCGATAAACTCCGACGACAGCGTGCGCAGGCTCAAGGGTCCAGGCCGGCCCATCATCGGCCAGGACGAGCGCGCGGAGATGCTCGGCTCGCTGGAGTCCGTGGATTACGTTACTATATTTGACGAGGACACGCCGACGGAGCTGCTGGAGCTGCTCCGCCCGGACGTGCTGGCAAAGGGCGGCAGCACGCCGCACGTGGTGGGGCGCGAACTCGTCGAGGCGTACGGCGGGCGCGTGCTCACGCTGGACCTCGTCGAGGGGCCCAGCACCACGAAGATCATCGAGCGCATCATGGACTCCGGCGCCAAACAGAGTTGACGCTCTGTCGGCCACCGCGGGGCCCGGCGCGAAAGCAAGGAGAGCACTCATGGCCGGTAAGGCAGTATTTCTCGACCGCGACAACACCGTTATGGAGGACCCCGGCTATATCGGCGACCCCAAGGTGGTGAAGCTTCTGCCGGGGGTGGAGCTGGCGCTTAAGAGCCTCAGCCAGTGCGGCTACAAGCTGGTGGTGGTGACCAACCAGTCCGGCATCGCGCGCGGGCTGCTGACGGAGCAGACGCTCGATAAGATTCACGCCGAGCTGCGCCGGCAGTTGTCGCAGCGCGGAGCGCACCTCGACGCGATCTACTACTGCCCGTTCCACCCCGAAGGCACGATCGAGGAATACGCCAAGGAGTCCGACCTCCGCAAGCCCCAGCCGGGCATGTTGCAGTTGGCGGCAAAGGAACTGGACATCGACCTTTCCCAGAGCTGGATGGTCGGCGACAGCGCCCGGGACATCGAGGCCGGGCAGCGGGCCGGGTGCAAGACCATCCGCGTCCGCTCGCGGGCGGACCATCACGCCACGCCGGGCCTGGAAAACGACGAGGACGTCCAGGCCGACTACACCGTGCGAAACCTTGTCGACGCCGCGCGGGTGATATTACGCGCGCCGCGCCAGGCGCCAGCCCCCGCGGCAGGGCGGGCCGCGACGCCCTCCGCGCAGGTGGGCCAGGGCGCCGCGCCGTCGGCCAAGCCGCCGATGCCCCCGTTGGCGGGCAGGCAGCCGCCGGCGGCCGACGTCGCAGCCGACGTCCCCGGCGATATCGGCGCCGCCCAGCCGGCGGACGAGGAACTCGACCAGCACCAGATCCGCGCCGAAATCCTCCGCCACGTCCGCCAGATCGCTCGCCAGGAGCAGACCGAGGAGTTCAGCTTCGTCAAGCTCCTGGCCGGCATAGTGCAGGTCTTCGCGATTCTGGGCCTGGGCATGGTGGTCGTCAAGATGCTCGGCGATAACAACCAGGAAGCGTCGCTCTGGGCACAGGTCACGATTATCCTTCAACTCATGAGCCTGACGCTGTTCTTCGCCGTGAAGCGAAAGTAGGTTCCGCCATGCCGCTGAGCATCCGCTGGCGAATGATCCTGGCGATGAACCTGCTCGTCGCGGCGGTAGGTTCGGCCGTGGGGTACGTGGGCATCGAGGCGGCTGCCTCGCAGGTCGCGCAGAGGCTGGTGCAGGAGTCGGCCCGCAACGCCGCCGACCTGTTCAGCGCGCAGAGTTGGCCGCTGGACTCCGACGCCCTGATGGCCCAGTCGGCGAAGCTCCTGGGGGCAGAGACAGCCAGCCTGCCCGCCGACGGCGGGAAGATCATCCCATCGTCGCTGCCGCCGGCACTGCGGATCGAGCTTCAGGCCCAGATCGCACCCGACGGCGCCGCGCCGTCAATAGTCGTCCTGGGCACCAAACGCTACTGCGTGGGCACTGCCATGGTCCGGCGGGGCGCCGCCGACCTCGCCGAGCAGCAGCGGCGGCGGCTGCTTCTGCTGGTGCCCGAGCAGAGGGTCATCGAGGCACAGAGGCAGGTCGCCGGCCGAATCGCACTGTTCACCCTTCTGGCGATTCTCGCCGCCACGGCGGTGGCGTTCTGGCTTTCCACCAGCATTGCCCGCCCCGTCCGCCGACTGGCCGACCGCATGGACCGCCTCGAGGCCCAGAGCGAGTCCGCCGCCTGCCAGCCGCCCAAACGGCCTCGGGCGGCCGGGCCAAGCGAGCTTGTCCGTCTGACCCGGAGCTTTGATGAGCTGCTCGCCCGCCTGGCATCGGCAAGGAGCCAACTCGACCGCTCTGCCCGCCTGGCCGGGCTGGGCCAGCTCGCCGCGTCGGTGGCTCACGAACTGCGAAACCCCCTCAGCGGAATCAAGATGAACGCCCGCGTCCTGGCCGACGAACTGGGCAGCCAGGCCCCGGCCGACCAGAGCATCGACCACATCATCCGCGAAATCGACCGCATGGACCTCTACCTCCAGGAACTCCTGAACCTGGCGTCGGACTCCACCGGCCCCAGCGGGGCAGATTCCGTCGGGGCAGGCGCCGTCGGGGCGGGTTCCACCGGCGCAGGCACCACCGGGGCAGGCCCAACCGGCGCAGGTCCAACCGGGCCAAGCACCGTCAGGGCGGGTTCCACCGGCGCAGGCCCAACCGGGCCAAGCACCGTCGGGGCGCGCCTTGGCGGGGCGGGCACCACAGGGGCAGGTCCAACCGGGGCGGGCACCACAGGGGCATGTCCAACCGGGGCGGGCCACGTCGGGGCGGGTTTCACCGGGCCAGGCCCCAACGGGGCCGGCTTGGCGCAGGCCGCGCCGCCGGCCGAGCAGGTGAACTTGGGCGAACAGGCGACTTCCGTGCTGAAGCTCCTCTCCGGCCGGTGCCAGCACGCCGGCGTCACTGTCCATACCGACTACAGCCAGGCCGCGGCACTGGCGCTGGCCGATTCGGGGCGCATCCGGCAGGTGATACTCAACCTCGCCCTCAACGCCCTGGACGCGATGCCCCACGGCGGCAAGCTCTCGATAGCGGTCATGCCCGCCGACGCGGACGCGCCGACAATGTCTGCCGACGCCGGTGCCGACACCACCGATGCCGGTGACACCGCCGAAACCGACGCCTATGCCGCCTCTGAGAACGTGTATGAAAACCGTAGCATGGGCATCTTGCCCATGAGTCCCACGGGCATCTTGCCCGTGGCGAAAGCCCGCGATCAGCACGGCCGGGACGGCCGTGCGACTCACGGGCAAGATGCCCGTGCTACGGGCAACGC
>Ga0315285_10000443_pt1 | contig 43124 bp, 75 predicted proteins | sample YL17G09_36_MG_FD_203698 | JGI IMG/M metagenome (GOLD analysis project Ga0315285, IMG submission 203698) | Sediment microbial communities from Yellowstone Lake, YNP, Wyoming, USA - YL17G09_36 | ecosystem: Environmental > Aquatic > Freshwater > Lake > Sediment | place: USA: Wyoming | collected...
TTTGATTTCATTGTTTTTGGGCTCGCTATAACGGCATGGCTGACTTACAAGATGGTTAGCCCATGTCTTTACAGGGTTGCCATAGGCATCTTGAGCGCCTGCAGTAAAACGCCTGATAGTGGCGGTGTTTATCAATAAATCGGTATAGCTCATTCGCTCTCCTCAAATTCACCGATTGCCGCCAAGTCCATCTCCGCATAATCTACTACTGGCCCGGAGCCAGAGGCGTCACGGTATCGTTGAGCCAGAGCAAGCATATTGTCTGTTTGTTTCTTTGTGTAGGCATAGTCGCCTATCTTTTCGCTGGTAGAACTCTCTGATAAAGAAGCTGCCCATGCTTCAAGAGCTAAGGCTGCCGCAAGCAAAATGTCATCACTGGCCTCATCTAAGAAGACCTGTATCTCCTCATCGGTAAAGTGAAAAGAAGTACCATCAGTATCTGCTATTTTCAGCCTGACTTTACCGATATTAGTTGTAAGAACATAAGTAAATGACATTTTTCTATGCCGTCCTTTTCCAAACATAAACTACGAAATATGGTGGCAAGTGGCTTGGTGAACTGTGACTTAGTATTGGAGTATTATGGCTATGCCCAATCGTTGCTGTATTAGCCGTGCTAGTTCCAAGTTTAGAAGTAGCGGCAAAGGTGCTAGTTGCTGTTGCGGGATGGTCGGTATGCGTATGGGTCTTTGCCCCACCTGTCTCTTCTGCAACATCAAAGTCGGCATCAGTTGCCTTTTGACCAACCAGAAACTGCCCCTGAGCTATCTGACTCCAAGTACCATACCCAAGTAGGGCATTGGGATCAGTATTAACCACAGCAAGAAAGACAGCACCAACAGGGAAAGTATTAACAGCGTGACTATGCAACGCAGTTGCCTCTCCTGCTGTTAACTCTGGATGGCCAGGATATTTCTTTTCAGCAGCCATTTTAACTCTCAGCCGTATCGCTCTGCTCTATTTCCTGTTTACCGTCTGAATGCGTCTGTAATGCGTAAATCTTTTTCTGCCCTGATGTAGGTCTGCTGATAACAATCTTACGGGCATCGTCTGCAAGCCCGACTATACTATCCCGAATAGCCGTAGCAGTAGGATTTACTTCAGCTCCCGCTGCAATACCTGCCAATTTAGCCGCAGCCACAGAATCCAAGTCTGCTAAGTCCGCATAAGCTGCTGCATTTGGGTCTAAATAGATTTTCTCTATCGCCATTTTGCACCTCCTTATATCTTAGAATCATATTCCACAACTAATCTTTTTGTTGGTGGGTCGACATATAAATTAGTAACTTTATATTTGTTAGGTGGAGGAGTGAATTCAGGAATAACAATATCTAAAACAAGCACCCACCGCTTTTTATTTTTATCCCATACATAGGTCGCTGCCATAACTCTCCTATTTATAAGTTACTGTCAAATCAGCTGTGCCAGTTATAACGATGTAGATTCCAGTTGAAATTCTGGCACCATACATCAAGGTCACCGGATGCGAAGTTGCTGCGGTCAAAGTTCCGAGCAGAGTGCCAGCAGCAGTCAGGCCGTCATATATGGCAACTGAACTCTGTGCTGCTATTGAATTGACAACAATGGTATGTAGCGCACCAGTGCCAGTCTTAACTAGAAGTGTTCCGGTTACATTCTTTACTTCCCAAGGGAAGTCAATTACAGATTGCATATCTCACCTCTCAGTCCCCCTAGAGGGAGAGGGAAGGGGTGACCTCCAACCTCCCCCTCTAAGAGCAAAATTTACCTCGTATCGGCAACGGTGTTGACGTAAGTCGCTCGCCAATCCAGCTTGTTTGCGCCGAAACACTGTCTCACCCTGTAGAGAATGTTGTCGGTAGCAAAATCGCCGGTCATTGGGCCAACATCGCCTCCACCTACCGAGACCTTATCCGAAGCCTTCATGCAGATTTCGGGATTCTCATGGCCTTGCAAGTAATCGCATTCCACGGCTGCGATATTTGCTGGGTCGGCAAACAGATACCAGGTATTCTGTGTAAAGCCAGCAGTGCCAGCAATCGATAGCCAAGGGTCTATCACGAGCTGCAAACCATACTGGGCTAGGACGTTGGTTGTCGGCATCGCAACCGGTACAGTCAAGCCAACATCAGCATCCGTTATCCACATCTTGTTAGCCGAGGTCAGGATTTGTCGAGCGGTAAACTCCAATCCACCATCAGAGATAACGAGAAACTTCGGGCGGTTCCGCATCGGCTGTCCGCTTGGATGCCTGAATGCCTGCATCCTAGCCACATCCAATTCGAGGTTGCCGATGGTAAGCGGCAGGACTCCGGCATTCACGCCGACCTCATACAGGTTTCCGCCCGCATGAGTGCCTACATCGTTTGCATAAGAGTTGACAGCCAGATAATGCTCAGTGTTAGCCGCCAGCCATGCAAATTCATTGGGGGTGTTCTGTAGCGCCCCCAGATCATCCGCGAGTATGGCTTCCCAAGAAATGTCTAACTGGTTGCCGTACTTCCTGGCATAGACATCGAACTTGGTTTCGGTTTTCTTGACGGGCAGGTATTCACCCTTCTCGGCTACCTCGCCAAGAATCATGCCGGTATTAGCGATGGCGAATCTTTTACCACCCACCCACGGATAGAGTCTGTTTATCTTGCCTATCCGCATGTACTGTTTCCAGACAGGTTCGATGGCTTGGTAAGCCGCTAACACTTGCCTGTCAGTGACATCGGCGAACAGCAAAGGAAAGTCCGATGTGGTCATAGCTTCCCTTATCACATATTCAGCCTTCCACTGAGGCAACCTTGAAGCGTTGGAAAGCACTTCTTGAACTTTGGCAAGCCGCTGTTTCCAATCTTCAGGCTTTTTTATCTCAGAGATGGCATGGTAGCCATCCCATCCTTCCATTAACTTCATAAGTTCCATATTATTGAACCTCCTTCTTTGTTACTTTTTCGGCAGTTTTCTTTTCGTCTGCCTCTTTTTGTGCTTGGGTTATAGCTCTCCGTGAATCAATATCCTTCTGTACCAGTTCATTGGCCACTGAAGCGCCCTCGAGTTGACCGATAAACTTGTCGATTTCCTCGACTTGTCTGGTCAGCTGAAGTCGCTTATAAGCCAACTCCTGAATTTTAGAGACGGTTGTTTCCTTCCGGCTCTTCAGGTTATCGATTACTGGGTCGCCAGTTATTTCAATCTTCACTTCAACTCCTTATGCCCAAGCGATTACTGGAATACAATATTTTGTCCCATTTACATTGATTGGGATTTCAAATACTGTATTGCCAACTGCGGCAACGTTAGCTTTGAGACCAGCACCTCTGCCAATCTCTGTCTGGAACCAACTCTGGACTCCACCCAGAGTGCCATCGCCCATTATCTGAATTGCCGATTGTATTGCTGGAGCGCAACCTGCGCCGCCCATAGCAATCGCAATTCCAAACGATTCTGAGATGACGGTAGAGACTTCGTTGGAAATGGCCACATACAGTCCATAAATCCGAGTATGAGTGCTGGCATGACTTACGTGAGTCTGGAATCGCCCAGCAAAAAGGTCGCCACCTGTCGAAGCCGTGTCATCCTCAAGCCGGATGTAGATACCACACATGTCTTCATCGGCATGTAGTGCATTGGCAAGGCCGATAAAGCACTTCATCCAGGCATACTCTAGTCCCCAGGACTCTTGGGTTTCGCCACCAGCCCTCAAGGTTGCTATATCGAGTTCAAGGTTATCAACGGTTTGAACCTGAGTCTGCGTATTAAGACTAAGGCTACCAACATTGATGCTCTCCAGATAGTTCGGATTCCAGTGAACCTTGACTGCCACAAGGGTCGGGACAGTTAGGCTACTGGTAACATCACCCAGGACATAACCAAACGGCAAGAAATCCGCTGGGTCGTCTTCGCCTGAGAGAATATAGGGTGCTCCCGAAGTTGCAGCCTCTCTTGCGATATAGACAGGGTCGCCCAAAGCTAGGGCATGAGCGTGCCCATCGATAGTGCCGTCTGATTCTTTGCCCAGGACATTCAGGAACCAAATCCCCTCAGTGTCTATGGTGATGGAATCGGTTGCGGCTACCGCACTCGTAAATGCGACACCAACAGCACAAGAACCTAATGCGGGGTTTCCAACAATTACTGGGTCTCCCTTATCAACCAAACCATCGGAATGATAAGGATGGATTAGCAGACTTTCTTCAATTTGGATATGTCTGCCTTCTAAGTCGCTGGAGCCTTGATCTCCAGCAGTTTTACCAGTTGCATAATATATAGCTGGACACATATTTTTGTACCTCCTTCTTTAATTATCGCCCTCTAACGGCGATTTCGACTTGTTTCTCTGTCCAGGTCGGGTTTGCTTCCCTGAGAGCTTTGGCTAGAGCTTTATCGCCATCATCTTCAGGACTGCCCCCACCCAGACCTTTGACTCTTCCCGCCTCGCTTATGGCGGCTATGTAGGTTTGCTCGGCTGTTATTGCCTCTTCAAGCCCATCGGCCTTCTCAGCATCCTTGAACCTCTCCAGAATGCGAGCCTTTGCTGGTTCGGGCAATTCCGCCTTGCCAACAGCCGCCTCAACAGTGGCTTTGGTTTCAGCTAAAAGTTTCGCCTTCTCAGCGGTCTCTTTTTCTGTTTTGAGAGTTTCATTCTCTGTGGTTAAGGTTGCATTTGCTTCTTTCAGAGTTTTGTTTTCCTCTTCAAGTTCCATAGTCTTTTTGACCTCCTTCAATAAGGTATTTTTAGTTAAAGTCTCGATTTCCTTCACTAAGTCAGGTCGATGTTCTCTGAGAGTTGCTAAACTAATTAAGTCCACATCTATCTCTGCTAACTTATTGTCAGCTTCAGTTAATTGAATTGCTTCTCTCAATCCAGCAACTCCACCTGCTCCAGGCAAAGTTACAAAGTCTACTGAACGTCCACCAGTTATTGCTTCTATAACCAGTGTTTCGACCCCATCAATAGTACCTTTGACACCTTTACCAATAGCATTTATCGATACGCCCAATTTGTTTAGAGTCCCCTGCTCATAAAGACCATTCACCATTTCTTTGAACCAGGGAGCATGTATAAGAGATGCACCTATGGCATTACCTTTCTGGGAAACTCCTTTTGTCTCAAGAACAGCAACCCAATCTCGTATATCACCTTCGGGGCGTTCTCTAGCCTCTGCCTCTGTCTGATGATTTGCAAACATTTGCATACCATCAAGGACAGTACAGGCATCAGCAAGTGCAGCCTCGGTATAATATCGAGTCTTGCCTTCATTAAATCCTGGACGCAGGAATCTAACAGGAAGAACACCTTTAGATAGATTCTCTCTATTAACTTCCTCGATTGGAATTTCTATTGATTCACGGAGATAAGTTCTCAATTCAGCCTCCTTTACCCATCGGGGCATATCTTCTTCAATACCGAGTTTTCTATATTCAGAGCGGATTCTGCGCTTGGTTTCTGATAAGGCAATAGAAGTAAGATTTATCCGCTCACCTGCAAATCCGCCTGGGCTCAAATAGGCCGATGCTCTGTCCAACTGTTTCTTGGTGGACTTTACAGATTCCCATAGTCTCAATCTCCAAGTAGAGGGGTTTTGAGAATCGGGCACATAAGCATAAGCGGCCGCAGGGAATTGAACACTATCTTCGGTTTTGACAATCGGCTGTTCTCTTAACCAGGCTAGAACAGAGTCGGATTCCTTCAGAGCTTCAGTAGTTTTCTCTTCAGTCGGCTCGCTGGACAGAAGTTCTTGGCAGAGTTCCATTATCTTTTTGATGCGCCCAGCATCAGCACTAGCATTGCGCCGGCCTAGCTCTTGAATTATCTCAGAGTGCTTTGATTTCAATTCATCAATCACACTTGCCTCCTTCGCGACCCAGTCGCCCTGTTCATTTTTCTTATATTTGGTTTTGACTGCCGCCCATGCAGTCGCGGCGGCCTTGCCTTCATCTTTGTACTGCTCTAAAGCGGAATTGAAGGCAGCCACATATATCTCAATAGCATGGGAGGGAAGTCCCTTGACTGCGCTTGGTGGGTTAGCTGTCGTATAAGGCATAAAAAAACAACCACAGACTTTCGCCTATGGTTGTTCCATTCAGCTTTTTTACCGAGCTTTTACGCTCTATCTAACATTTTAACAGTTTCTTCCAAAGTAATCAATACCGCTTTGCCATTTTGAATCATAATTTTGACTGACCCATAGTTAATAAATTTCTTCCAGGGAATCTTCTCAATGTATCCCTGCAATTCTACTCTCTTGGGGTCTATGATGTCAAGCTTCTCCATTATTTCCTCGCTGGCGATACCACACACATACAGTTAGGATGTGAAGGAGGAGTCATATCTCCGCTGGGGAAGGCATCATCTATTGGAATTATGCCGGCGTTTTCGTTATCCTCGCACACATCGCAATCATAGCCGCTAGTTCTGACCCACTCTTTATACTCAATGCCCATATCTTTCATTCTTTGTTGAGAGCCTTCACTCAGGGCTTTGGCTGTCTCAGTCCGTGCTATCATCTGTGAGCGGTAGCGGGTCATGTCGGCAAACTCTTCTCGTATATTCTTAGCCAGCCCGGGGACGCCGCGCTTATTCTCTATCGCCTCGGCTACCGCTTTTGCCAGTCTGGTTTTGGTCTCATCATCCATCTTAGTCACCATTTTGGCACAGTAATCCCTAGCCCACTTTATAGCCTGCTCAGAGGGCGGTCCCTCATAGGCTATCGGGATGCCGCCCTTTGTTATGCCCCAGTAAATCAGTTCTTTGTCACCTTGAATATAGGCACGGACTAAGTGGCCTTCGATGGTAGTCCTTAGAGCAGATTGTAAGAATCTTATTATAGGCTCTAGGGCATCATCAAGGTCTGAGTTTAGGTCTGGCATGAAAGCTCCATGACTTCCTGACTACAGCGCTCTTTTTGAATCAATATTCCTTTGCAATGCCTGAATGTATCTCGTATTCCCTGCTAATTGCCGCATTTCTTCTAAAACCTGGTCTTGTGTTTTAAGACATTTGCAACACTTTAAGTCACCATTCGTACTTTGAGTGCAGAAACAATGTATGTGTTCTGTATTACCAGTTATACTGCCGTTCATTTTATCCTCCTTTTTGTTACCCACTTATCCTGATAGTAAGGTGTCACTCCTGCCCCACATACTTATAATAGATTCCCTCTAAATCAGGCATCATGCTCTCAAGATTAGCGAAGTACTTTTTGAGGTCTCGCTCTAGCTCATTGGCCAGTTTTATGTTCTGAGGCGCCGCTGGATTTGCGGGGATACTCGCCTCAAGTAAGTCTATGACGTCATCGAGTTCTTTCATGCTGATTGCCTTAACTCTGGTGTCGCTGGCGGCGGGTCTATCCGCTTCTTATAAATGCAAAAATCCCTTAGCATCGTGTGATAACCTTGCTCAACTAATCCTTCTCTGATTTTCTTTATAGTTACGAGGCTAAGATGCCGACCATTCAAGTCGAGATATAATTCGTATCCTTCAAGTTCTTTCATTGACCAGTAACCCTTACTTCCATGACAGGTTCGACAGGTATCAGATGGAATTTGTGCCGAAGTGCTATCCCTCTGTTGATAAGGCCAGTAGAAATCGAAAGGTACTAGCCCGCTACCGTTACAGACAGGACACTTTTGCCATTCGCTCATTTCTGACACTCCCTACATGGTAGTCTTATCAAGCCACTCTCGAACTCTCGGTATCCCTTGCCGCCACAGGCGGGACAGATTTTGGTTTCCAATATCAGGGTCGTTTCCTTTTTAGGTTCGTCCGCAGGTTCAATAACTTTGCGTTTCTTTTTCATAGTCTCTGCTACCTCGCTTATTGTATCATTAACCTTTTCTAGCCGGCAAGAGTAATCATGCAACTGTTCTAAGGTCTGGTCTAACACAACTAAAGGGTCTAACGGCTTAACAACTCGCCTCTTTCTCATATACTCACGCTGGTAGATTTTCTTAGCTTCACCTGTTAGCATTTTATCTCGCTAGGTCTAACATGGAAACAACATTGTCTCGGCCTATCATAATGTCTTTTGCCAATCCACTTGTGTAATTTCGGACACCAGTGTTTTCTTCCCTTGACAGTTACCAGGGTTTCGATTCGGCTACAGTCTGAACAGACGACTCTATTGAGTTGGCTTTTTTGCTTCAAGGAATCTCCTAAATTCTACCAATGCTTTTCTCAGAGATATTGTCGGGTCTAACTTGGCCTCTTTTGCCAGCGCATCTAAGACCTGGGCGGGGTCGTTGATTCCTAGAGTTACTAAGGCTTGCTGTCTAACTTCTGGCGCCGATGCGAACTCAGGGAAGGCCATAACCATCTGTACTATTGCCTGAGCTGCGGCGAACACATCCTCCGGTGCTATCGCTGGGAAGTCTTTGTCCACATACCAGTTATCTTCAGGGACTTTGTTGTATTCGAGTACCAAGTCAAAGATATCCTGGTAAGCATCGCCCCACACCGACTGATAGGATTGAAACATTTTTAGCATTGGCAGTTCAACCGTCTTAGCAGTGGCAAGGTTACCGGTGTTTCCTTGAATAGCCACTTTGCCATTATGCCGCGTAATGTAAATATGGTTTTTGGGTAAAGCGAAGCAGTAAACCATGCCATCATAAGGTTCGAGTTTAACATGTTTAGAAAGCACTTGACACCCTTTTCGCTGGCTACGAATAGCGACACGCCATATTGATGACGGCTGACCATTATATGTTCCATGTTCTTCGTAAACAGATGTAGCATAACCAAGTCCTAGAGCCAATTCCATGACACCATCGGCTAATTGCTTGCTCACTGAACTATATTTCAAACCACCACTACCTTGTCCATTGGCATTACCACCATCACCTTCAAGTAAAGCAGACAAAAGAGCTTTTCTTGCTGATTTATCAGCTTGTAAATATTCACGAGGTATGCGTTTATCATGGCTATTTGTGCCACACTCAGTCCTTAACCATGTCCATAAAGCCTTATTGACTATAGTAAGCGAAATCACACCAGCTTGATTAGTTTGGCTATGATATTTGTAACCCATCCTACCCAAGAGGCATTTCATTTTATTAAGTACAATTCCTGGCTTTTGAGATATAGCTATCCGATAGAATATCCTGTTATATTGCCGCCCATCTCGTTTGTCTAATACTTTCTTTTTCCCACCATTTAATGTGTAGCCTTCAGACAACCAATAGCCTAAGAATTTAGCTTGCGATTGGCTTATTTCACTTTCCTTTTCTGATAAGTTGGCGGTATTAACAAACTTCCAACCAGCAGCACGAGGATTATCTACAATATGCTGAGCCTCAATAAACTGCCAACTCCTATCAACTTTTCTAAAACCATCTTCAATAATAGGTTTATAGGGTACATTACGTGCTGCCCACATCCGGTGATTAGGTGTTACCAAAATATCCATCTGGTTATGTTGAAAATGCACCATATTCCCCTGATATTCATATTGTCTAAGCATAACAGGTTCGACATACTCAATCTCTTTTTTTTCAGGATTATATGAGGCTACCTTATTCACAGCCTTCCAATCCTGATGTAACATCCAACCTTTCTCTGTCAAAACTTCAGTATCTTCAGAGCTACAGGCGATATCGCCGAAATATTGCTCAGGTATGCCTACGGCAGCGCAGACCTGTAGTTTTAGCATCCTTGCGTCATCATAGGCGTTACGGGCATCCTGGGGTGTCTGAATGGCCTCCATGCCCACGGCCTCATTCTCCACTAGAACAGCACCGGCCTCTGGGGTCTTATCCTGCAGCGCGCCTTTGACTGTGCTTACGGCGGCGGCGCCACCTTTGACTGGCTTTCTCCAGGCGAAACGTGACCTGGCCAACATCATGCCTACCCTAGCCGCAAGGAAGCGCCTGTACTGCTTAATCCAGTCTAGGGCGGGAAGTAATAGCGGATTGCCTCTTTGAGAGGTCGTGTTGTAAGCTAGATGGTAAACGATGGCTTCGCTTGTCTTTGAGATTGTCTGGCCTAAAGCATTTTTGGTAGGATCGCCCTTTATATTGAATATGCTCCGGTAGTAATCAATGTGTGGCCGACTCTGAGCATCACTCCATGACCGTCTGTAGAACATAGGCTTCTCTAAATCTTCAGGGTCAGTGACTATCTCTGTAATCTCGAGAGGGTCGATGGTTCGGATAGTAGACTCCGGGCCTAAGAAGATAGCAAAGAATACTTCGCCGTCTACTAAGAGCTTCTGCGAACATTTCCTTTGGCCGCGGGAACCTAATATCGGCGTGTTGCTTCTACTATACCAGAAGGTTTCAAGTATGTCTTTAGTCTTTTTGTTTGTTTCGTCTACTTCCCAGGTCATGCCCGGGCCGAAGGTATAGTCAGTCCAGATTCTTATAGCCTGAGCCGCTAAGGGGTCTCTAGCATGGTATAGGCGGGACTGTTTGATATAGACTGGTCTTAGAGATGGCGTAATCGGGTCATAACCGCCGCCTGTTAAATTTATCCAGCCTCTATCTTCAATAGCCAGCTCTCGCTCAACCGTGGTGGTGGCTTCGAGTAAGAGTTGCTGAAATTCTTGATAACCTACTGTTTCGTTTAGGTCTTTTTGTTCCATAATATCACCTCCATTTTACACCTTTAGCTCCATAATTTCACATCTCTTGGCTGCTATTTCTCTGTCTCTCCTGGTAGTAAATGAACTTTGAGGGTTTTATTCCTCTCCAGTTCTTCACGGTAGTACTTTATCCGTTTCAAGGCTTCAAGGCCTAGTGATAAGGCATGTAGTAGTTCTTTGTCGCTGACCTCTATTTCATCCTCGCTGTGTTCCTTTAATACTTGGATAGCTTCTTCTATAGTCATTGGTATCCTCCTTATCCTGACAGCGTTCGGCTGCTATCTGTTGTGTCATCTACCCAATGTATCGTAATGCCAAAATCCTGATAAAGCCACTCTGTAATCTCATCCCAGAACTGCTCTGGCTCCATCTTTAGTTGAGCTAATGTTCTAGTGTTGTGATGTATGTCTGTGTGTAACAAATAAGAGTTTTTCCGACCTGGCAATCTGGTTGTTTGTAAAGTAAGATGCTTCATAGTCCTAACTCCTCTTGACTACAGCGTTTGGCTGCTATCATCCTCTTGCTACCCACCAATCGTACATTTCTTGACCTGTGCGAAAATTATGCTTATATTCTTTGCCTGAAGCGATAGCCTTTTCGACAAGGCGGTCACAGGCTAATTTCCAGTTGTTTGCTATTTTGGGAAAGTAGTATTCCTCTCGCTTAACTTCTCTAGAGAAAGGGCAAAGCACACAACCTAACCGCTTTAAACCCATATCGTACAATTCGCAATAAGGCAATGAGTATTCCTCGATGTACTGCCAAACATCTAAAAACTTCCAATCAATAATTGGGCGGAGAAAACGCTTATCCTGTTTTCTGTGCTGCTCAAAACACTTCTGGAGCCTTCTGATTTGCCCTTCATCCCGTCTGTTGCCTAGCAAGATAATCCTACCAAGCCCGCCAGCCTCTTTAATAACCTCACAGCACCATCTACTCTTTCGCATAGGAAGCCCCTTCTTAACAACCAATTTCCAAAATCCCCTAGCATGGAAGTCCCATATAACATCGGGATAGTATTTCTTAATGTGCTTGTAAATTTGTGGTGGGTCTATCGGGCTGACGCAATAGTGAGCATCAAACTTTACCCCAGACCTTTTCGCAAGGTCATAAACCACAGCACTATCCTTGCCCCCTGAAAAGCCAAGATAATAGCCTTCTGGCGGTTCGTAAGCCTGTATCAATTCAATCGCCAACTGGTCTATTGTTTTGCCTTCAAAAGTTAATTGCATGATAGATTGTTACCCACTTATCCTGATAGTAAGGTGTCATCATTCTTTACCTATTCCTTTCTAAAATAATGTCTCCATTCTCTGCCAGTGTTTCTAACATTTGATGTATTTGAAATGGACTGCGATAGATATTCCATTTCTTCAGCCATCGTCTAAGCTCAGGTACGTCAGTTATTCCAGAAGCATAAAGGATGGGTATTCCATGGTATTCTACAATAGAGTCAATCCTGCTTCTTGCTCTATTCCTAGCTTCCTTACCCTCATCCCTAATGTATTGCAGTCTATTCCATAGAGTCATCTTTACCTACTCCTTTCATAAGTTCCTATTCTTGGCTACAGCGTTTGGCTGCTATCTCACATGACTTCTCATCATTATCTATTCCGATACACGGTATTCCCAATCGGATGCAGGCCAGTAACGTTGAGCCGCTTCCCATGAATGGGTCTATGATTAGGTTATATTCAGGCATCTTGACTAGCTTGACTAGATATTCCATAAGGGCAAGGGGCTTGACTGTGGGATGATTATTTTTCATTACATTGTTCCGCTCGTTACCTGAACCTGTTAGTAATGTCTTGTCTACTGTGCCTTGCATACCACCACCAATAGAATCTTCCAACTCTTCACATCCCTTATTCCTCTCAGCCTTTGAACTTTTCGCACAATAGAAGAAGCGGGCTGCTGAACCAGAGTCGCCAAATCTATTATCTGCTAATCTCTCTCTATCCCCATAAAAACCAACACCAAAATCGCCCGTATGCCTTTGTTTACTCCTAGCACAACCAGCCCCGTGTGGATTCGGAAACAACTCCATTACCTGTTGGCTACCATCATGTATAAAGTTGGCTGGGAAGCGACCTATTTGTTGCCCAATGGTTTGATGTGTTTCTTGTGCTACACTATCACCATATTTGCCTTTACTGATTGCCGATTCACTACCTCTTGAATGGTTAGTAATTTGCTCATCAGTCTCTACTCTACATCCATCTATATTCAATCCTGCCACGCCATGTTTAAGGGCATTATTAGCGAATGTGCCATCTAAGGGGTTCATGGCTAGGATTATAGGTTCATAGGCTGGCTTGAGGGCTGTGCCATAGCCTTCCCAGAGCTGGGCTTCGGGAGTGGTTGATTCCCTGGCTACTCCTTCACCAAACCAACTAATCGGATTTTTAATAATACCAACTTCTTTTAGCCTATCATTTTTTTGATTCTCATAATCGGGTATTTCAGTTATATTTAGAGTATCAACTATTTTTCGCCATAATTCTATTGTTGGTGTCGCTCTACCATTTTCATAGTGATTAACCATCCCGCCATGTCCCTCATTGTTTAAACCCAAAAGATTGCAAAGGTCATCCATTGTTAAATCTTTTTTTTCTCTCGCACTTTTGATTGTAAACCCCACCATTTTTCTAAATTCAGTTGTATCCTGCTTATCAATCGCCTTGCTAATATCAAGAGACTTAGGGAAGCCCGAACCGTATACCCACATCAAGGTATCCCTTATCTCCCAGCCTGCATCTTCAATAGCGCAAGCTATCCTATGGAATGTCCTAGTGCCACCAAAGGATAAAAGAGACGCACCAGATAAACAAACGTTCCGTATAATCTGCCATGTCTCTTTCTGGAAAGAAATACCCTTAGAATCCCATGACTTGCCCATGAAGCCTAGCTCATAAGGCGGATCGGTTACTATGGCTGAAACCCTGTCAAGTTCGGGTAATATCTCTCGGCAGTCACCAAAATAAATAGTCCTTTCGCCATCAGTCCAGTAAGGTTTCATAAATCTAAGTCCGGCACAAAGTCCATAGTGTTAAGCTCGATTATCTGTTCCTGTGGAATTAAGGGTTTTAAGCCTACCAGTCCGACTACGCCATAGCGGGAAGCATCAAGGCAATGGTCATTAAATTTAACAGGCTCTTCCAAGATTTTACCCGATTTATCTTTCTTGCGCTGGTAAGAGCGAATCTCTTTAATGAGATTGGCGCTTCTTTTAGTTAAGTGTATCTTATATCGCTTCACTGTGTCAATACCTAATTTTACATCTTTCATGGCCGGATAAGCATTAAGCCCAGCTCGGCATAGTTCCTCTATCCTCTGAGGTTCAGCACTGTCAGCATGGATGTCCAATCGCCGTAAAGTTTTAAGCGCATCTATCAGCTCGGCATTCGTTAAGTGGGTCTGGTAAACGAGTTCATCTAAATAAAGGTTATCTCCCATGACGCCGACATGAATACAGACTGAGGGGTTTTCATAGCCGAAGTCCAGACCGTAACCTTGATGCTCGAATTCTCTGGGCATATCATCAATTTGAGTCCATGTAGGATAAATCACATTCTCCAGGGTTCCCCATTCTCCCAGGGTATAAACACGGTAATAGCCCTCGTCCTGCTCTATTAAGCCCTCCAGTTGCCGGACGTAGCTTTTAGGCAAGAAGGGATTGTCTTTATAAGTGGAGTGTATCCAAGTAACGTCAGGGTCAGCCCACAACTTTTGCTTCAGCCAGTGATTCTCGTCTATCGGGTTGAACGATAAAAAGACTTGGTTAATTTCCTTCCCAGGCGGGCGTCGGAGGCACAGCCGGATAGCTCTGAAATCATCCCAGGTGAACTCTATCGTCTCTTCCAGCCAGATATAGTTAGCATCAAAAGAGAATATTTTAGTGGGATCATCAAGAGAAAAGAACTGTATCCGGTTGGTGCCGTAGTCTATTGTGTGGTCTGATTTATTATGCTGGACATACTGATACCAGCCATCTTTGATTAGTAGGTCAGTAATGAGTTTGTAAGCTGTCATGCGGAGTGCTGGGAAGGTTTTTCTACCGATAGCAATTAACTTATTTTGCTCATTCAGGAATTTGTGAATCATAAACTGAGCTATGGTATAGCTCTTTGACCCGCCCTTGCCGCCGTAGAATCCGACTACTTCGGATTTGGTAAGTTCAGTATTTGTTTCGGATAGTAGTTTAGACCAGAGACGAGTAGTTATGATTTCCCTTTTCTCTTCCAATTCAGTCTCTATACCGGTGCTTCAGTAACCACTCGATAAGTTATCTCTATAGCCTTTCCACCTTCTCCTGTGACCTCTTGGGTATCCCTCATATTCAGCCAGTTCTTTGCCAAGAAGATAGCCATGCTGGGATGCTTTTGAGACATTTGAAACATGCTTCTGCGGAGGGCAATTTTCCCACTTACTCTATTCTTGTCAAAAAACTCCGCAAAAGTCGCTCCCTTTTCTGAGCGGGCTCGCCGGTCAAGAGTATCGATAGAAATATGAAACCAGTCCGCTATCTCTTGAGCTGTGCATTGAATAGCGCAAAGCTTCTCAGCTTCTTGCCAGTTGATATTGATTTTAGGTCGCCCTGTCCTGGCCATGCAGGAATTATACTATACTTTTTGTTTTCTGTCTAGCCCTTCCACCTTGGATGAGTTCTCTGATACTCGTACCAGCATTCTTTTTTGCAGAAGATTCGCTTCCGCCTGGCTAACTCAGAAGGACACAACCTATCCGAAAGAACCTTTGCCCCGCAGTTCACACAGAAAAGTTCCGGCCTAGCTTTTATATGCCGGACATATTTCTTTGGCAGATGTGCTTTCTCTCTCCAAGCTTTACAGTTTCTCGTTATAGCCGCCCTATCTGCGCGATTCCTTCTTCCTATTTCGGCCTTCGAAAGTGGGGCAAATAGTTTGACATTTTCAGGATTTGGAAAATAACCCTGTGGCCGATGGTATAGAGGACAGTTTAAATTAAGGCAAGAGACAATATCTACCTTTGAGTTCCAAATCTCTTTCCCCTGGAGCTTTTGGCATACCGGGCAATTCATAGCTTGGCCTTTAGGTCATCTTTGATATAGTAGTCTTTTTTAAGGCTTCCCAAAAGTTTGATGGCCTGGATGCCGTAAAGTTTCCAGTCGATTACTTTTGCCCTGGGATGATAGTTTAGAGTTCCGAGTTTATATTTGTCAATGAAAGTATGTGTCAGTTCGATCATCAAAAGGCTTTCTTCTGGAAATAGGACCGGCTCCAGAGACACCCAAGTATAGATGCCGCGCCCTTTAGCCTCTCTGAGTGTATCTATTCTTTCATTCGGCAGAGCTGCTTTAGGTTCCCATACTAATGACTGTATCGAATCTAAACAGGTTAAAGTCACCGCGAATTCATCACCGGGGATTAGCAAAGGAATATCGGGACTAGCGCGGTAGCCACCTTTAGTCAGTATAATAACGTTCTGACCATGAAAGTGTAGTATCTCAATCGCTTGTCTAGTTAATTGGTACTGGTCATTGATTTGCTGGTAAGGATCGCATGAAAAACACAAAAGAACTTTATAGTGTAGATCATGCTTCCTTAATTCGATGCAGTCCTTCAGAAGTTTTTTGATGATGTCTACCCGGGGCTGAGGGTTATCGAATTCTTTTCTCTCCATCTGTAGGGCTTTGGGGGCATAGCAGTAGATACAGTGGTGGCCGCATCCTCTATAAAGATTGGCCGCCCAGGGGCTGTATTCTTTGGCTCTGCCTGCCGGTTGGTAGATTACTTGCATTGAATCACATCCATTATACTTAATTGGTGGCTATGCGCATCAACCTGTTTCGATTCAGGATATTTCTTTTTAATTTCCAACGAGTCTAATCGCTCTTGAAGGATTTGGAGAATCCATTCCAGCTCATCTTTGACGGCTTCCCACTCTTCAATGCGGATATCAATATTGACTTTCTCTCCAGCGTAGTAATCGTAGGCTTCAAAGTTAGGATTCTGTTTCTGTTTATTTCTGAGCCGTTCCAGGCGGCGGTTAGCGAGGTCTAATTCCCTTTGGTATCCCTCTTGGTATTCTTGACAGCCTTGACGGTCTAACCGCTTTACTAATTGACGGTCTAACAAGATATTTTCACCCACACATCAACAAATTCGCCAAATTCCTCAGCCCATTCAGCAATAGGTTTATATCCTCTCTTTTGCAGGATATGGAGTAAGGCAGCTGAAATAACATTCGGGACTTTCACTACTTTATATTTGCTTTCTAATTTTTCAAGATACCGTTGGCATCTGCCTTGATTCGGAACTTGAACCTCTATAGATGATAGATAAACAGTATCTCCATGCACACAAAGATAACCATCAATGCCTTCCTCTAAGCCATTGTGTAAATCTTCAAATTTAATTTCCTTCCCCAGAGCTTCCATCTTTCCAATCCCTCACTTTCAATGTCCAGTTCCAGCCTCTGCGCCGATATGCAAAGCCATCGAAGCGAAACACCAAAACAAAGAGCGGCGCCATCAGGACAATGAGTTTATCGAAGGCGGAGCCCTGCTGCCGTGGCTGCCTGACCGATGATCCTCTTCGCTTTGGCATGTCTCTCCTTTAATGGAATGTGTACTCGACCGTTCAGTAATCGGGTTATTATGATATCGTAAGTATCTCCCTTTTTGCCGATGGCGTCAAGGCGCGCTTTAGTGTCCGGGTGTACGGCTATTAGAGGATTGTTAGCATGAGTTGGCATGAGCCCTCCCTTGTGGTTTCCTTCATTATAATCCTATCTCCTTTCTACATTCTAGGCAAAGGAAACGAATTGAATACTTTAAGTTATAAAGGTCGGGTACACCTGGGCGAGACAAATCATGTTCATTGCAGATTTCATTCAGCCATTTAACAGCAGCATCGAAGCCTTCTTGCCAACCTTCGTAAAGTCCAACTCCATGTGATTTACTACTAAATATCTTTGTTTGGTCTTTGTATGGATTCTCTGGTTTCATTTCTCCACCTCCAACATTTTTTCTAACCATTCTGTAGCATCCTTCCTAATCTCCTCTACTAAGGCACCAGTTGAGGCATAGGTGGCTATTACCTCACCTTTACAGCGTAATACTAGCAAGTGGTCGTCCGGCTCATATAGTTCAATTCCTGCCGCCAGGTGGGCGGGTAAGAGCGCGCCTTTGAGAATCGCTTGACTGAATATGGTCATTTGTATATCGCTCTCCCACAGAATTTACAAAAAACCCCTTTACAAAACCCGCCTTCGGTCCTGAAATGAAGCCCAAAAACATAGCATAGAATCCTGGGAATCCAAGTAATCCACTTCGGTACTTTCCAAAACATATTCTCACCTCTCTTAAAATGGAAGTTCTTCCGGCTCAATTTCTTCTTGGTCGGCATCCTCTTCTACCGGCAATGTTTTGTCCACCTTGCTTAGAAACTGTACTTGCCGCGCTATGAGCTCCGTCCGGTATTTCCGTTGGCCGCTGTTGGCATCTTCCCAGGAGCGGGTCTTTAGCATACCCTCAACATAAATCAACATTCCCTTTACTACAAACTGATTTACAGTCTCAGCCAGCTTTGCCCAAGCGATAACGGTAAACCACTCCGTGTCCTGTTTTTTCTCACCATCAGAAGTGTAGAAATTACTGACTCCTACACTAAAGCCACAGACGGCAGTACCATTCGGCGTGTATCTTAACTCCGGCTCCTTCCCGACATAACCTATTATCTGAACTTTATTTAAGCTGGGCATCAAATTCACCTCTCACATCTATTTCACCGGTAGGACGTGGTACATCGGGATTGAAAAGTCCTAAACACTTCCTACACTTGCCAGATTCCAGTTCCTCTAGCTCGTAGAGTCCATTGCCACATTCGCAGATTTGTTCAGTAGACATTTTATCACTTCCTTATGCTTTGTATTTCATGCTCATCATATATATGAGCCATTTTCTTAAATTCGACCCATCCTAAGATTTTATTGTCAAATAGCAATGATAAAGCAAATAAAAATGGATATGCTATTGGGGCAAGTACAAAATATAATATCAAACATAGAATAATTAGTGGAAGGCAAACAATAGCAAGGGGAGCAAGCATAAACTTCAATGCCTTTTGCTTCGTAGATAGCAAACAATATTTCAGATGTTCACTTACAGCAAAGTCTACATCCCACTCAAAGTTCCCCCTAAATATACGATTACAACGTGAGCATTGTTTTTGGAACATTTACTCTCCTCTCAAAACATTTTTATCTGGCCAGCGCCATCAAAAGATTTGGCGACAGCTCTTCGGAAATCTCTCCTACGCAAAGCGTCTTCTATGAGACGATTCCTTAAAGACTGCATATAATCATTAGCCTCTGTCATGTTTTCAACTATGTAATATCCGAAAGGAAAACTGACTGAGCTGGCTATCGGGACTCCAGAAGCGATTAAGTCTCTAATCGTAGAGCGGATTTTTCTGTCCTCCGGCTCATTGAGGATTCGGGCTAACTCTTTGCCAGTGATAGCCTTCTCTCTCCCTTTATGGAGCTTTAGGATTTCTAAGAGTCTTTTTTCCATTACCTCGGTTTTGTTGTCCTCAGATTGATTTTAGGGGTTATCAGGGAACTAATCTCCCTTGTAATTGTTCACTTAATTCTTTAATCTGCCATCTAAGTAATCGGATTTCTTTACGAAGTATACAGTTATAACACATTTGCTTATAAAGTGTATGATTAACTGGAGAAATAAGTTCAAGATTACTTACCCTATTGTCGTCTCGAATTCCATTGATATGATGCACCTTTTCAATTTTCAACAAACATCTTCCAAGAGATTTTGCCATAACAAGGCGATGTTCTAAAATATAACCACTTTTCCGTGCCATTGAATAGAAAAAGTCATCAGGTTGGAGCATTCTTTCAATATATCCCTCGGCGGTATTATACCGACCACCTTTCCAATTACTGCTATTTATTCCTCGCCGCTTATGATTACAATTATCACAAATTTTTGATGTTGGCATTCCTTTATGCAAATTTACCCATCTTTCCTTACCACAAAGTTCACAAGCATGCCAAATATATTTGCTCTCAACTTTAAAACCTATATTTGTACCCTTCTGAATTTCACCTATTTGAGGCATGTTATCTCTTCCTCATCCTTGAAACTATAGTAGTGCGATTTAAAATTAGTACACCTGGTATTTCCTTAATTCCAGAACGAATCCTAGCCCTGATTTTGGGCATGTCAGGCACGCACAGGTCACGTGGCACTAGGTCGGGGTTTATGACCTGAATATCAAATCCCTCAAGGTAAGATGTGGTGCCGAGCTCGGCCCGGGAGGTCTTAGCCGGTGCATGGACTGTCTCCGCCAGCGTCAGGTCTACAATCTCGCCGCTCTCTTTAGCATCGGCAATCTTGGCCGCCAGCTCAGCAGCGGCATAGGTCTCGGATTCTCTAGCTATCTTTAACTGTTCTACATGATAAGCACCCAAAAGAAGGGTAATTCTACTCATACCAAGTTGCAATCTATCAAGATAGGGCCGGAAAAGGTCACGGACACGTTTCTCGGATTCCCTTATCGGGTCGAGTAGGAACTTCTGAGCTTCGGTGGCTTTCTTCTGAGCAGTCTTGGCATCGGTCAGTAAATTCTCGGCGTTCTTTTGAGAGGCTTCGTCTGTAATCTCCAGTCTGCCAATCCACTCAAAGAGGGTTTTATCCTTTGTCTGTAGGTCTTGGATTACTACTTCTGGGTTTTGCTGCATACTTTCCTCCTTTATCCTATAACTATTATAGGCGGTCTTTAACCGTTTGTCAATAGCCGTAAGGCTGAAATAAGCTAAATATAAGGAAAAAATCAGTGAAATGTCAGGTTTTGGAGGGGCTCAGCCAGTCCGGAGGAGGAGCTGGCCGATTCAGCCGATAAAAAACAGCCAGATTGAAGGCTGGAAATATTCTCGGCTTAGGAATCATATCCTATTTTACATGGGTATTGAAAAAAATGCTTACAGGTGCCGCAATTCCCTATTCCAGGGCATGTAAACTGTGATTCCGCCAACATCGCTTCTGCTTTCGTATTGTGATATTGTAATGGTCTTATACCGGTTTCATCTATTAACCGCCTAATCGGAGTATATGATATATTTTCCATAATCATAATTTCTCTTATACCATAACCCTTTTTCAGCAATTTTATAATGCGTCTTTCCTTGATGGTGCTAATAGACATTATTTTCTTCCAAAAAGATGGGCCCGTATAAGTTTGTCTTTGAGTTTTTTCAGGGCAATCTTTTTCTCCGAATCCTTAATGTTCTTCAGTTCTTTCTCTAATGGAATGATAAGAGTATGAAACTCCCAGTCAGTTAGTCGTTCCATCGCCCCTACAACGCTCCTCAAGGCCGCCAGATTTCGCTGGCATGGCTTCTAATCCTTTATATGATGAATCCCCTGTAATGCCTCAACAAAACGCGAGGCCGGCAATAGTGAGTCAACTTCACATTGGGTGCAACCTATCTTCGCACTCAACTTCATACGGTTCATTCGGTGATAGACAGCATTCCCGCCGACCTTGGCAAGGAAGCGTTCATATCTAGCCTTGCCCTTGGCAGAGTGATCATATCTTTCATTCCTTGCTATCCCTTTGGCAGAATGATTATAGCGAGCATTTCTGTTAAATGCTGGCGTGGTCTCAGATAGAGGCGTGAATATCTTTCCGCACCGTTCCATCAGCTTCAACCTTTTTATCTATTCTTATGCGCGGCGTCCCCAGGTCAGAGGGCTGGTATCCGCTCCGAAGGGGATAACCTGCATAGCCCCTGAAGGCACCAGTAGATATTAGCATAGTCCTATGAACTCCCACCCCCTTACTGCTCCAGGAAGGAACAAATAGGATATTTCTTCTAGTTACATTCTGGGTGTGATCGTGGGAAATAATAACCATATCAGCTTCAATAGCTTCAGCAAGATATTCTGCTTTTCTTAACTTCGCCCCTCTGGTTCTAGCGCCACCCCAGCCATGAGTGAATACAGCAGAGAAAAAGGTATTGTCACTCTTCGTCACCGGAGTCGTCTTAATCAATAGTAAACCGCCATCTCTGGCATAAACCTTTTCTTTCCCCAGCGATTTCATCAAATTATATGTCCAATCGGAACCAGTGATACGGAATAGGTGTTTGAATTCATGCCCACCCGAACAACAGGCGAGTATTCTATCGGCGATGGGGCGGAATAAATCCTCAAGTTCTTTGGCACATTGGTCAAGAGAGGGAAATTCTATGGGGCCACCCGGCTCCCCCATCTCATATATTGAGGCTGCCGAGGCAGTGGTTGGCGCAGTCACAAGGTCGCCATTAAGTAGAGTATAGGCATTTTTATGTTTATATATCCAGTCCACGTAACCCCTGATTGCATCGTGGTCTGACTGGGGTTCATCCCAGTGGAGATCGCTGAGAGGTAAAAGATAGATAAACTTATGTTGACTGAGATCCGCATGAATAATTTTTATATCGGCTCTAATTGCCATGTTTTTCCTCCTTCAGTGGCAATTTCCACCAGTCCCAGCGAACCATCAGGGCGATGATAGCATAGTTCGCCAAGTCGCTCCAAGTATCTTCCACATTCTCATTCCGTGGGACTGTCCCACTTTTCAATAGGTTTTTTAATCTAGCCATCTTATCATTGGCCCGGATCAGTAGACCTAATTCACCAAATTCCAAAATATTGTCCTTGCCGTAATCTTTTTGCTTGGAAATGAGAAGAGCAATACACTCTGCAGCCACTATCCGACAGGCATCTTCAAAATATTTTGGAGTGTCCATTTTTGTGCCTCAGTAAAACAATAAAGATAGCAGTATTGAAAGTGATATTGACTGATTGGGCAATAACAAAAACCACACTCTTGATATAGATAGCATGGATTAAATAACAGCCAATAGCAAGGCAAAGGGCAAGATAAGAAGTGATTGAGATATCTTCTGAAGATTTACGCTTGATAAGTCTGATGAGTTGTTGAGGTGCTACAAAGAGGCCGAAAAAGATGCCTAGATAACCAATTAGATATCCAATTTCCATTAGCTATAACCGAAGTTATATTTTTCTCCTTTAGAATTATTTTACGCATTTCTTTTGTCTCTTACGTTCATATTTTATCCCAACTTTCACTTTATCCTTCGCCATCTGTTCAAGCACCCACACCCATGCCAATCCGTCGAGAAAGGTGAGGATTACTTGGATTGCTATGATCAGAAGTGCTAACTTGTAAACTTCGTTCGCCAGCAAAGACCCAGCCCAGACATCTACTGGGATAGTTAGAGCCCCGTATAAAATAGTTAAATTCTTTAATAATTTGTATTTTACCTGGAGGCTCATCATCCACCTCTAGAATTATTTTTTCGATTCTATCCATAATGTTTACTTGGCATCAACCAATTTCCAACAATCACCTTCCGCTAGGACATAATCCCTGAAAGTGGCATAGGGCATAATGGCAACCCCGTTCACACCCCAAAGAATTTTTCCCCATGAATTGGGAATTATTATGCCTGCATTGTCATGCTTCAATACGATTGTGACACCAGATGGGAAAGACATTGACTTATGGTTTACAGATTCATAATCCCATCCTACCCCCCTATAGGCATGACCTTCATTAGAAGTGCCTGTAGGTTTAGGAAATACCCAGAATTTACTCATCCAGTTTTTGAACCAGGTGGAAGCAGTTAGAATAGAACCAAATTGGAATATGATTTGCTTTACGAAGTCCAGTGTGCTTTTGGGTTCTACGCGGTAATAGGCGGCAATTTTCCACTTGGCTATTTCATCTGGTGTGGGTTCTGGTGGTTTAGGTTTAAGGAATCTAATCGGACAAGTAGCTGCTCCAGTAACGACCTTGCAACCACGCTGGTTCATAATCTTACAAGCTACCCTGGGATATGTGCCTTCTATATTAGGAATGCCGTCAATCTTCTTACACTCATTGTAGAGCCACATGCCATCGAACTTTATCTGTTTAGCCCATTGTGTATATTCCTCATCAGTCTTAACTCCAGCGGAAGAGAAGCCTACACAACTTGGAGTTTGTCCTTGGTCATAGATTATGGTATTGAGATTGACAATAAAAGAATCGGGAAGGGAGACCTCCCGAACAAGTAATTTTGTGGCCGGGAAATCTCTCTTATCCTTTTTATCTTTGATATAACCGCCAACGAATTGTATCTTCGCCATGCCGTCTCCCTAGTAAATTATCTGCGGTATTTCTTCGCCGGTTCTAAGAGGGTCACCTTTAGTGCTTTGTCGAATGCTCCTTTGTGCCCAGACTGGAATGTTGGCCCACGGAACGTTGTGGATAAGATATCCAATACCTCCCAACTGCCAGGCTTTGCTTGGGTCCTTCTTTATCACAGAGAAGAAATCAATGATTTGTTGGAGCTCTCGTGCCGAATGAATGAGCTGACGATTCTCATAGCTGAAATCTCCAGTACTACAGGAATCTAGCAACGCATCCGGTGGCAACTGACCTCTTACCTCTAAATATAGGGCTTTAGCCAACTCGAGTTGCTTCTCATAGTAAAAGAGAACTTCACGCTCTACTTTAAGAGGCTCATAAGGTAAAGTAATCTCGAAGTCGGCGCGCTGCCATGTCTCAAAAGCTCGTCTGGCAGAACCTTGGCCTCCTATGCCAGGTTCTACAGGCGGCTCAAAATACTTTGCAGTTCCGCTTGCAAACGATGGCGCTGGCGGAGGAGCTGAACCGGCGTCCAGACTTTTCGCTTTCGCTCCATTTCTTACATTGTAAGCTATATCAGCAGCCGATTTGCCACCGATATACGCCAAAAACGGAGCCAGTACCGCGAGAAGAACTTCTTGTGGTATTTCGATACCCATGTTCTTAAAGAAGACTATCACGAACTCCGTTATTGCTGCTGACGAAGCACCAAGGAAGGCCATCTTGGCTTTTTTGCTGTCGAATAATTTACTATTCATGTGCCTCCTTTATTCCTATTTCTTTTTTAGTTGATTGGCCTGTTTGACATTGAAGTGCATGTAGATACCGGCGGCAGTCGGAACTGCGAATAGGGCGATAAGATTAAAAATGGCATTGATAATTCCGATGACATTTAGTGTCACATCCGGTACCAGATTATTCAGGCCACGCCAAACGAGAATGGCCTCGAGGACAACTGAAACTACGGCGATAATCCATTTTCTGTATCCTTCCATTTTGTTCTCCTTTCTCTAATATTTTTTTTTATCTTATACTATTCTTTGAACTTTGTCAACAGCCAGAAGTATGACTCAGAAAAGCCTCAATGGAATCAACTTCCTTTTAGCTTCGACTAAATCAGAATATACCTTGGCAAGATTATTTGCCATGCCTCTAATAGCTTCTTTTTCCAAATTCCCATATCGGTAATTATGAGGGAGAAAAGTCGGCTGTGCTTTTATTACTGTGCTTATGCCTGAAGCTCCATAGGAAGAAAAATCACCATCTCTCAGTACATATAAGCCAGCATTAGGGAAGTTCTGTTTTAAGATTTCCTTAGCCTGTTCTTCCAGAAATTTGGGTATAGCTAAATAAAAATATCTACAAGGCTTTGAATTTGTAACCTCTAAAGAATCACGCTTATGCTTATATTTTTTCGGCTCACGCTTCAAATCAGATAAAGAGACTTTTACTTCGACTTCGTAGATTCCTTTTCCATTATTACTGATGCTCAAAACATCTGCTTTACCATAACTGAATTCAGTACAGATTATGTCATGATTTTTATAGAAACGGAAATAAGAAATTAGAGCAGCCTTAACTTTCAAAGTCTCTAGCCTATCAGATGAATTTCTCATAAATACTCCCCTGCCGTAGGGATAACTATTCGGTGCTCACTGGCTGCCCACTCCATGATGCGGTCGATATACTCACAGAACTCTACCGTGGACAGTTTCGCAGTGGAGCCTACAGTCGGCAGGTTGGAATCCTCATGTTTGGAAAGGAACTTAATTTTAAGCGCCTCGTGAAGCTCTTCAGCCTCATAACCGAAGTGATTTCTTAGAATCTCAATAACCACGCCCCAGTAGTAGGCGTTCTGTGATAGCGTCCGGGCATGGCGCTCTTTCTGAAGAGTGAGTTCAAAACGTTTATCCTCCAACCCTGAGAGGTAGACCATGAACTTATCAGGGGCATCGAATTTAAGTTTACCTTGCTTTACGACTCCTCTGAAGATAAGATTCATATCTTCAACTCCCCTTGACTACAGCGTTTGGCTGCTATTTCATTCTGTATCTGCCTGCACAAAATCAGATTTAGGCAACCTTCCCTTTTTATAACCTAAATCCGTTAGGTGAATTGCAAGAATCAAGGAAAACGCATTCGATTCTTTCTTGTGTTTAGACTTTGTGATTTTATCCAATACCTTCAAAATATCTTTTTCCAGCGTTTGTTGCTTTCGGGGGTATCTGCTAAGTTCATAAATTCTTCTGTCGCTCGCACATTTGTCATAACCTGCACTAAAGCCATCCAACCAGTCAGTACTCTTCGCAAGAAATTCTTCCCAACTCATGTCTTTGGGCGGTGCTTGTAAAATATACTTACTCATTTTTACCTCCGTGATAAATTGTTACCCACTTATCCTGATAGTAAGGTGTCATCGCTTCAACACGTCCACTATCTGTTCCCACAATGAAGGTCGCCAAGTATAAAATTCTTGTCCTGCTCTTTCAAGAGAATCAAGCCATTTTATCTGAGAATCTGAAAGTTTGCCTTTCTCACTCTTGAGTTCAGCAAAGATAACTCTCTCCCGGACCAGCACTAGGTCGGGGAAGCCGGCGCCGTCAGCCTGGACAGGAGTGCGCCAGCCCTTGCTTGTCATGGCTGGGCGCGCATGGAAACATTTCCAGCCTGTTAAATGTGCCAGGTCAATGACGGTTTTAAGAAAATCATCTTCGGTCATGGCTTTTTGAGATGTTCCTCTCGCCGCTTATTCTGAGTCTTAATGACTTCCTGCTGCTCTTCGGTCAATTTGCCTTTCTCACGGAAGGGTTTCTGCCGGTCGTAGTCACTATATTGATATTTGTCCCAGTTGTTAAGATGAATACATCCATACTCATCCACCACAATCCTATCGGCCTTAATAAATACTGTAATACAATGCTCAATTAAGGTTAAAGGAGTATTCAAAATCTCACCTATCCGCTTAACTGATAACGGTGTATTACCATTAGCACATATAACTCCAGGTATCCTAGAATGCCCAGCTAATATCAGAAAATCATACCAAACCCCTCGTTCTTCTGGTGTCAACTCTTCTCGCATTGAACCTATCAGGCATTCCTTAACCCATAATTTAACCCAATCACGATGTGTCGGTTCTTTGCCCATGATTACACTTTCCTCGAGTTATCTTTATAGTCTGACTCTAATTCCTTTATAACATAGTCAATATCTAGACCGTTTGGAGTATTCCAATTCTCCGCCCTTTCAGTGAAAAGAAACATCAAAGCCCGTTGCACTAGACCAGATTTAGATATACCTGTTTGCTTTCTTAACATCGTTAATTTCCATTCCTGTGCCTCTGTAAGTGATATACTGATTACTCGTCTTTGGTGACTGTTCCCTCTGGGTAATTTTCTATGGCAAACTTGGCATAATGTCTCCCCATTGTCAAGTTCCAAGGCCAATTTCGGTTCTTGGTATTGTGCTTTAATATGGTGAGCAACAAAACTATTCTCCGCTCCACAACGCCGACATATAAATTGGTCCCTAGCTATTACCCTGGCTCTCCACTCTTGTAAATTGTTTACCTTCATTATCCTTGCCTCCTGTTTAAAATATAATACATTTAATACCAATTGTCAAGTGTATTATTTAGGTTACAGTAACAATAGTTCAAAGAGGTTATAGTAACTAAGGTTCAAAAGGGTTACAGTAACAAAGGTTACAAGTCCCTCTATATAGAAGGAGAGGGAGAAAGAGAATAAGAGAATAGAGAATAGATAGAGAAGCGGCAAAATAAAAAACTCTATCATTAAGTTACTGCCTAGGGATTTTCCTTAAAGACTTACTTACCTTCTTTGTATTGCATTGAAAGCAGCGCTTCTTCCCGTCTTTGCCGGTGAAGATCACTGAGCATTGCATCCCGCAAACGGAGCACTTAAGCCATCTGCTCTCCTTCTTCTTTTTCATGTTTATAGTTTTTCCTCCACAATACCAGTAGAAGATATGAGGCGCAAATCCATAACTACCAAGTCGCCTTTTATCTTGACTATACTTTGGCAGTTAGGGCATGTTTCCGTATCACTGGTAGCTGAAATTTCAAGGGCGGAACCATCGGAAAGCATCAAGGTAATTCGGCGCTTTTTTAGGCTGAAATTCTTGATAGTCTTTCCCATAACAGCCGGCCCGATAGCCCTCGGCTCAGAAGGCCAGCATCGATGAATTGTACCATCTAATTCAAAGGCCAGTAGGGAATCGCCGACTGGCTTCAGGATAATGTTTCGCTGGCAGGTTGGACATATATTAGTCCCGCCTCTTCTGCCTTGACTAAGGGCTGTTGACATTCTATCCTACCTCTCTTATCCTATGTCTTTTTGAATGACAAGGATAACATTCTATTATCACGTTCTCTAATGTGTCTTTGCCGCCTCTACCTTTAGGAATGAGATGGCTCCGGCTGAGACCGCGCCAATCGCCTGAACCGCCGCACGTCTGGCAGAGTGCGCCTTCACAGCGGCTATCTGCCCAGGTACCGCCCGCGCGTTCACAAAGTTCTTTATCGAGCTTCACTTGCCTTCCTTAAAGGTTTATAGGAAACGGTCAAATAGAAGGAAACGATATTATCCAATGAATCAAATCCTATTGTTTTAGGTTTTGGGGTTAAAAAAATTTCTATCTTTTCGCCCGATCTTAATTTGATGGAGAGAGAGCATTTTGGTTTTTTCATGATTTCTGCGCCTCCCTCTGAGTCTCAAGCATAAGCTGGTAGGCATCCGCAAAATTCACACCCTCCAGGATGTCAGATGCCTTTATACCCACTTGCTTGAGCGCAAGCAATACCTGAGTCTTGTTTAATTTAAGCGGTGGCTTTGAACAGGCCGTTAGAAACTCGCCAGCATTGGAGAATACACCCATGGCTTGCTCTAGCTTCGCGGACTTAGCTTCAACCTTATCCATGGCTTTTACAGGTAATTGCTGAACTGGCGCTGAGATAGGTGCAGGGGTAATACCGAGCAGATTAAGCCATGCCTGGGCTTTAACAATAAGCGGATGATTGTCGGAAAGTTTACCAGCAATCCAGAGCTGGCATATAAGGTCAGCGCGCTTCTGGCTCTCTATGCTATTGATTTTCTCTGGGCTGTCAGGTGTGAAGCCACGGGACCGAGACTTAATAGGCTGCCCATCGATATAAATTTGAATGACTTTGTTGTGATGGTAGGTTTTGTCACCACTGATATTCTCGGTGAACTCGATATCGGCCTCTATAATAGCGCCGACCTTGATATATTCGGCTAGTTCCGGACTCCAAGTCTCGTAGTTTACATGATCCTCGCCGCCGAACTCTAGCACTTTGGCTTTGCCAGCTTCCCTCCAATTAGCAATGGAAATGATTTTGATGGTCTTTCTTTCGGTTTTACCCATGAATGCCCTCCTTTATCCTATTTGCCTTATTCAGGCTTTAGTATCTTATACAATAAATCACTTCTTGTCAAGTCTCTTTTTCTTTTTCTCAGCCTCACGCCTTTTTTGGCGTTTCCAGCTTATTCTCTCTTTACTGGTCGCCATCAGTATGTACTCCAGATAATTTCTAATATACCATAGCCGATAAGGAAAATCCCCATAAGTAGCATAGCTAGAAACAAAATCCACATCCTTCACTGAAAATATTCCCACAGTCCACACAGTCTTTTCGGGTTTTGCCGCAAGATAAAATAGGATTGGTGATTGGTTTTAAGTTATATCGTTTCATCATCATGGAGAGGCAAAGTTCACTCTTTACAACCTGTGGTATATTGGTATGTTTCAATTCATGGTATTTTAACATCCCCTTTGAGATAGTTCTGATTTTACTTCCATTCAACCTCAGATATGTTCGAGCTGTAATAGGCGAGCATTGAATACTCTCAGCAACTTTTCTAACAGAAAGACCATGTTCATAGCCTTGAATGATGGCTTGCTGTTTTTCTGGTGCTAATTGGTTCATTAGGTATCTTTCCCTATGTTTTCTCTTTTAAGCCCTGATTTCGAGCTCTCAGGGGCTTCCTTGCCCTTCCTAGCGCCTTCTAGCATGACTTCACGGTATCGGAAGGTACAATCCGGTATTGAGCATCCCCAGATAGTTACTCCCGCTTTCGTAATTAATCTTTTCAAAGGCTGATGATGTGTAGGACATTCTGGAATCATTATCGCCTCCGAGATAATTTTCTCTTTATATCCGCCACATCGGTGGCGATAGTTGCGAGGGAAGTTTTGACTTCGCCTCTCTCTTCAGCGATTTCAAGAAAGCGCTCATTGCATTTGTCAACCTGCTCTGTGAATTTTCCATCCAAAGCTTTACAGCCATTGGGATTGTTGGGTTTCCCTTTGAGCAGACCTATAACACTGCCCAGAGTCACTATAACACCGCCGAGCGAGATAATCAACTGTATCATCCATGATTCCATAGTCTATTCCTCCTTTTCTTTTTCGGCTAACTGCTCATTGAGTACACGGAGTTCACCATCGAGCCTGAGAGCCTCTTGGAGAAGTTCCGATTTCTCGGTATCGATTTGGGTCATGCGTTGCTGGATGCCTGAGAGTTTTGCTTTGTTTAGATTGATACGCTCTTCGATATTCATATCATCTCCTTATACTGTGGCGATTGTTTTCCACACAGTACCATTATAATATTTTATGACATTAGATGCCGTATTGTAATAAAGACGCCTTGTCAAAGCAGCAGGGTCACTAGCTTTTGTGGGTAAATCCATCCAATCACCTCCAAAATTTATACCATATCCAGATTCAGCATATATTTGAACACCCTGTTCACTAGAGAGATTCAATTCGGAAGCCCAAGAGAAGACATTAAATTGGGTAGTGCTAGCGAAAATAGAACCCCGTTTTGTCCCGCCAGAATCTTTAATTGTAAGATGTGCCGTAGTTGTTCCAGTTGTTCCAATAATTACTCCAGTAGAATCTATTGTAACCTTCCCGCCACCAGCACTGACCGTTCCGTTGATTGTCAATGTCTTACCAGCTTCCAAGTTTGTGACTTTAAGTGTCCCTGTAAATTCCCCTGCTGTGGCGTAAATTGTCCCCTGGACTGTTAAGGTAGTTCCATCCCAAGATAACTTCGGTACTGCGCTACCGCCGAGCTTAAAAGTGCCGTCATTAAGGTTAAACTGTGAGCCCGCGCCTACACCCCAGTTTGTAGATTCCAAAGTTCCTGAGCGGATATAGTCACCCTTTATAAGAGTAGTTCCTCCAGTCACCCAGTCGGAGACATAGAAGTCACCCAAAACTACAACTTGTCCCGCACCGATTTTTGTTGCGATGTGGTCATAGAATTGCTGGGTGTCATAGACACCACGAGAGGTATCTATAAAGTCTAAAGTGACGTTGGAGATTTCAACCTGGATGTTTTCGGGATTACTCAGGTCACGGATAATTCTGACTATCCTGGCATCCAAGTCTATGCCCAAGTCCTCATCGATGACTTTGACTATAGAACCTAATTGTAAGACTTCAAAAGTCCAGCCCATAGCGGCTAGATTCACCATATCAACTCTATAGGTTGCCCTGGGGTCTTTCATTTCAGCCAATTTCAAATTAGCCCAGGCCAACAAGACGTCAGGATCGGTAATGGATTTGTCCGTCAACTGCCGGATGCACATTCCATAGGTGCCTTGAGATGGTATACTCTCAACATAGTCCTCTGTCATACCTAGAGCATCGTCAAGATGAATCCTGGCCGAGCCCTCGCCGGCACCATAACAATAGAGCCGGTTGCCGAAATTAGTAAACTCCAAAGTTCTGGAAAGACCTTTGACATTCTTTTTATACCTTATCTGCTGACCTTTATCCTCACCGATGTCATTCCACCAGTTTAATTTTCTTAAAGTATCGACTTCGATATACCCGCCCACTGTTTCCCTGAGCTTCGACAGTACTCCTAGAATAGAGTCCTGCTGGTCTTCTATCAGAACAGAGCGGGTCACTACCGGCTCAATTGTTCCTAAAATAATCGGTGTGACATGGAGTTGCATAGCCAGTAAAGCAGTGACAATCGTGGTGATAGTCTCACCGCCCGGCGCGGTCTCGTAAGCCATGACCACCTCTTCATCAAGCTGGGCTAGGAAATCTACAGCATCGATTCTAGTTTCGAGCATCTTCTTTCCTCAGTAATTTCGTTTTGGCAATCACAGTATTATTTGCGACATCCCTTACCCAGAGTTCCCGGGCGCGCGTGACATAGGTTAGTTTGGAATCATCAGATGGTATTGCAAAACTAGCAACCTTCGGCGAGTTCACCTTTTCCTCAAGAGAGATGTCAAAGGCTTTTTCTAGTATAGCGACTAGAGTCCCGTCTGTATTGTGAACTTCAATTTGATAAATCCCAGGCGGAACAAATAGAGCCCCGATAGGCACTTCGCCATCGGTTATGATGATGAGGTCAGATAAATTCTTGCCAATGACTTTAGTCTCCCCATCAGTTATAGTTATGGTGTCGGAGAGGAAAAGATTAAGAAACTTCAAATAAGTCGCGAGGTCAGCTATGGTAATGAGGTCTGCTTTAGGAACCCCGATAGCTTTTGCTTCACTATCCACAATCGAAATGGTGTCAGAGAGAACAAGGTTTATAGCTTTCAGATAAGCTGCTAAATCGGCAATAGTGATTGTGTCTTCCATGCTTCGATAGAATTCCGATACTTTAGCAAACGAATCAGTTATAGAAATAGTATCAGCTTTTCCTAATCCGATGGCCCTTACCAAAGCATCGGCGATAGCCAATGTGTCAGTTCTGAATAGCCCTACATTCTTCACTGCTGGGCTTACGACACCGAGACCAGCTATTAGATAGTAGCCATCATTTGCACTGGAGAATCCGCCTCCTGCCGGGTTAGGGAAGGTAAAAGTATCAAACTCTACTGACTTATAGCGTCTTTGGGCTACTGCTGAGTAAAATCCTATCCCACCGCCTGTATTGGTATAAATTGCGGAATCCGCTATAGCAATGGTATCTAGTTTAGGGACACCAACTGCCTTTGAAATAGCATCGGCTATGGCGATTATATCCGATTTAGGAACAGAGATTGCCTTGGAAAGACTATCGGCAATGACAATAGTATCTGATATAGATTTTTCATGAAGAACACTATAATCAACCTCAACGTAGACTTGGGTACAGTCAGCAATATAACCAGAGAGTGCAAAAAGAGAAACTCCACCCTGCAAAGCATTTAACTGTGTCCAAGTCCAAGCCAATCCTGTTGATGGGTTGGCAGTATATTGAGTAGAGTAATCAGTCCAATTAACAGTAAGAGAAATATCTGAGCTTTCATAAACAGTGCCTTCAGTCTTAATTGCTGTTCTTGCATATGCAATATAAGTGTTTTTACAGCATCTTATCCAAATCTTTATCCAGTTTATTGTTCCTGCCAGAGCGGTATTTTCGAGATTAAACAAATCTGTTTGACCTGGGTAAGCAGCACTTGTATAGATATGAGTGGCATCTTCATCAGGCGAAACTTCATCAACCTTATCCCAATGATAAGTAGAAGCGGGATACTGAGAAGTAATTTCAGTTTTATCGCCAGCAGCGGTAGGTCTTAAAATTAAAGTAGCCATATCTTATCCTGAATTAAAAGCTAACCAATAATCAATCCCTTGCACAATAGCCGTTACTGGAAACACTATCTCATTCCAGCCATCAATTATAGCTATGGAAGTATCGACCGCAGTCATTAAGTCACCGGGCTCGCCTGCGTTGTCCTCGTACATGGCGACCTTGATATCTAAAGAACCCTGACAGTAAATCTTGATTCGGATTACATCTCCTGATCTTTCAGCAGTGAACTTCGAGAGATAAAAGTAATCTATGTCAGCCACATCCTCGACCGACACGCTAGCAGAGCCTATTATTCTCTCTGTCCCTTCTGTAATTGTTATGACATCGGCTTTTGTTATCCCTATGTTCTTTGAGAGCACATCTGCAATCGAAATTGAATCAGATAATACCAAAGCAAATCCCATTATTTTAGTTAGGAAATCGGCTATAGTTATAATGTCAGCCTTGCCTAATCCGATGGCTTTTATTAGAGCATCCGCTATGGTTATAGAGTCCGCCTGAGACAGTCCGAATTCTTTACTTATCAAGTCAGCGATTGTTATAGAATCAATTCGTGCTAAACCTAGCTCAACCGCCTTAACATCGGCTATTAAAACTGTATCTGCTAAAGCCCTGCTGAATTCCGATACTTTGGAAAAGGAATCCGCGATAGCAACAATGTCGGCCAGACTGGGGTTAAACTCCGAGACTTTTGTAAAGGCGTCAACAACCGCCAGAGAGTCAGCCTGAGGCAAGCCGAACCGTTTAGCCACTAAGTCCGCTATTGCTATCGTATCCGCAATATCACGATTGAATCCGGATACCTTTGAGAAAACATCGGCAATCGTTAAAGCATCAATGTGGGCTTGTCCTATCTCTTTTGAGTGGCTATCTGCAATCGAAATATTATCTGAAAGGAAAAGAGAGATAGCCGCAAGATAAGCTGCAAGGTCAACTATGGTGATAGTGTCTGCCAAAGATAATTCAAATTCAGACACCTTTGCAAATAAATCGGCTATGGTTATAGTGTCGGCCTTGACTAGACCAATATCCTTTGTTGTTATAGAATCAGCAATGGCTAAAGTTTCCGCCCTCGGTACAGCAATATTCTTTGAAAGACTGTCAACTATAGCGAAAGAATCTGCTAGAGATTTTTGTATAATCCCACCCGCAATATTTTTGGCAGCACGTTGCTGAGGCTGAGGAGGTTGTCGCCAGTAGTGGGCCAGCAAACTTGAATAATAACCTTTGGCAGAGCTTACTAGCCCACCCAGCCAATCATAGGCAGTATATTTCCCACCACCTCTTTGCTGAGGTTGAGGCGGTTGTCTCCAAATAGGCATCTAAACCCCCTAGTAAATTTCTTCGAAGTTTACTGTGCAGTTCCAACCAGTTAGAGTACCAGGGTCAGCTAAGAATCTCACTACAAATGCTACTGCTCCTGTCAGATATATTCTTTCCGCAGGAGTTGGAATCCAAAGCCAGCCATTCAAAGCATTGAAAGCGGCTTCTACCAACGATACATAAGTTGGAGTTGCATCTGCCGAACCAGTAATTCCGCACTTGCCTGCGGCTAACGTTCCTGCGACACCAGCGATGGCGGAAGCTGTCCCGCCATACATTGCTGCTGATGGTGTAACAGTAGCAACGGTTAAGTTACCACCTGTTCTAGCAGCAAGAGAAATCCTACATTGTGCCGATGTAGCATTGGCTCCCTGAGTAATCTCCACTCTGTTAATCGCCAGCACAGAGCCAGCAGCAGGCGGTGTAGCGACTGGGTAAATACCGGCCAGGACATTGACTGCTGTTACCATTGTTGCGTTGGCTGCGACTATGTTGTAAATTCTTCCCATGTTAAACCTCCTTTTTTACTTTTATTGTTCTCCTAGTGAGCGAGTATTTTTGGGTAATAATTCTGACATGGAATAAATGCCCCCGTGTAGTATACTCGTATTGAAATACAATCAATGTAAGCAGTGTGTAGACTGTCCGCATCCGTATTGTAGGATGAAAGGTCTATACCAAAATCGGTACTTACAATATCAGTATCAACTAAACTTGCATTCCATTTGTCGGATGACGACCCATAAGTAACCTCTGCATCAGAAGTGCCCCAATATGTTGCAGATGCCTTGTTGTCTCCTATCTGACCAGATGTCTTACGGAGATATAAGGCACTATCATTTACTTTATTAGCAGCATCCGCCTTGCGCTCTATCTTTACTTCAATGCCATCTATAGTTGAACCCGATGGAATATCAGAAGTAGAAAACCCGAAATTCGTGCAACGCAACCAATCGCTATAAGTTTGTTTGCCCATGGAGCTGTAAGCATGATAATTGTCGCTTACTTTGGCATAGTCGACATCGAACCATTCGAGTGCTTCTCGGTAAACTGAAGCCACAGTCCCTGGAGTTTTATAACTTGTGACAGCCATTAGGTTACCTTCGCCCTTTTAACGATACCTTGTGCCAATTCGGATTCCGCAGTAGGCAACTTGCCCTTGAATTTAGCCTCCAGCAATTTATCTTCTTCATCACTTAGCCAACTTAACTCTAAATAAAGCGAGAAAGCCATCATCGGGTCTGTGATTTTGTCAATGTGTGCTTTGATAATTGTGGCATCTGCTATCTCACCTATTTTAGCCAAGACCCAGGCAGCCCAAACCTGTTCAAAATTAGTATCTTGTACCATAATATCCGCTGCCTCTCCCCAAGTTAGATCAGCATGTTTCTTAACCCAATCCACAGCTTTGGGACAAGCAGACTTCCCCTTAATTTGGGACAGGATAGTTTTCATTGGGGTTTTGCGAGTAAATGTATTAGCCATAATTTACCTCAGTGGGCAGACCTAAGCCTGCCCACTTTTAATTCACTCAGTCAAGTGGATTATGACGCTCCGAACGTAGCGGTCCACGTAATTACTAATGTGTCGGCTGCTCCCTTATTGATGACATCGAAGTCATCATAGAGCATCATGGTGGTGTTGTTGTTCGCTTGGAAAACGCCGGCCTCGGTTATGGCCATTGTAGCGTCTCCAGGAGCCCAAGTCGCTTTAATAACAACATCGTTATCAGCACCCGCAACGCCTTGAGTAATGGAATCTATCGCATTGCAGTTAGCCCCTGCCGCCAGACCTGTACTGGCTGCAGTCTGTCCTGAGCCAGTGCCTACCGCCATGAAGCCGATAACATTGGCGCCTGTGTTAGCGAAGCTATAAGCGGTAAAGGCATCTCCAAGCTCGGTAACGAGGTTCTCTAAATCCCTGACCTCTTTTAGTTCACCATCCGGGCCGAACAGTTCTGCATGGAACTGGCCTTTAATTGGGAACCTAGCCCTCTTTGTTAATGTTCTTTTCATTGTCTACCTCCTTCTTGTGTAATGTCTCAGGTGTCCGCTCGTCCTTTATCTTCCCATCCGGGCCAGTAAGGACGATGTGGATATTCGACTTTATACCTTGTTTATCGTGTTTGTCCATAGTGCCTCCTTAACAAAATCTATCTCTCCAGGTAACGGTTAAAGTTCCAGTGAAACCTGCTGTCAGAATCAAATTGATGCCACCTTGAACCAAAGTCGGGAACTGGCCATCGACCGTTGCCATATCCTCGACTCCATTCTTTGTAACAACCCAGAGAGCAGTATTGAAAACTAAAACAGTTCCTACCGCTAAATTTCCAGTCCACTCTATTTCTTCGTCTGTATTGTCGCTATGCAGAATTACGTTTGCGCCAACCCTGATAGCATCCGAAAGTATTGTGTAGACTGGGCGGATTAGAGCGTTCCCCCCTGTATCTATAACGGCATTATCAACTACAGCATTGGCTATTGCGGTGGCATCTGAGCTCGGAGCGACTGCATAGGCGAAGGGGTCAAAACAGGTAAAATCTAATGCCCCTTCGAATTTCATGCCTCGATAACCGCCGGTCAGAGTTTTGAACCGCGCCAGCCAGTATCGGTCTGTCTGAGTATCCAAAATGAGCTGCTCATCAGTCGGCTGATTCAGGATAGACATTATCGCATCCATAAAGGACTTCAGTTCGGTAACCGTACTTCCCAGCACCGCTACTTCCAAAGAGATATTTTTAGGCGGTACTTTGCTAGCGGCAGCATAGGAAATATTATGAACCAAAACACTGTCCGCCGTGAACTCCACTGGTATACCGCGGGTCTTTACAATTAGGCCGAAAGTACTCAAATCAATCCCGTTGAAAGATAACGAATTAGCCATATCTCACCTGCTGCATTCGGTACATTTCTCTCGACACCTGTTTAGTAATTTCCCTTATATCGTTATCGTTCCGCACTATTGGATTATAAATGTTGACTGTATTGCCTGGACCCTGGCCGATATATTCTCCGGCGTGTACCACTGCCGGTATCGGTGTCCCTGGAATGCCTGGGATTATACCTTCATAGCCTTGAAATGTTTTATATTCGCCTGGATGGGAAGCATACCCACCAGCCAGAAGTTTCTGCCACCATGATTGTTTGGCAGTACCTGTTGTTTCGGCAGCACGAGCAGTAGCCCTTTCACTTATTCTAGCCATCTCTCTATCATGGAAAGCCTGTAGGGCAGCTTCTTGGTCAGCTATACTTTTATTTAATATAATAAGTTTGCCATCTTCAGCATCTTCAAGACCTTGACGTTCCAGTTCATAATTTTCTAATTTCGTCTGGAGCAAACCCTCCAAGCCATCTTTCTCATCTTGCAATCCCTTTGTCGTGATATTGTAAAGGTCGGTCTCTTGCTGAATTTCTCTATCACGTTCATCTGAAAGAGCCTGTTTCTGATTGGCTGCCGCTTCCCTTAAAGCAGCGATTTGAGATTGTATAGATTCTCTTTTATCAGTCCTGCTTCTATCCTTTTGCTTATCTGCCATCTCAAGGTTAAAAGCATCTAATTCCTTCTGAGCGCGCATCTGCTCGTATAAATTTGTAGAGTTGGTGATTGCATTTTGGATTTGTTGAAGTCTCTTATAATCCGCCTGGTCTTCTGTAGACCTCGCCGTGGCTTTATCCTCAGCATCCATAGCGGAGAGTTGACTTTCCAAAGCACCGATAGCGGCAGAAGTTTCAGCATCGAGGGCATCGATTTTAGCGTTGTACTCTTCATCAATCATCCGCATCTTTTGGTCATGGGCTTTGCCTATTGCAGATAATTCAGTATCAATCTCTCTGCCCCTGGCTTTGGAGGCATCCCTGGCTAAATCCATGAGGGTCTTGTTTTCCTGTTTGGTATAGCCTTCCAGGATTCCATAATGCTTTTTGAGGTCTTCTTTGGCTTTGGTATTGGCTGCTATGGCATCCGCCCTTTGTTTCTCATGGGCTTCCTTCATTATTTTGGTTTGCTTCTCTTGTTCCGCCTTCAACTCTTTTGTCATCTGGCGATTACTACCAGTAAAGAAGTCCACTATTTTGTCCCAGTTTTTCACAAGAACATAACCTATAGCGATTAAGGCAACTATACCTGCAATAATTAAAGCAATCGGCCAAAGTGCGGCTGCAAATCCAGCTCCCATTATAGTTCCCGCTGCTAGAATCCCAGGAGCTAGCAAAATGAAAGTGCCGAAGCCCAGCAAAAGCAAGCCTAAACCAAATGCCGCAGCAATTATAACTTTAGTTAATTCTGGATGTTTTGCCATCCAATCTGTCACAGCTTTTATTATTTTTGAGATTGTATCCACTATATCTTTAAAAACAGGAATTAAAGTCGTTGCTATTGCATTTCCTATTCCGCCAAATTGTGCTTTTAGTGAAGTAATGGCATCATTGAGGGCAGCGGCTTTTTTCACGTCTTCTTCTGACATGACCAAACCGAGGTCATGTGCTTTTTTCAGCATCTCATCAAGTGACATTGTAGTATCAGCCAACATAGGCAAAAGGTCAGTACCCGACCTGCCAAAGATATCAATAGCTAGAGCCGCTCTTTTTGTCGGGTCTGGTATCGCACCTAATGCTTTTGCAATCCTTAAAAACTGTTCGTCCGGTGAAAGTCCCTGCAAATCTGAAATGGTTAAACCAAGAGCAGCCAATTTCTGTTGAGCTTCTTCCCCACCAGTGGCTGCATCATTAAGAGTGACTGCCATCCGCTTTGTGGCGACTTCAAGCCCTTCTATTGATGTACCTGTTAATTTAGCAGCATAATCGAGTTCCTGTAGAAGAGTAGTTGACAATCCTGTACGTTGACCCATCTCTTCTATATTGTCGGCTGCACTAGCAGTCTTTAATGTTATAGCTATTAAAGAACCAACGATTGCAGTACCTACCGCAGCCATCGCTATTCCGACCTTTTTCATTTTCCCATCTATACCTGAAAGAGTTTTATCAAGGCCGCTAGCATCGCCTGTTATTTTTAAGACTGCATCGCCAATACTAATTGCCACGGTTCACCTTTATTCCTGCTTCTCTGAAAAATTGCTCATCGGAAACTACACGGCCACTATGACCGCCTATTGCTACCATCTCTCTTCTTTTGCGCTCTATCAATTTGTCTATCATCAGCACAAAAAGCTCTTCTGTCCAGTGCGACATAATATAGTCCGGTGGCAAATGCCACTCAGCCATAAAGAACTCAAAGGCTTCACCTACGGAAGCATTTTCCCCATCGTTTGCACCAGTGTTTGCGCTAAAGGGAATGCGACTTCTCGCACCTTCTCCCACGCAACTGCTATCTCAGACTCAGTTGCGATTTTTTCTATCTCTCCCCTGTTCAAATCTTTGGCATAGGAAAAGAAAAGGTCAATCAGAGCATTCGGTGCATCTATCATAAAGGTAAGTAATGCTGCGCTGAATTTCTCTGGGTCATCGGCAGTGACTTTGGTTGATTTGAAACCTTCAGTCAATAGTTTTGCGACTGACTGTTTCCAAACCCTCGATTCCTCAAGGGTAAGCTGCCTGACCTCGTGTTCTTTCCCGCCCAATAGGACAAACACTGATGCACGAGCAACTTTCTGCTCTTCAGTTCGTTCCATCTTTCACCTCTTATGCAGCAGCATCGACTATTGTGCAGACATCGCTGGCACCCTTCAGGGCTTGGAACTCCACCGGAACAACTGTCTTTTCGCCTTTGCGGTAGCTCATACCTACCGTTCCCACAGCGGTCGCTAGGGCGATTGTGACTGTCCTAGCAAAGCCTGCCGGATTGGTGCCGACTATCTGGATGGACATTTCTTTGTTGATGCCGCCACCGATAGTAATTGTGCTGGCTGCCAAAACTGAACCCGCTATGGCCTTGTCCATGTTTATTAGGCTGGATTCAGCCATATTACATTTGACCGATAACCGTTCTTTGGTGATTTTCCTAGCAAGCGGGAAGGTTGCCTCTTCGACATCGATATCTGCTGTGTCAGCGTTATATTCCAGATTCACGCCATCTTCAGTGTAGCCGACCTCGACATAACTTCCGCCCACCGGATACTTAAAATAGAGAGTCGCTACTCCAACTAAGACATTCGCTATTGTTTTTGCCATATTTTACCTCCTTTATGGGATTCTTACGGCAAGCAGTTTATCACCTGCATTACCGACCGTTGGCTTGAACTTCACGCATCCATTGGACTGATTCCACAGTTCAGGTAGCATGGTTTTCGTTGTACCCCATTTGCCAGAAGCCAACACTAAGGTATACGTCTCAGTCCGCCCGAATTTATCGGCTACGGCGGTGAAAGTCCATGTATCGCCAGTCACCGCATCTACTAAAAGTACGGTATGACCGTCATTGGGCATATACCACCAGTCAGCTCCGGCTGCATTGCCAGCTAAACTATTGGCATGTGCTGCCAAGTCTGTGATGCTTGCCGTTAGATTAGTTACTGTCATTGTTTGGTCTGCCATATTTACCTCCTTAACATTGCTTGATGTGCGTTTTTGCGCGCCTTGATTATCTCCTCAGAGTCAGGTTCGACTACTTCTGGCTCTGGTATTACCTTTTTTACCTTAGATGCCTCAATTTTAGCCTCTAGTGGCTGCACAGGGGCTTCTGTAGGCTCTTCTGTAACCGTAGGTGTCTGATTATCCACCTTTAACCGCTCAGGTAAGGGCATATCCTTCTCAGGGTCTATGTCTATCATCTCTTCAATTCTCCTTTTGTGTTTTTTGCTCATCTCACCATAATCTCATTGGGAATTGCTTGCTCTGCTTCAAGGATAGTTAAACGTGATTCTAAAATCTCAATTCGTGATTTAAGTGATTCTATTTGCTTATTTCTACCATCAATCAATCCCTTTTGATAACCATCACGATAACCCTTGCCATGTTCTCTACTATGAGAACCAATCAAGGTTAATTCTAAATTCTCAGGATAACGGTTATCATCTTTAATTCCATTTTTGTGATGCACGAGTTCCCAGGGTTGTAGGCATCTACCTAGAGCTTTAGCGACCACAAGGCGATGCTCTAAGACATAATGTTTAGAATTTGCCATCGGATAAAAGAAATCATCAGGGGCTAGAAGTATTTTTATATAGCCTTGAACAGTTCTACTTTTACCATCTTTATAGGCATGGGATTCTTTACCACTTTTGATAATACCAGGTTTTCTTGGTATCCCTCTTTGTGATTCATGCACTTTAATTCTTGCAGGTGTTAAAATATAACCACGACATTGGACACAATGTATCGAAACAGGCTTACCGTATCTAAGATAAACCCAACGTTCCTTACCACATTTAGGACAAGCACACCATTGCCAAGTATTAGTACCCTTCCTTCCTATTTCAATACCTCTTTTTTGAATTCCTAATTCTGGCATAGTCATATCACCTTAACATAATTTCCCAAAATGAAAGTACCCGAAAGTAACCCTGCACTTCGGAATCGACTAAATCTTGTCCCTGTACCTCTTCTCGCGCGCTTAAAATATAATTAGAGCCCACCTTTACATTTTGTATTCCCTGTAAAGCATCGTAGAGAGCACGATAGACCTGTCTGGCCACTATAGGACTTGAAGCCCAGCAATCGAATTGAACGCTGGGCGCCGGCATCCCTGGGATATAAGGTGTTGAAGTTCCGCCTCTGGTAAAAAATCCTATCGCTGGTAAGGTTGCATTCTCTGGTAAGCGCGGGCAATAAATTCGAGTTGACACCAATATTGCCAGAGCAGCATCGCTGGCTAAGTAAGATTTTATGACTGCGTTAGTATCTATCATGGCAAGTGCGCCTTCATTCTCTGAGGAAAGTTAGGAAGCTTTTTATCGGCAGCGGGTTTGATGTAAGGATAGGCACTCATCTTCACTGTGCCTGTTTCCAAGAACCCGCCATAGCCAGATTCGCTATAGACTGCGCCTTCTATTTTATTGGGGTCTACGATTCTATTGCTGCCGGCACCGCTAACCTCAAATCCTATTGAACGAGTATTGGTCGCAGTTCGGTCTTTATAAGGATGGCAATGTATAGCTTCTTGCTGAATATCCTGAACAGTATCCCTCATGGCTAACCTGGCAGCCTTCACGACTGTCTCAGTAGCCTCTTTGGTCTTTAGGTTCAAATCTATCGTAACATTCATTCTCATTTTACTGTCCTTATTGCTAACTCTTTGTGGTGTGCCGCCATTCCATTTTGTCTATCCTTCACGCCTAAGATTTCGTAGGTCACACTATTCAAAACAACCCTGTCCTGGGCGGTGATATCTACATCGTTCATAAATAAATCGAGGTCATAGATAAGTACCTCAGCACCAACTTTGATTTCATTGTTTTTGGGCTCGCTATAACGGCATGGCTGACTTACAAGATGGTTAGCCCATGTCTTTACAGGGTTGCCATAGGCATCTTGAGCGCCTGCAGTAAAACGCCTGATAGTGGCGGTG
>Ga0315285_10000444_pt1 | contig 42994 bp, 38 predicted proteins | sample YL17G09_36_MG_FD_203698 | JGI IMG/M metagenome (GOLD analysis project Ga0315285, IMG submission 203698) | Sediment microbial communities from Yellowstone Lake, YNP, Wyoming, USA - YL17G09_36 | ecosystem: Environmental > Aquatic > Freshwater > Lake > Sediment | place: USA: Wyoming | collected...
CACCCCGGAACATACGACTCACTGGTCATCTCCGCCAATGTTACCCGGCCTGACTTTAAAATTGTCGCTGGAGCCATCCCATTTTTACAACATTTGCCCAATATTAGCCAACACATGATCTATACACCCTCCTTCGATCCACATGGTCGAATGAACGTTGTCCGGGAAGCAATCCGCCATTTGAAGGAGGGAGGGTGTTTATTGATATTTGCGCGTGGTACCCTTGAACCCGATCCAGCAGTAATGCCAAACGCTAAGGATGAACTAAAACACTGGTCAAGAAGTTTGGAGATTTTCCTCAAGCATGTTCCCCAATCCCGCATACTGGTCAGCATTGTCAGCGGAGTGCTGGCGGCTCGATCAGTGCATCATCCGATCACATGGCTCTGTAAGGAACGGGTGGACCGTCAAAGATTGGCGATGTTCATTCAGGTCATACAACAAATGCTCTTTGGTAATAAATTTTCTCTTACCCCGCGCCTCACATTTGACGATATAACAGGAAATATTGGGGTAAGAGATAAAGGAGATATTTTCCCAAAAATTGTCGAGGCAGCACAACGTTTGTTAGCTCTGCATCTCAAGGATCAAACAATTAATCATCCACAACCATTATCGACACCATTCTAGTGATTATTCATATTACGACCCAATCTATCGCTGCTTGCCCTTTTGTTGAGAATTCATGGAATTGATTCAGAACCCATTCTGATAACTATCAGATATTTCGGTTTTTTCGGCGACACACCGAGAGAGAATAGAAGGATATGAATGTTCTCCAATAATTCGATAACATCTCTGGTTATTTTCGGTGCTTCTGGTGACCTGACCCATCGCAAATTAATCCCGGCACTTTTTAACCTGTACCGAAAGAACCGGTTACCAGAAGCATTCAACATCGTTGGATTTGGTGGGACACCGTTCACGGATGAAAAGTTCCGTGAGCGTCAGCTTGAAGGTGTCAATAAATACGCAGGATTTTCATATTTAAAAGATGAGTGGAGGCTCTTTGCTTCTCATTTGACTTATGTCCAGGGACAGTATAAGGAGTTAAGTGATTATCGAAATTTGGATTCCACTCTGGCTAAAATAAGTGATGGAGTTGACAACCGATTATTTTATCTGGCAACTCCACCCGGACTTTTCCCCAGTATCATTGATATGCTTGGACAGACAAACCAGGTAGCTGAAAACAATGGCTGGCGGCGCGTCGTAATTGAAAAACCATTTGGCACTGACCTTGAATCAGCTCGCCATCTCAACCAGCAAATCCACCAGGTGATCGATGAAAAGCAAATCTACCGCATCGACCATTACCTGGGCAAGGAAACAGTCCAAAATATCCTGATTACCCGTTTCGCCAATACCATCTTCGAGCCAATTTGGAACCGAAATTACATAGATCACATCCAGATTACCGTGGCGGAGCAGGTTGGTGTTGGGCACCGTGGTGGTTTTTATGATGGTGTCGGTGTCTTGCGGGACATGTTTCAGAACCATCTTTTACAGCTGCTTACCCTGGTTTCCATGGAACCACCTTCCTCATTCGACGCAGATGCACTGCGTAATGAGAAAATCAAAGTTCTCAATGCGGTCAATCCAATTACGAAGGATGAAGCTTCCAAAGACACCGTCCATGCGCAGTACATCGGTTATCACAATGAGCCGGATGTGGCATCCAATTCAACAACGCCGACTTATGCTGCTGTCCGGTTTTTTATCGATAACTGGCGCTGGAAAGGTGTGCCATTTTACATGCGCTCCGGTAAATCCATGACAGAAAAACTGACCCAGATCATCATCCAATTCAAGGAACCACCCCACCTGATGTTCCCGCTGCCACCAGGCAGCCAGTTGACCCCCAACATGCTGGTCCTGTACCTGCAGCCCGATGAAGGTGTACATTTACGCTTTGAGGCGAAGGTTCCGAACACGGTAGTTGAGATGCGTTCAGTTGATATGGAATTCCATTATGCCGACTATTTTAGACCGACTGCCATACCAGAATCCTATGAGCGGCTGCTTCTAGACGCCTTGCTGGGAGACGCGGCTTTATTTACCCGCGCCGATGAAGTGGAGGCTGCCTGGAGATTGATCGACCCAATCCTCGAGGGGTGGGATGCATTGGGCTCATCCTTGTTACCTCTGTACGCACCGGGTTCGTGGGGTCCCATCGAAGCCGATACACTGATTGCGCAGGAAAATCGTTCCTGGATACCTGGAAACGTTCAATGGAGAAAAACTGAATAAAGGAGATTCCAGTCATTTCCAATTCACAATAATAGGCGGTCGAATTAACAGTATAAAAATGAACTGACCGATGTGATTACAAATAACTTTCTCTCATCATTATGAGAGGCAACCTGAGCAGGTCTTCTTACTAACATATACTACTGGAGTATCGACCACCCATGATAGAAAAAGTGCTTATTTACTATCTAAATAAGATTGCATAGACTGTGAATGCTGAAGCAATTACTATTACCATGGATGAGATGGATGTAAAATATTTTTGGAAGATATTATTGGCGTATTTACCCATTAAACCTGGATTATTTGTTAATTTGATCAGGTAGAAAAAAACCAGTGGAAGCGTCATCGCGTTTATAGTTTGGGTCGCCACAGCCATCTGGAAGAGTGAGATCCCCGGGATCATAATCGCCAGTGCAGCGAAGACCAATTGAACAATAAAAAGTATATAAAAAGTTTTACTCTTATTAAAATTTGTATCCAGGCTGCCTGATAAGCCAAAGAACTCCGAAAATGCATAAGCCGTCGAGAGCGGTACGATCACCAATCCCATAAACGCGGCTGCCAGGATTCCTACTGCAAATAGATTGCCAGCCAGTTCCCCGGCAAAGGGTTGGATCGCGAGCGCAGCTTGTTCCCCAGACTCAAGCCTGATGCCATGCACCCATAGTGTCGCTGCTGTAGCTATGATCATGAAAAACGAGAAGAAATCTGTCAGGAATGCCCCCCAATAGGTTTCAAATTGAGAGTACTTAATCGTGTTTGGATCCATCTTCTTATCATAGGCAAAACTACTGATAAAAAATTGACCCCAGGGTGTGATCGTTGTACCCAATACACCCATCCCAATAATCAGGAAATTACGAGTATATTCTCCTGTCCATGACACACCATGGGGATAAAGCAGGTTGGTAAATGCCAAACCCCAATCCGGATGGGCTTTGATCGCTGAGATGATGTATGTCAGGTAGAAAAGTGAGACAATCAACATGATATTCTGGGTTAACTTATAGTTACCCTTGGTGATAAAAATGAATGACATCAGCAGTATGCCTATTACGAACGGTGCAGTTGGGATTTGAAGCATCTGGCTGGTTGTTTTAATCGCCGAGAGTTCGACGGTAATCGTGCCCAAATTAGCAATCACCAATCCAAAAAAAATGAATAGCGAAACTTTCACGCCAAATTTCTCACGGATCAGATCTGCAAGCCCGCGGCGGGTGACCAAGGTAAGGCGCATGCCCATCTCTTGTGTGATACCCAGCAATATCGTTATGATCACAAGTGGGAACAGAATTGGGTAACCGAGGGTTGCTCCTGCGATGGAATAGGTAGCCACACCACCCGCGTCATTATCAGCCATGGCGGTGATCGTCGCCGGACCAAAAACAGACAGGAAAAGCACAATCCGCCGTGTCCATGACCAGGTGGACCATTTTTCTCGCAAGAGCTCACCAATTTTTTTCATTTCAAACCGCCAAAGAACCGTGGAAGACGTTTCTTCCATGAGGTTGGAATAATCTTGTCCAGGGCGTCATCAGCAGTTACTATCCCATGCAAACACTCATTATCGTCTACTACTGGTACAGCCCTAAGGTTGTACTTCGCTACGACCTGTGCAATTTCATCCTGCTCATCGGTCAGGTGGACACTCACCACGCGTTTATTCATGAACTCACTCACTTGTGTACCAGGCAATGCCATGATCAGGTCAGGCAATGAGAAATCACCGATCAAATGCCCGCTCTCATCTGTCACGTAAACGTAATATAGTAGCTCGATCTCCTCTCCAATCATCCTTAATTGCTTGATTATCTGGCTGGCTGTTAAATTTGGTCGAACTGCGGCAAATTCTGTCGTCATCAACCCACCAGCTGTATCCTCGGGGTAGGTGAGCAGTTTGCGGACTTCCTCTGCCTCATCATGTTCCATTAAACTTAGCAGTTTTTTCGTACGCTCCTGCGGGAGTTCAGCTAGCAGGTCGGCTGCTTCATCTGGAGACATTTCCTCAAGCACGTCAGCAATCTTTTCATCAGGCATGTGATGCAATAGACTCGCCTGGAAATCCGGTTCGACCTCCTCCAACGTATCAGCCAATTGCTCGAGGTCCAATTTATCGAGCAATTGACCTGTTTGCACACGGTTCAAGTCGCTGATGATATCAGCAATATCGGAAGGATGTAATTCGGCTAATTTCTCCACTGGCACCTTAAGGCGCATGGACTGATCGTGAACCAGTGGTTCGACAAACTCCCAGGAGATCTGTCCCTGAGAAGTGTCTACCTTAAAACGGGAAGCCAACCAGCGCCCGATTTTTTCCAAACCGATCCGGCGCAGGATCCCTAGAGTACCAACATCCACGTTGCTTACAACAATACTCCCATTAACGCGTATCAGTTCTATGTCATTTACGCGCACAACCCGCGCACCATCGATATCGATGATCTGCTTGTCCAATACATCCTTGACCAGCAGGATATCTTCCTCCTGGAGTGTATAAGGATGGATTTCACCCAGGGGACGTTTAAGTGGAATGGCAACTGACAACAAAGCTGCCAGATCAGAATACGGTATTGTGACCTGATCACGCTTGCGTTGGATGACCACCGCATCGATAACAGGATGATGAAACTCTTTGCGGGAACGAGCTACCAGGTCCTTCAGGACCCCGATCTTTGTCCCGTCAAAATCGGTGACCGGTCGTCCGGTCAGTTCGCTAATAAAAGCCATAGTCACCTCCTTATAAAAAAAACCACCTCGAGATTTATCCGAAGGTGGCAACTGCATCAGGTGACAGCGGATCGACTACACCGCCCGGCTGAATTGGCAAGGAAAGAAGGACAGTTGGAGGCGCGGATCGGTACGGTTCAGTCGCACCCAGGACAGTCGCATTTCGGAAAGGAATACGAGAATATTCGTTTGTTCTCCAGGACAATCATCTGCTTCCACGCGAGCACCTCCTCTCCACTCACACCTTGGATTCGGCAGGTATCCACCAGCCTTTGTGTGAGGTACAAAACAGCCTCCCGTCATCCCTGGGAGGCTGTCAATAATGACCTGGCACTCGCATATTATCTTGCGAGCATGTGCCCCCACTGGTTGAGCTTTGGCACTGTCGAGCGTAGGAGATTTTCCCAGCCACTTTGGGCGAGACCTTAATTCGGTCTCACCTGGTCTACTTCCTTGGCATCTCTCGATGTTTCGGAGCAGTGGCTTGTGTCTTTGACAGACGCCTGGCCTAACGAGGGTTTTATTTGCTGGCGTAATATACACCCGCGAAGGTCTTTAGTCAATAGATGTAATGCTTTTTCACCCAAAAGAATACTTCTCAATGTTTGCATTCCCTTCACTTTTCAGTACAATCTTGATTTTTGTCTTGCTGTTACCAGGTTTGAGTAAACGGATCACCGATGGTTTAACAGGCCGTAGAATAATCCTGGATGTCAGAGCAACTGGGGAAAATCCATTCAGGATCGTATTTGTGATATACGATTATAATTTGCGGGTCTGGACGCGTAATAATGCCACACCAACTTATTACAGCCCGGGCGTTGGTTTCCGCTGTGCAAGGTAGCCAATGAATAATATCCAACGGAATATGGATAAGATTTTTGCAGAGGTACCCTGATGTTAAGCGTGCACCTGATTATTCACAATCTGCGATCAGCAATCCGCAATCTAAAATTGAAGTACTGGCCTCTTATTAAAAGCCTGCAAACAGGTCTGTTGCTTGGTACCGGATTGGCCGGTTACATGACCGCCCGTTGTCCGATTTTTAATCTCCCGACCATCATAGGACTGGCTGCCAGCCTCTTCCTTGCCATTAGCGGCAGCACGGTACTGAATATGTGGTATGACCGGGACGTCGATATCAGGATGAAACGAACATGCAACCGCCCCCTTGCTTCAGGACATGTCCTTCCAAATGAGGCTCTCAGGTTGGGATTGGTCCTCTCGTTGTTCGGGGTCGGAATATCGGTCGCGATGAATCCCCTTTATGGATTGGTCGTTTTTGCTGGATTGTTCTTTGATGTAGCCATCTATACCATCTGGCTCAAACGACGGACGGCCTGGTCGATCGTTTGGGGTGGAATCTCAGGTGGCATGCCTATCCTGGCCGGGCGCGTTCTCGGCCTTGGATATCTTGACAGCATCGGCATCCTGCTGGCTTCGGCAGTGCTGTTCTGGATCCCAACCCATATTCTGACCTTTGCCATGCGTTATTTCGACGACTATCAAGCAGCAGGGATCCCAATAATACCCTCCGTGTATGGTTTTAAAGCCACACGCCTGGTCATTGCTGCTTCCAGCATGATGGCTGCTCTCTCCATTGCGGCAGCCGGTGTTCTAACTGGTATGCGGTGGGGTTATGTGCGCCTGCTGGCTGTCATGTCAGCTGGTTTATTCATATTAGCCGTCTCCAGTTTGATGCAGCCATCTGAACGCATCAATTTTGGCTTGTTCAAGTATGCCTCGTTGTATATGCTGTCTGCTATGATTCTCATATCAATATGAAAAAAAAATGACAATCCTTGATCACATATTGCTTCTTTTCACCGGATTACTGGCGGCATATCAGGTCGCTGTGGGTATCAATGGTCTGAGCACGCTACCAATAATCGCCTATACAATCGCGTTCGGTGTCCTGCTGGTAGCGGGGTTGATACTTATCATCCTGGGTTTCGAAACACTGGACAGCCCCATCGTGGTCATTATCTCAACCATCATCCCGCTCAGCCTGTCACTCGGGTTGGTTTGGGAGCATTCCCCCTATTGGCAAAATGGCTATCTGGTTTTCGCCATGTTTGGATTTTTAGCGATCATCCTCACTCGCCTGATAACAAAAGGTAAACTGGCAACCATTGTCCTCGCCATCGTTCATGGAATCGCGGGAATGGTCATATTCTTGCTGCCCATCATTCTGAGTCTCTCAGGTCGGATGAATCCAGGATTCGCTCTTGTGGGAGTCGGTGGGGCTTTGATTGGTCTGGGTGGTATATTACTTTCTTTCCTGAAGGCTGGAAAACCTGTCCTATCGCGGGATACGATCCTGAAGATCCTGCCTGGTTTACTTTTTCTTATGACCTTTGCGTTCGTAACCGGTTTCGCTCTTGGATAGTTCAATAGATCAATAACCTGACACGGTGGAGGATATTAGATGCAGAGCAAAAGATGGTGGACCAAATTGCTTCGTTTTTTGGCTGTTATTCTTATGGGGTTGACTGCAGCCTTTACCGTCCTGAGCGGTGCCGGGACCTCTTGTGTTGCCCTGGTGGCTGAAAAGTATGGCTCAAAGATGGCATCTATTGTGCCGTATAAATGGCTTTATCTTATCTTCGTTTTGGTCACCATTGCCATCGGTATATTGGGCTTAAGGACCACTTCCCTGCTCATCTAGGGTAAAACTGGTGCTTACCGTTCCTCCATGCGCACTTTGGTATTGGGCATCCTGGTAGGTGGAATCCATATGGCAGTCCCTCGTTATTTGTGCTGCTCATCAATGCCCGTCGATGTAGTTGTCTACACCACAGCATTGACTTTTATCGTCTTTCTGATTTTGCGTATCCCTTCGATCTGGGTTGGGGTAAATTTTTAAAAACCCTGAAGAAGGGAAGGATAAGGGACGAAAGGCTTCTGCCATTACAGTTGGAATTATCGGAATGTTGATCCTGACTATCCAGGTCTGGATGGGACCAAGCCATACTTGGGACGGTATCAATTGGGCTGATGCCCGCCATTCAGTGATGACCTGGACCGGTTGGGTAATCGTTTTATTGGGGGCGGGTATTGGTTTTATCTCTTCTTTAACCCACTTATCGGAAAAAAAAGCACATGTATAGGGAACCAGGTAAATCCTGGAACCCATCCAATCCAACATGATCCAGCCATCAATATGGATGGAGCATCCCTTTATTCACTCATCATACCAGGTGCAATATATTTCACCCGCGTGAAAGGTTTGACCTGAGCACCTACATTATCCTTGAGAATATTGCCTGAAACATGCATCAATGTATCCCCAAAATCGATGTCTTTTCCCATGCTCGCCAAGCATGGATAATGATGGTGCAACAAACCTGCTTTCTCTTCAGCATCATCCACTGAGATCCCCACCAACCTTTCAGCCACATATCGGGCGCATCCACAAACCGCGTCACGTTTTACCCGGGTAGAGATGATCTGGCGCGTATCGGGATCGATCTCAAGTTCCAACTCCGGCTGACCGAAATAATGAGCAAATTCCGCGATCATGGGGCTGTCATAAGCGATCCTCTGCCTGCGGGTGACGCCAAAATCTTTCTCCGTCAAAGAGCATAGTGGTTTGGGGGTGACACACACGACATCCATGCGTTCCAGCCATCCCCGCAGTTGACATGCCAGTCCACGCGGTAACCAGGATTCATTATCAACAGGAACGATGACTGCCTGGGCACCCGTCATTTTTACGATATCAGGGATGAGTTCGGCGATCCCCCGGTGCTCACCGAAATTCAAGATCAGTTCCACCCTGGGAAGCTCCGATGGTAGAAAATCCTCCGGATAGTCAATGATCAGAGGAAAAGCGGCTGGAGCTCGCCAGGTTTCTATTGTCCATTCAGCAGGACCATGCTCACGTATATTGCTTACATGCCGTAAACCATATTCCCCAGAGATGATAGCTAGAATTTTCATATCTTCTTCCAATAATATTCAATAGGCACGCTAATATAAAAAGCAGCGTACCAAATGCTCTCCAAGATGGTCGTATCCCACTTGGTGATAGTCAGGGTCCATCTCAGTGCAGACGGATAGACCATACTCGAGCCGAGCACGGCAACGGGGAGCAAAGCGGCAGCCAACTGGCATATCAATAAGATTGGGAACTGAGCCAGGAATGACCTCCAGGCGGTTTTTTATCCTCCCAAGAATGGGAATGGAGCCGATCAATCCCCGGGTATAAGGATGCAGTGGATTCCGGAAAAGCTCCCCCACTTCTGCCTGCTCGACGATCTGCCCGGCATACATGACTGCAACACGTTCAGCCATTTCCGCGATGACACCCAGGTCATGGGTGATCAATATGATGGAGGTGTTCACCCTCTGCCGCAGGTTTTGCAACAGGTCCAGGATCTGCGCCTGAATGGTGACATCCAGGGCAGTTGTCGGTTCATCTGCAATGAGCAGTTCCGGCAGGCAGGCTAGCGCCATGGCGATCATCACACGCTGCGCCATCCCGCCTGAAAGCTCATGTGGATAAGCATCTGCCCGTCGCTCCGGTTCGGGTATGCCGACCAGTCCAAGCAGCTCAAATACGCGTTGGCGGCTGGGGTCTTTACCGAGCCCCTGGTGCTCGCTTATTACCTCTGCGATCTGGTCACCAACCTTGAACACCGGGTTGAGCGCCGTCTGAGGCTGCTGGAAGATCATCGAAATACGGTTGCCTCGTATGGACATCATTTCCTGCTCGGATACTTTAAGCAGGTCGTTACCATCAAAAAAGATCTCCCCTTCAATGACCCTGCCTGGTAGATCTACCAGGCGCATGATAGTAAGCGAGGTTACACTCTTGCCACATCCGGATTCGCCCACTAACCCCAGGATTTCTCCGGGATATACCTTAAAATTCAATCCATCTACAGCTTTAACAATGCCATCTTCGGTATAAAAATAGGTCTTTAGATTTCTTACGTCGAGAAGAGGTTGGGTTTTATTGGTCACGGATTTCTCTAAAACATTAGTGATCTGCGATCAAATGTGGGTCGAAATTCTGATGAAGGTCAGGATATTCTAATACAATAACACCCCACATATTACTTCACTATTCCTTAAATGATATCCCAGGCAGGGTCGTCTCAATTTCAATTCTCCAAAGATAATTTCCGTACATTATTATGGATGGATTTGCTCTTTTTACTATGAATTTGACGATGATTATGAAGACCCATTAAATGTCTTGATCCTCTTTAAAAATGAACCGCCGACCTGTACACGATCGGCGTTTTGTCTGTCGGGGCGGGCGGATTTGTCGCGTGAGCACCCCTGAAAGGGGAACCGCCGACCTTTTGAGATTGGCGGTTTTGTCAGTCGGGGCGGGCGGATTTGAACCGCCGACCTCACGGTCCCGAACCGTGCGCTCTAGCCGGGCTGAGCCACGCCCCGTACATCCAGCATTATAACTTTCGCATTGGCTTTTGACAAGCCTGCGCTTGTTTAAGTACTCATGGTGATCACATGATGTCAATCAAACTATTGATCTGAGTGAATACCCTTGTAGAAATAGCACTTATGTTCTATAATAATCAAGTTCTTTTCTACAACATCGCCTCAGTTGCCTAGTCCTTTAACAATCTATTATTCGTTTTCGATAATACATATGGCTTGGTCCGTATTTACTGACTCGTTGGAAAGGTTGGTTTCGATAGATATTATTGTCGGATGAAATTTCTTTCGTATTCCATTTTATGACTGAAACAGTCTTATTACTAAAAACAGGATAAAAAATGAGCATTTTCGAAACTATCTTTGGGGCAATTACTTCACCCCGATGTTGATCTACATGGTGTCATGCGAGTATGCGGATTAATATTATTTTTTAACTGTTTTATTCAATCCTATAAGACGAGTCAAGTATTATTTATTCTCAGAATGGCTGTCGATGTTCTTTATAACCTGATACCAACAATCAACACTGGCTCTCCACAACAATCTGCTTTCATGGAGTTTGATAATGCCCTTTATCAGTACCTGGGTAATGGAAACGTTTGTTAAGATATGGTGTATAATCTATTATGACCCCTACTTCACTGCTTACCGCTTTCAATACAGCCCACTCATTCCAAACTATCATCCAGACGTATTCAGTGGAGGGTGGGGGGAAATTGGCTCTCCAGCACCAGTAATTACTTGGACTTATTTATCCACCAGCAGACATGACTGACGCGACCATTCTCGTCATCGAAGGCAAGTTAGCTGATTTCCCTTCTTTTGCAGACGGATTGCAAAAGAAGTCTTTTATTGTTGAAGCTGTCCACAGCGGCAGCCAGGCTTTAGCGTGCATGGGTAATATTGAACCTGACCTGGTCGTTGTCAATGCAGCTTCCTTGCGCAGTAGCGGGGTGCGCATATGTCAGGCAATACGGGAAAAAGGGGATAAACTTCCAATCATTCTGATCCTCAGCCACGTTATTAGGCTTGAGAATTCCGCCGCAGATGTGATCCTAACCCTGCCTTTTACAATTCAAAAACTTGTCAACCGCATCAAGCCTCTGCTTCCGGGTGACGGCAATAATGTCATCCATGTTGGCCAGATCCGTCTGGATGTGGAACGTCGGCGTGTACGCTGCCTGGGTAAGAACGCACGCCTGACCCCGCGGTTAGTGAACTTGTTGAAGGTCATGCTTAAAAGTCCTGGTGAAGTGATTGAGCGAAAAGCCCTTTTTAAGAAGGTATGGGATACGGAATACACCGGTGACACCCGTACGTTGGACGTGCACATTTCCTGGTTGCGTAAAGCCTTGGAACTGGATCCCGAAAAACCCCGCATCTTGAAGACTATACGCGGAGTGGGATACCGCCTGGACGTTTAAATACCTGTCTGGATTCTTAATTCGATCTGATAGTACTCCCCCCCATTCGTTACTAACCTAATACAAATGACCGGACCTGGTTTTACTGGCAGGGTCAGAATTTGTGGTATCTCACCAGAACGCAATGGACGAACTGCCTGGGCGATACTCTTGAAGATCTTCCCATCCCAGGCAGGATCGACCCCCCAGTAGTCCAGCCTCTTCAATACTTCTTTCGGTAGAGTAACAGTATTCCCATCGATTTCGATATGGATCGGGTATGAACCTCTGCACAAGAGATCCGTACCATCTCTCTCTAAAATAAAAGGTGTCTCTGACAATAATGTTAACCGACAACAGGTAGTATTTACTGCCCGCCAGGTCACATCAGAAGCGATAAATTTTCGTCCCAGACGTGCTCCCACAGCGACCGTTGTACCTGATCCACAGAAAAAGTCAGCCACCAGATCACCCGGATTGGAAGATGCCAGGATGATCCGTTCCAATAAGGCTTCAGGTTTTTGGGTTGGGTAACCGGTGCGCTCGTTATGCAGGCGGGCGACGACCGGGAAATACCACCAGTCCTCTGGTACTTTGCCCCGTTCAAGATCTGGTACTTTCCCAAAACCAGCTTTTCTTGAGGAAATAAAAGTTTTGATCGTCTGGATATTGTATGGTTCCCGGACTGCATCAACATTGAAGGTATACTCGGTCCCTTTCACATAAGCCAGGATGGTGTCATGTTTGCGATTGAATGCCCTGCGAATAGGTGAAGGACCGTGATAAGCCCAGATAATTTCATTGAGCAGATGATCAGCACCAAAGATTTCATCGAGCAGCAAGCGGGCATAAGCGTCTGCATGCCAATCAAGGTGTAAATAAAGTGTTCCATTTGGAGCCAGCAGCCGGTAAATAAGGACCAGCCTCTGGTACAGAAACTCCAGATAGGCATCCAAGTCAGGCCAATGATCCGTATAACCATCAGCCAGTTGCCACTGATCTGGTTTGCGCGAATCTTCACCACGACCGATGCGTACTTGGTATTTACGATTTGTGAAAAACAGCGGGTCGGCGTAGATCAGATTAACACAGCCCTCATATTTAGGCATAAGAGCTGACATAATCGCCAGATTATCCCCCTGTATGATGCGATTTTCGAGTTTTCCAGATAGGGAATCCATTGGGAAACCCTCTGACAGGCTTTGGGAGTAACCCTTTCCCTGCGGAAATATGATAGCCTCGGTGATAAGATCAGCAGGTACAGGATCTGACAGGTGTTTGCCAGGCCAGGTCAACGAAGGCATAGGATTAGTAAAAAATCTTCACGAGTGTTCCGAAACCTCTATTGAATATGGCATCAGCCTTATGAGGTGGGCGTGCCCAGCGGAACAGCCATTTCGCATCAGGTGTCTGCATATTGATGCAGCCATGGCTCATCGGATTACCGAAGTTATCGTGCCAATATGTTCCGTGGAATGCATGCCCTACATCTGTAAAGAAGCAGGTCCAGGGTACTCCAGGCAGCTCATAATCATCGATATCGGCAGCCAGGTTGCCATCACCCATATGTTTGGATGGCATCTTTTCTTCGATGTGAAATTCTCCGTTGGGGGTTTTTGTCGATAATTCCTTTAGCGTATGCCGTCCAGCAACAATCCCCGATGAGATTTTGGTTTGAAGTGCAGCCTGGTCGTATTCATAAGCTGTCAACACCTGGGTCGTTAGATTGACCTCGATCCGCTTAGACTCAAAAGGCACATCCGGACTGATTGCATCCAACTCCTCCAGCGGGATTGGCCTTATGTGAATAGCCGGGACATGATAAGGTACGGAAACTAATTCATCGTAAATCCGATACCAGGAATGTCCATCCGGACCTTCGTCAATCCCATCCAACCAATGCACAGAGTCGTAATACAATCGAAAATCCAACGGCTGCCATCCATAGACCCTGGTGTATCGCATCACTTGTGCATAAGGGACAGTAACTTCACCCAGCCGGCGAGTCCCTTCCGGGATTATACTGAGAGGTTCGTTGTAGAGAACCTGAACCTTTTGTAAGCGAGCACGATGCATGTACCCACCCCAAACCCTGTACCAGTTTGGATTGTATGCCGGAGTGCCAGAATTGACCTCATCGTAAACTGTGACCAGGTCATCCCGAAACCACTGCCCTACGATCACGCTCGTGTCATCTGGTTTGCTATAAACACTTACCGATTTGGTCGCAACTCGTACGAGGTAACGATCTTCAAACTCGTTGAAAGGCGGTAAGAATGGTGTGAAAGCCATCCCACCTGCAGCCAATCCAAAAAGTTTGAGGAAATCGCGACGCGAGATGGATCTCATTGTAAATGTATTTTACCCGATAAAGTTGGAACTCCGAACTCAAGCTGGGGAATTTTAAACTTTACGACCCTCCGGCTGCAGAGGGTCGTCCAAAGCGCATTTCCCAGGTTATTGATTTTATACAACAGCCGCTAATGGCAGCATGTCCTTCAGAACTTCTTCCATTGCCATAGTATGACTGCAGACCCCGCGAGATTGAAAGAAATCACAGTCGCAAGTCCATGTGCCTTCAAAAAACTTTACGTGGTGATCGTTGTTTTCCCCATCTATCCAGACTGTAAAAGCCTCAAAGTGTATACGATGACGTTCTTGCGCGTAACGCTTGGCTTTCTCAATCTTACCGATCATCCCATAATCCATTTTTTCTTCTCCTTTTGTCTCAGGTGTAAGATAGCTGAAAGGCACGCATATAGACGCGTGCCTTTCAGCAACCCATTACAAAGTCCTTGTAAACTAATCCTCGCATTGGACACTTACCTGATATGAGTATATAGTGAATTTGATTCAGAGTCAACACCTGATGATAAAAACTTGCATAATCGTAGAGAAACCGTAGACGAATCGTCTATCTGCCGTAGCACCACCAACCAGAATAGTCTCATCAATATTATAAATTCGCATTTGCGGCCATTGACGGACGATCAATAATACACCTAGATCAGATCCGTTCCATCCGCTGATAATAGCAACCGGCGAACTTTTTATATTTAATGGATGAGAGGTTGTCGTCAATAATCAACAATCCAGATGGACAACCACCTAACTTGAACATCCCATCGATTCCATTCTGCCGGTTTATGCTAACTAACTGGATGTTTTCAGACTAGGTTCCCCAATCACGCAGGTACAGGAAATCGTATCCGACAGTCCGGTTGCTGATCTTGGCAATTGGCGGCAGCATTCTCTTGAACTGACTGCGACGTACACGCTCGATAACTTTATTTACGAACTTTTCATTATAACCAGCTTCAATACATTCCTTTGGGCTGTAACGTTGGTCTATCATCAGATAAAGTAGTTTATCTACTTCTTCATAGGTGAAGCCTAACTCACCCTCATCCGTCTGACCAACCCATAAATCCGCTGATGGGACTTTATCGATGATCACCTCGGGGATACCCATCGCCCGGCTTAATTGTCGTACCTGGGTCTTATAGAGGTCACCAAGAGGATTCAAGGCACAAGCCGAATCTCCATAGATGGTAGTATATCCAAGTAAAATTTCGGTCTTGTTACCCGTACCTATTACCAATCCAGTAAATGCCTCCGATTGGTCGTAAAGTACGATCATCCGGCAGCGAGCCATGATATTCCCTTTTCGAATGTAGGACATATCTGGTTCACGAGAAATCAGTGTATCAGCCATGTCAGTGATGGGTATAGTCAACGACTGGATCCCGAAAAGATCGATCATCAATTGGGCGTGTTCGAGAGAATCGTTAGAGGAGGTCTTATAAGGCATACACACAGCCAGAACGTTCTGCTTGCCAAGCGCTTCTGTTGCAAGCACACATGATAAAGCCGAATCAAGCCCACCGGAAAGACCGACCACTGCCCGAGCGAAACCAGCGCGAGCGATCTCGGAACTAATAAAACCGGTGATGATTTTCCGTGCCAAGTCAGTATTGATATTCAGATCGATCATGGGACATAATCCTGTTTAGTTCTTTCTGTACCAGATTCGTTCTTTCATCGCGCAAGAGTGGCAGACGAGCACGAGTACGGTGCAACTGGTTCAAATCTATTTGGGCGATTGTAAGCGCTTCTTCGTGATAAGGTCCCTTGACAAGAAGTTCTCCGTTCGGGTCATAGACAGTTGCTCCACCCCAGTAGTTCAGACCATCTTCATAACCCACCCGGTTGCAGTGTATAACAAAAGTTGTAAACAAGGAGGCATAAGCGCGGTTGATCTGTTCTACCCAGCGAGCCGATTCGAGCCGGTCTTCGTCATTCAGTCCGCGACCTGGGGAGGCGGAAGTAAATATAAAGATATCCGCTCCATCCAACCAGATTAAGTAGGGGGGGGAGGCATGCCAGAAATCCTCGCAGATTAATATTCCCATTCGTCCAAAACGGGTATTAAAAGCGCGGATCGATTCGCCCAAGGCAAAGAAACGTCCTTCGTCGAACAGACCATATGTTGGCAGGTAGACCTTGTGATGGACGTGAACGATATTCCCTTGAGAAAGATAAGCTGCAGAGATAAAAAATCGATGCCGGTTATCTTCATCAACGAAACCAACAACCAGATCGATATCGTGGCTGGCTTTTAGGAGCGGACGAAATATCACGTCATCCACCGACGGTCGGTGAGAGACGGTATAAACCAGGTCCTGCAGGGTGTACCCTGTCAGTGAGAGTTCCGGAAACACCAGCAAGTCCACACCTTGCGAACAAGCTTCTTTGATCAAAACAAGATGTTTTTCAAGGTTTGCTTCGACATTTCCCAAAACTGTATTGATCTGGGCAAGGGCTAAAGTGATATGCATATATCAATGGTATGAAGCATTTTATATGTATTACACTATCTTACCACGTCTGTAATATTAGATTGGAAATGAAAATGCCCCGGTGAACCAGGGCATAAGCGGAGAGGGTGGGATTCGAACCCACGGTAACCACAAGGGCTACAACGGTTTTCGAGACCGTCCCAATCGGCCGCTCTGGCACCTCTCCATCGAGTGGAAATTATAGCAGAGTCTAGATTAAATCTCTATGTTTTCGTGTAAATCGGGATAAACCAAATTTCTGAGCCCTCGCTCGTGAAGGCAGTCTTGCAGAGCTGTGGCCGGACCTTCTTCACCGTGCACAAGGAATATCTGCTGCACTCGATCCATGGCGTTTAGAGCATATTCAATCAGGAATTTCTGACCAGCGTGGCAGGAAAGTCCACCAATCGTAGCGACCTCAGCAAGGACATTGAAGACTTCTCCAAAGATTTTCACTTGTTTTTCGCGATCGGCCAGGCGGCGTCCCAGGGTATAGGGAGCTTGCCATGAGACGATCATAATTGTGTTACGCGAATCCTCGATATTGTTGCGTAAATGGTGCAGGATGCGCCCACTTTCGGCCATGCCTGATGCTGAAATGATGATCATTGGTCCTTTGCGGTCATTGAGCGCTTTGGATTCTTCAACAGTCCGAATGTAAATCAATTGATCAAAATCCAGGGCTGAATGCTTGGATAATTGCACGAACCTGCGCGTCTCCTCATCAAAACACTCAGGGTGCTGGCGAAAGATGTCTGAGGCGCTTACTGCCAGAGGACTGTCTACATATACAGGTACCTTCGGCAAGCCGTCCTCCATCATCTCGTTGAGACCGTAAACCAATTCTTGCGTACGACCTACCGCAAAAGCAGGAATAATTACTTTACCACCTCGGTCGATGGTTCGAGTAACTACTTTTCGCAATTCATTAAAAGCTGCTTGCGGTTCTTCATGTGGTTTATCACCATAGGTACATTCCATAACTAGATAATCAATATCATTCGGTAGAACTGGGTCACGCAACAATGGTAAGTTTCGCCTTCCAATATCACCTGAGAACCATAAGCGGAACTTACGGGATTTTTCTTCTATATCGAGAACTACAGCAGCTGATCCAAGGATATGTCCAGCCTCGACAAACCTTACCTGTACACCAGGAACAGGCTCGAACGATTTTTCATAAGGGGTTGAGATCAAGTGCTCGCCAACGCGTATAGCATCTTCCTGCGTGTAAAGTGGTTTGATAAGCGGCTCACCCCGACGGGCACGGATTTTATTGATGAATGCTGCGTCTGCTTCCTGGATATGTCCAGAGTCTTTCAACATGATATCAACCAGGTGATTCGTAGCTTGTGTGGCGAAGATTGGACCGTTATATCCGTTTTTAACCAAATTTGGTAAATTGCCACTATGGTCAATATGAGCATGTGAAAGGAGAACAGCATCTATGCTATTTGGTGAAAAGGGGAAATTAAGATTGATCTCGTAGGATTCCTGCCGACGACCCTGGTACAAACCACATTCTAGCAATAAACGAGAGCCATTGACTTCGATCAGATGCATTGAACCGGTTACTGTTCGGGCTGCACCATCAAAAGTGATATGCATTTGTTACTCCTTGCATTGCTAGGCTTTGTATGATCTGGTAATGCTATCTGTGCTCACATTAACGAGTTATTCTGAGTGTATCGAGAATTTCCTCTCCGAAGTGTGCCAGTCTCCAAGGGGAATGTTCCATGACCTCGGCAAGTTCATGCTTATTACCTGGATTCTTTTCAGCAATGTCATTAAGATAACGCCGCGGAAGGATGATATCTGATTCAACCCCCATATGTTGGGCTGTCTTTTTCCTCCATGTACGTAGCAATTCCAGGCGGTTCAAAAAAACCTGAGGTGGTCGCTTCGAGATAGAATGCCGGATGATAGGTGCTTCTTTTCCACGCCGAATTGCAGCCAACACCTCCCCACCAAAACGCTCTATCTGATGCAAGGTCAGACCAAGATGTTCGAGAGCTTTTTCTGTTTTAGGGGTAGCATGCGCTAAAACCACCAGCCTTTCATTACTTAAGATTTTAAATACAGGTCGGTTGGTCTGCTCGCCCAATTGCTCTCGGCACTTCCAGAGCTCATATAGAATGGTACGTTCCCGCGGGGAAAGCATTCTTTGTCTATCGAGCCGTTCCCAATTCATACATTTCTTATGTTCGACAATACCATTACCTTTACAAGCAATAGCAAAGTCCTCCTTAGCGAGTGCCCAGAGATCCTTTAACTTCAATTCTTTATAAAGTTGATTACGTAGTTCGATTAAAAAGTGGGTGTCGATCTGAGCGTATCGCAATAGCTCACGCGAAAGAGGACGAGACCCCCAATTCGCCCGCTGATTCCGTTTCTCGACCTGGATTTGAAATCTCTCAGTTAATAGATCTCCCAAGCCAACAGCTTTGTACCCCAGGATGCGTGCCACCAGCATCGTATCAAAGATGTTGGAAAAAGTAAAACCAAAATCACGCCGCAAGCAAATCAGGTCGTATTCCGCGGCATGGAATACTTTCTCAATTTTTGGATTAGCGAAAATTGGGGTCAGACCGTCAAGAGAATTAAATGCCAGTGGATCGACCAGGTAATCTTTTTTCTGGGTGGAGAACTGGATAAGACATACCTGTTCATGGTAAACATGCAGACTGTTTGATTCGGTATCTACTGCGATCTGCGTTTGTTCGGATAGGTGTGCAATCAGATGTTGTAACTCGCTTTGAGTGTCAATCCAGGCTGCCTGCGGGAGATTTTCAACTATCATGCCGGAGATTATAGTCTATTTGATTGTGTTCTTTCTCCATAACCATGGCGTCCTCGCCATTATTGTAATATTTTCGCCAAACATCGATGGTCTGATAGCCTGCATGATGGTACAAACCGATTGCTGACTCATTCGACATCCGTACGCAAAGTCGGATACGAGGTGTATACAACCGACTCTCACATGCTTGTAATAATGCTTTTGCAATTCCTTGCCGTCTATATTCAGGAAGGACACCCAAAGTAACGATCCATGAAAATCCCTGCGACTGCCGTGGATCACCTGCGATGAAACCTACCATTCGACTATCCTGCACAACCTTCAATCGGACTACACCCGGGAATGTCAAGACAGCAACCAGGTCAAACAGCGGCCAGGCATCTTTTTTAAAGCAGGCATGTTCCAACTTGTGGAAGGCGCTCAGATCGCGCAAAGAGGCGGGGAGAATTTCAAAACCCATTTGATAAAGACCTGACAGGCTTATATAATCCCGTCAGGTCTCTCTCAAAGATCGGATATTTTTACTTCTTTCCCTTCAGGTACTCTTCGATCATACTCGTGAATTCCATAGGGAAGATATACTTGGTCGAAGGACTGGCACCTATGGATTTGAGGGTTTCGAAGTATTGCAGGGTCATGGTCTTCTGATCGATGGCTTTGGCAGCAGCGAAGATCTTCTCCAACGCGGCGCCGAAACCTTCAGCTTTCAGTTCCTGGGACTTGCGGGCGCCTTCAGCTTCCAGGATAGCAGCCTGCTTTTGACCCTCAGCCTTGAGTATGGCTGCCTGCTTCTCACCTTCAGCCACATTAATGGCAGCTTCGCGCGTACCGGTCGACTCGGTTACTACTGCGCGTCGAATGCGCTCAGCGGACATCTGGCGATTCATCGCGTCCTGAACCTCACGTGGCGGGATGATCTCACGTATTTCCACGTTGGTCACCTTTACACCCCAGCGCTCAGTTACTTCATCGAGGCGGGTGCGTAACATGGTGTTGATATGCTCTCGTTCGGCGAGGACATCATCCAGGGTCATACCACCGATCACCGAACGCAGTGTGGTCGTCGCCATGCCTTGAGCCGCCATCTCAAAATTTCCAACCTGCAGCACTGAGTCTGTCGGGCTGAGAACTTTGTAGTACCAAAGGAAATCGATAGAGATCGGGGCATTGTCCTTGGTGATTGAGGTTTGATGCGGAATCTCTCGCACCTGCTCCCGCAAGTCTACCCTGACCGCACGGTCAATCACCGGAATCAGGATGACCAAACCGGGACCTTTCTCACCTACGCAGCGTCCAAGACGGAAGACGACCAACCGCTGGTATTCAGACACGATGCGGATGGCATTGGCGAGAAATGCAACCACAATCACCACCAATGCCGCAATTACACATAATAAATATTGCAAATTCATAATCTGCCTCCTTTACATGTTGATGGGTTATTTACTATCTGACGATTTGTCTATTTCGACAATTAAGACAAAACCGTCTTTTCCGATGATACGAACACGGCTTCCCACTGGGATAGCCTTCTCACTGCGGGCAGTCCATAATTCACCCGCAGCCTGCACTGAACCCTCCTCCTGGATTCGGGTCTTCGCCTCACCAAGCTGACCAAGTAAAGTACTTAAGTCATGCCGTGGACGAGACAGGTGCGCTTGTAACGTCTTATTGACAATAAGCCAAAGAAATCCGCCAGCCAGCACTGATGTAACGAAAGCCAGAATGGGGTTGACAGTCAGCTTGCCATCCTCGGTCGTGAATAAAAAAACAGAACCGACCGCAACAGCCAGGATGGAGAGGATTAGGAACACTTCCCGCCGTTTCCCTCGAATGGCATACACGAACGGGATGATGGAAAGAACCAGAAGGATTGGTGCCCAGAGGTTTATGTTCAAGTAATAAACACCATAGCCTGCCAATGCCAAACAGAACAGTGCACCAATCTCCAACATACCGGTTCCAGGTGTCACAATCGCCATCAGAGTAAGCAGCACACCAGTCACCAGGAACAAATAAGCAAAATTAGGATCTAAGAGGGGATTCATTGTCAATCCTTCGTATCTATTATACATCTAATTACATGCTTACCATCATGATATACGTCTCAGTAGTTACAATGTTGCATAACCAAAAAACAGTTAAGATAAATAAGACGGAGGATATATTTCGAAGATTTGTTTATTAATTTTGGCATCTATCCGATCCTGGAAAAAAGGTGCTGGGGTTGGTTGTATAATAAGCATCATATCTCATACCAATTCCTCCATCAAGGAGTCATCGTGAAATTCAACAAAATCTGTGTCATGGGTCTTGGTTATATTGGACTTCCGACCGCCAGCACCTTCGCTGCACATGGCATCAAAGTTATTGGTGTGGATGTGAACTCAAAGGTTGTCGAAACACTGCGTAATGGCGGTCTGCACATCCATGAGCCAGGTCTGCGGACAGTCGTTGAGGCCGCCCTCAAATCCGGTCAACTAACCGTTTCCACCCAACCCGAAGAGGCAGACGCATTCATTATAGCAGTTCCAACTCCCTTCTATGATGACAAGCGTGCCGACATGCGTGCGGTTGAATCCGCGACCAAAGCCATTCTCCCATATCTACGCAGGGGTAATCTAGTTGTGCTCGAATCTACCTCACCACCGCGAACCACAGTCAATCTGGTCGCCCCGATCCTGGAAAAATCAGGCCTGAAAGCAGGTATGGACTTCTCCCTGGCTTACTCACCCGAACGTGTACTACCTGGACAGATCTTGCGCGAATTGATGGAGAACGCCCGCGTTATCGGCGGTGTCACACCTGAATCAGCGCGAGCCGGCCATGACCTGTATGCCATCTTCGTCAAGGGCGAAATCGTCGAAACCGACGCCACCACAGCCGAGATGGTCAAGCTAATGGAGAACACTTTCCGGGATGTCAACATCGCCATCGCCAACGAATTCTCACGTCTGGCTGACCGCTTTGGCATCAATATCTGGGAAGCAATTGCTATCGCCAATCGTCACCCGCGTATAAATTTCCTAAGTCCGGGCCTCGGCGTAGGTGGTCACTGCATTAGTGTTGATCCGTGGTTCTTAGTCGAGGCTGCCCCTGATCTCACGCCTTTAATCCAAACTTCCCGTAAAGTCAATGACTCCCAACCACGTTACATCCTCGATCTAATTAAGCGAGCAATTCATAACTTAAAAGATAAAAAGATTGCTGGCCTGGGATTATCATATAAGCCGGATGTGGATGATCTGCGTGAGAGTCCCGCGATTGAAGTAATACACTTGTTGCAAAAAGAAGGTTCTATCGTCACAGCTTTCGAACCATTCAAACCCGGTGTCCAACTCCCCGGATTGTTAACGGTTGCCTCGCTGGAAGAAGCAGTCTCTGATGCCGAGGTTGTAATTTTGCTTGTCAACCATTCTCAGTTTCACGATTTGAAACCATCACAGTTACTTGAATTGACTCCGGCTCGTATTTTGATAGACACTATTAATGGTTGGGGTGAAAAGGAATGGGATTCTGCTGGTTTTCTGGTGTTCCGGTTAGGTGCGAAGTAATAATCGGGATAAAGGTTAAATAAACCGTAGCTTATACAACATCTTATGTCATTGCGCATTCTTACAATTTTCGGTACTCGTCCTGAAGCAATCAAAATGGCTCCAGTCGTGCGGCTACTGAACCGCAAGCCCAATGTTGAATCACTTGTGTGTGTTACTGCTCAACACCGAGAAATGCTCGATCAAGTTCTCGATTTGTTTGACATCCAGCCTGATATAGACCTGGATCTAATGCGTCCTGATCAATCTTTAGCTGAACTGACTGCCGCGGTCTTTTCTCATCTTGATCCGGTTCTCTCCGACCTGAAACCTGATTGGATACTAGTCCAGGGTGATACGACCACTGTCATGGCCGCTGCATTGCTGGCTTATTACCATCACATCCGGATTGGTCACGTAGAGGCTGGTTTGCGTACCAATGATAAGTGGCAACCTTTTCCAGAAGAGATCAACCGTCGTGTGGCAAGTGTTGTCACCGATCTGCATTTTGCTCCCACCGAACATTCACGCCAGAATCTATTGCGCGAAGGTGTGCATGAAAAAAGAATTCTTGTCACAGGTAATCCGGTAATCGATGCACTTCAGTACGTCGCGAGCCAACCAGCCTCGCCTGATGCAGTGCGTTTACTTCAAGATTTGGATATCGGTTCTCAAAAACACCTGGTGTTGGTCACAGCCCACCGTCGGGAGAACTTTGGACAGCCGCTCGAGAATATATGCTCAGCTCTTAAAACACTCGCCAGGCGCAATGATGTTGAGATCGTCTATCCGGTCCATCTCAATCCGAATATTCAAGAGCCAGTCAACCGATTGCTTAAGGGTGTCGCCCATATCAACTTGCTACCACCACTGGAGTATCTCGTGTTGGTCCATCTTATGAAAAGGTCAACCCTAATTCTGACCGATTCAGGCGGTATCCAGGAAGAAGCGCCAACATTCGGTGTACCGGTTCTCGTAATGCGAGCGGTCACCGAGCGTCCCGAGGGTGTGGAAGCAGGGACATTAAAACTGGTTGGGACAGATAGCGATATGATCGTCTCCCAGGCATCCCATCTTCTGGACGATTCTTATGCCTATGCAGCCATGTCCCGAGCAGTCAATCCATTTGGTGATGGACATGCTGCCTCACGGATTGTACAAGCACTGATAGATTTTGAGGGATAATTCTTAGAAAAAATTGAATTCTGTTTCTCTACCAATACGGAGGGTGGTTTTTATCATATAAATTTATAAGATAGCAAAAATCCGGCCCATATTTGCATGCCAGATATCGACCACGTTTATCTGCGATTGTTTTCTCAACACAATCTCATACACAACCCTAAGGGTTTTTTTACCAACTCTTGGACAATGAAATCCGCACATGTTTAAACATCCGTTTGCATCTAAGCAGATGGATTCAACATCAGTTAGATTAATGGATAAAAATATATCAAATTCCTGGACTACGGCAGCATTTTGATTGGGAGGAAAATCATTTAAGGAAAGCAATTAATTGGAGTTATGCCGAGTGCTCCAATTGCGATACGAGTAGCCATACGAGGCAGATTAAAACCTCGACCAAGGAGAGCATAGTTATTCAGGAACACCAAGGGACCAGGATGGGAGATGAATGACACAACCAGAAAACCTCCAAATGTGTCATCCATAATGAATAATAAAACCGGTTAGGAGTATCCAATTCGGGTCAGGCATGAGTCAATGTGAATTTCATAGATAGGGATTAGCTTTGATTGGTAGGCAACAAGAACTTTGACACATCTGTCTTCAATGATTACTTAAAGGATTATTCACTTATCAAACCACATTAACGCATCATATTATGATCAAAACTATGGGATAAGGAAGACCACTCAGGTTATAATTGTTTTATACATCTATTCGAAAAGGAGGATAAGATGAATTTTGCTACCATTATCCAGGGAATCGCCACTTTTTCGTGGCTAATTGCAATTGGAGCAATTGCATTAGTCGTTGTGCGTGCCTCACGGAATAGAGAGGTTAAAGGGCTGGTGTCTGTCGTAGTTGGCACCATCGTCTTTTCGCTGGTGTTGACAGTCGTGAGTGCTGGTCTGGTGTTTATCGAACCGAACGAACGCGGCGTGGTTATCTCACCATACTCATTCCGCGCCCCTGATGGATACCTACCCCAGGCGCTAACGCCCGGCCTTCGCTGGATCGTACCAGGTGAGCGTGTACAAACTTACCCGATCTCGCGCCAGACATACACCATGTCAGTCGCACCAAATGAGGGACAATTGCAAGGCGACGACTCTATTCGCGCCCGGACCAAAGACGGGCAGGAGGTGTTCCTCGACGCCTCAGTGATTTATGCTATTGACCCAACCAAGGTGATCCAGCTGCATATCGACTGGCAGGACCGCTACCAGAACGAACTTGTACGACCGACAGTACGCGGTATCATCCGTGACGTATCTTCACAATACGGCGTAGAAGAGATCGTCAGCTCTAAGCGGGGCGAAATGGAGAAATCAATCGCCACTGGAATGGCAGAAAAAATGGCAGAGAATGACTTGATTCTGGTAGATTTCGTACTGCGTGACATCCATTTCAGTGAACAATATGCTGCCGCGGTCGAGACCAAACAGATCGCTGAACAACAAGCCCAGCAAGCCAAGCTCGTGGTAGAGTCCAAGAGACAGGAAGCTGAACAGGCACGGCAGGTCGCGCAGGGTCAAGCCGACGCAGCGGTGATCACAGCTCAAGGTCAGGCAGACTCGCGTATCATCCAGGCTGAGGCTGAAGCAAAGGCATTGGCATTAATCGCTGCAATCTTAAAAGATAATCCTGACTTACTGACCTACCAATATATTAACCAGTTGGCGCCGAATATCCAGGTGATGCTCCTGCCGAGCAATGCGCCGTTCCTCTTCCCATTGCCACAATTAACAGGACAATAGTGATATGTATTCAAGGACGGATTTCAACCGTCCCTGTTCAATCATCGAAGGATCATTATGTCAAATATTACAGCCTCTGGTCGCCGGATACGCTTGACCAGCCTATCGTCTTGTGCGGGTTGAGCGTCGAAACTAAGTGCGGAAACGCTGGCGCAGGTCCTGCGTCCAATACAAGATCTGTTTGATCCTATCGAATATCCCGATTTGCTGGTTGGGCTCGAAAACCCGGACGACGCAGCCGTCTGGCGGCTGGACGATGAACGCGCTCTGGTAGTGACTACCGATTTCTTCACCCCAGTGGTGGATGATCCCTTTGACTATGGTGCGATATCAGCTGCCAACAGTCTCTCAGATGTCTACGCCATGGGCGGAAAGCCCTTCCTGGCGCTCAATATCGCAGCCCTGCCACCCGATCTACCACCGGATGTCTCAGGAGAGATCCTGCGCGGAGGTGCAGAGAAAACGCGCGAAGCGGGTGTGGTGATCGCCGGGGGTCATTCTATACAGGATAAAGAACCGAAGTACGGTCTTGTGGTGATCGGCTTTGTCCAGACTAAAAAGATGCTCACCAAAGCTGGTTTAAAAGCCGGCGATGCGCTTGTATTGACCAAGCCTTTAGGATTTGGCGTAACCACGACCGCATTAAAACAGGAAAAAGCATCAGAAATAGACATAAAGGAAGTGGTCAGCTGGATGACACGCTTGAACAAAGCCGCGGGGGAATTGGCAATAGAATTCGATCTGAAGGGAGGAACAGATATTACCGGTTTTGGCCTCCTAGGTCACGGGCTGGAGATGGCACAGGCATCTGGTATCTCGCTGCATATAGATTTCAGCAAGTTACCATTCGTCAGCTGCGCCCAAAAGTACGCCGAAATGTTTACCTTCCCTGGTGGCGCTTCAGACAATCGTTTATTCTTCGGGTCAGATGTAATCTTTGACAAAGGGATTGGCGAAGACAGTCAGATGCTGCTATTTGACCCTCAGACCAGTGGGGGTCTGCTCTTAGGGGTATCAGCGGAAAAGCTCCCAGGGTTCCTGGCACGCGCCGGTGAAGTCGAGCAAAGTGTTTGGGTCATCGGTGAGGTAATGAGTGGTGATGGTATCGAAGTTCATATATAAGGATTAGAAATTAGTGTTCCACAGACTTGGTCTGATCGAAGTGGTTTTTTCACCGGTGAAAACTTGGCCAATGGTATTCTTGTAACAATACTTGTTCTTGTTTATATGCATTATTATGTAGTTGGGCGGCTCGAGAGTAGACATGAAAGGTAGCATGTGGAATAGCTTATCAGGTCCCTGGCAAACCACGTTAGATTTGGCATGGGATGCCTATTGCAAAGATTGCATCCCGATAGGGGCAGTAGTGACAGATGAAAACGGTATTATCCTGTCACAAGGTCGCAATCGTGTTAACGACATAACAGGTGCAACCGGACATACAAATTACCATTTCCTGGCAAACGCAGAGTTAAACGCTTTAATCACTCTTGATTACCAAACTATTGACCCACACACATGTGTGATCTATACAACCACGGAGCCTTGTCCTCTTTGTATGGGCGCGATTTATATGTCTGGTTTACGGTCAATCCACTATGCATCGCGGGATCCCTTTGCCGGGAGTACAAACATGCTGGGCAAAACCCCTTATCTCAGCCTTAAACCAGTCAAATCATATGGTCCATTCGATGCAATATTGGAAGTCGTTCTCATGGCGCTCTATGTAGAATTCGCAAAAAATGATTTACAGAACAAACCATCAAGAAGAATAGCTCAGGTGCTCGAGCGAATGGGTCAGGTCGTTCCTGAATGTGTTCAACTGGGTAATGTTCTGCATCGCTCTGGTGAACTTCGCAGAATGCAACGGCAGGGATTTACAGCCGCCGAAGTCATCAACACACTGGCGACCTATGTAAAATCAAAACGTTATGCCTGAATTTGTAACTAAAATTCTGATCATCGCCCTGTTGATCTTCCTCAACAATATCCTGGCTATGTCAGAGACAGCGCTCTTAAGTGCCCGTAAGGCACGTTTACAACACATGTCAAATGAAGGAAATCAGCGCGCACGTACAGCGCTCAAACTGACCAACAATCCCAATCAATTCCTATCTGTCATCCAGATTGGAATCACTCTCATCGATGTGCTGACTGGAGCAGTTGCCGGTGCGACCCTAGCTAATTACCTAGCTGACGCAGTGGAAAAAATCCCATTTTTTGCACCATATAGCCATACGATCGGTCTACTGGTGGTTGTTGTCACGATCACTTACTTCTCACTTATTTTAGGTGAGCTGGTCCCAAAACGTCTGGCGATGCAAAATCCGGAGAAAATTGCTTCAGCCGTTGCAGGACCAATGGTAATCATATCGAAAATTTTATCACCAATCATCCGCCTAGTCAGTGCATCGACAGAGATCGTGTTACGAATAATTGGAATCCATCCTTCAAAGGAACCACCTGTAACCGAGGAAGAATTGCATGTTCTGATCGATCAGGGAACAGAGGCCGGCATCTTTGAAAGCGCTGAACAAGATATGGTCGCAGGTGTATTCCGACTGGGTGATCGCCGGCTGAATTCGCTGATGACACCGCGCACCGAGATCGTTTGGCTGGACGTAAAAGACAGGATAGAAGATATCAAGCAAAAGATAGCTAACTGTCCCTACTCACGATTCCCAGTATGTCAGGGTAGTTTGGATAACGTCCTGGGTATTGTTAAAGCACGGGATCTGCTCGTACCCAGTCTTGCAAACGAGGCCATTAAGTTAAAGCAAAATCTGCAGCCGGTATTGTACATTCCCGAGACTGCGTTTGCTTCAAGGGCACTGGAGATATTCAAAGAGCAAGGTAAAGAACTTGTACTTGTTATCGATGAGTTTGGTGGTGTCCAGGGTTTATTGACCATCAATGACATCCTTGAAGAAATTGTTGGCGAGATCGAGATCGATGAACCACAAGCCATCCAGCGGCAGGATGGCACATGGCTTCTTGACGGAATGCTTTCCATCGAAGAGTTCAAAGAAATCTTTAAAATCACTACTTTACCCCATGAAGAAGAATATGAAACGTTGGCTGGATTCGTTATGATGTCACTAGGAAAAATTCCACAAGCTTCGGAACAATTTGAGTGGAACAGCCTGCGCTTTGAGGTTGTCGATATGGATGGACGCCGGGTAGATAAAATTCTGGTCAGCACGCTACCTGTTAAACATCCAAATTAATAAAATACCATATTGGGAGGGTTCTTTGTTTTTTCCTAAGACAAAGGATTGATCCATTAAACTGCTTTTTGCCTGCACATGCTATTTTTATGATGAGAAAATTTCAATATGAAACTGAATCACTTCATTACTTCCCAGAAGATTCTGACCTTTGCTTATGTTGTAATCTTGATGGCGAGATTCAATCAGTGGCAAAATATTACTGCCTGGGTCTATCTATCCCTGCATGGTACCTATGGATTCCTATGGGCTCTAAAAAGTCATATCTTCCCCGATAAGAACTGGGAACGTAAAACCAGTCTATGGTATGGCTTGGTGAGTTGGGCTGCACTATCCCTTTACTGGATAACACCATGGATCATAACGTCAAAGGGTGTACAGGTCCAAGGGTTATATCTTGCTGTGTGTATCAGCATGTACACTTTCGGTGTCTTTCTTCACTTTTCCGCCGACATGCAGAAATACACGGCTTTGAAACTCACACCTGGATACTTGATCACTGATGGTTTGTTAGCCCGTTCTCGCAATATCAACTATTTTGGTGAACTACTCATTTATCTGGGTTTCGGTTTACTAGCCAGGCATTGGATGCCCCTGTTCGTGATTTTACTTTTCATTCTCTTTGTGTGGATTCCAAATATTATTCGCAAAGAGAAATCGCTTGCGCGTTACCCGGATTTTGAAGATTACAAACGTAAATCCAATTTGTTCATACCTTTTTTGTTCTGATAGGATGCAGGTAGTAGACTTGTGTCAGACATTTTTCAAGCCATACACTCACCATGTCTGCTTTTGTAATTGTATAAGGATCAAGTCAATTAATAATCGCTCTTTTTAGTGTATTTCATTTCCGGTCAAAATGTCCATCATCCTGACCAAGTCCCAAAACCAGATCATAACGTGCTCTCTCACTGACAAAATTTTCCTCTCTGGCCCAGCCGGCTGCGGTAAAACGACTGTCGGCGTAGAGCGATTGTGTTATCTACTCAAACAAGACACCCAGGCTGATTCGATCCTGGTGCTCACACCGCAGCGGACGTTGACTATAACTTATATGGAAGTGCTACGCGGGGCACAGGTCAGCGCGGGTGGGCAGGTGAACATAGCAACGGTAAGCGGTTTTGCCCGGCGAATGGTCGACCTGTTCTGGCCATTGGCGGTTGAAACTGCTGGCTTCAGCCATCCTGATAAACCACCTATTTTCCTGACCCTTGAGACGGCTCAATATTACATGGCACATATTGTACGTCCGCTTTTGGAAAAAGGCTATTTCGGATCGGTCACCATCGACCGCAACCGCCTCTACAGTCAAGTACTTGACAATTTGAATAAATCGGCCGCGGTTGGATTCCCACATACAGAAATCGGTGAGCGGCTGGATTCGTCCTGGCTGGGTGATCCAGGTCAGCGGCGCATCTATGCAGACGTCCAGGACTGCGCCAACCGCTTCAGGAACTACTGTCTGGAACACAACCTGCTGGACTTCTCCCTCCAGATGGAAGTCTTCTGGTACATCCTCTGGCCCAACCAGATGGTGCGCGCTTACCTTTCCCGATCCTATCGTCACCTGATTTTCGATAACATCGAAGAAGATACACCGCGTGCCCACGACCTGATACAAGACTGGCTGCCGGATTTCGACTCCGCCTTATTGATCTATGATGAGGGCGGCGGTTATAGACACTTCCTGGGTGCCGACGCTGAATCAGCTTTAGCTCTTCGTGAGTTGTGCTCTGATCAGGTTACACTGGATGAGTCATTTGTAACTTCACCAGAGGTCGAAGGTTTGGCGGTATCGCTGAAGAAAGTGATTACAAGATCACTTATCCAATCCAACCAGCACGCGACATCAAACTCAAAGGATAAATACTCGCGGAAGGGGCAAATGGAAGGAGCGATTAAATTCTCAAGCACCCGCTTCTACCCCGAGATGCTTGATTGGGTAGCTGATGAGATTCGATCACTGATCATGGAAAATCAGATCCCTGCATCCGAGATCGTTGTACTGGCGCCCTATCTCTCTGACGCCCTGCGTTTCTCAATAAGGAACCGACTTGAAGCTCATGGCATCTCCGTCCGCTCGCATCGACCTTCGCGCTCACTGCGTGGTGAACCCGCAGCACAGGCACTATTGACCCTGGCGGCACTGGCACACCCAGGTTGGGATATCCGCCCCACAAAATTCGATTTGGCATACGCCCTGATGCTCGCAATTGAAGACATGGACTTGGTGCGTGCCCATTTGCTGGTTGAGATCGTTTACCGCCTGCGTGATTTTTCTCTTTCTCCATTTGAGCAGATCAAGCCAGATGTGCAAGAGCGTATCACCTACGTGATGGGCGAGCGCTATACGAGATTCCGTGAATGGCTGGATGCCTACCGTAATTCCGATCCAGCAACCCTCGACCACTTCCTGCGCTGCTTGTTCGGAGAGGTGCTCTCTCAACCTGGTTTTGGCTTTCACAGGAATTTAGACGCAGCCAGGGTTGCAGCCAACCTTGTGGAATCCGTCCAGAAATTCCGGCAGGTTCTCGAACCAGTGCATGCCGACCTCTCGCCGAATACACGACTTCCAAACAATGGACCATCCGCCATCGGTAAAGAATACATAACCTTGCTTCAAGATGGTGTGATTTCAGCACAGTATCTCGAGGGTTGGAGGACCGAACCCAGCGAGGCGGTTTTAATCGCTCCTGCCTACACCTTTTTAATGATGAACCGCCCGGTGAGCGTGCAGTTCTGGCTCGAGCCCGGTTCCAGTGGCTGGTCAGAGCGCATGTACCAGCCGTTGACCCAACCTTATGTGCTCAGCCGTCACTGGCCAAAAGACCAACCCTGGACCGACGCCGACGAAGTCATTTCCTCCCGTGAGGCACTGGCGCGGCTAACATCAGGGCTTTTACGACGCTGTCGAAGCAGAGTGTATCTCGGTATAAGTGATCTGGGTGAAAGCGGTTTCGAACAACGTGGAGTCCTTATGAAAGCATTCCAGCGCTTATTGGAGTTTCAAGTTGCGTTATGATATTCCTCGTTAAGAAAATATTGTCAGCGGCGATTCATTGATAACCGGAACCAAACCTCGCCCTTCCCAGTCCGAAATCCTCACCTACCGTGAAGGTAAGATGGGTATCTCTGCCGTACCTGGTTCTGGAAAAACCTGGACCCTATCGCGTTTAGCCGCCGACATCATCGTACGCGGCGACCTGGGCGAAGACCAGGAAGTGCTTATCGTCACGTTAGTCAACTCGGCGGTGGATAATTTCAGTATCCGCATCAGTGATTTTATCAAAGCGAAGGGACTGCTGCCGCATATCGGCTACCGAGTGCGAACTTTACATGGGTTGGCGCATGACATCGTACGCGAAAAACCTGAGAAAGTCGGGTTGGATGAGCGATTCCAGATCATCGATGATCGTGAAGCTGAGATTATCCGCAAAGAGACTGCACATGCCTGGTTACAATCCCATCCAAATTTCCTTGAGGACTATCTGCTCTCCGATATGGACGACAACAAGCGTGACTGGGTCCGACGCCAGCAGTTACCCGAGCTGGTCAACAACCTGGCTTTGAGTTTCATCCGCTCGGCCAAAGACCGCCGGCTGGCACCGCAGGACCTGCGCCAGGAACTTGACCACCAGCCCGCCCCGCTGCCGCTGGCTGAGATGGGTTGGGAGATCTACACTAATTACCAAAGAGCATTAACCTACCGTGGCGCGGTCGACTTCGATGACCTGATCCGCCTGGCGTTGGATCTGCTCGAAATTGACACCGAATATCTAGAACGTCTCCGCTTTCGCTGGCCTTTTATCCTCGAAGATGAAGCACAAGATAGCAGCCTGCTTCAAGAGCAAATACTCCGCTTACTGGCAGGTGAGAAAGGTAATTGGGTACGTGTTGGTGATCCCAACCAGGCGATTTTTGAGACCTTCACTACAGCAAACCCGAAACACCTTCTAACTTTTATCCGCCAGGAGGCTGATTCCTACAAGGAGCTGCCCTCATCAGGTCGTTCACAACCCAGCATTATCAATCTAGCGAACTACTTCATTAAATGGGTTAAAAATGAGCACCCGGAACCGACCGTACGCGATGCATTGACTGTACCCTTCATAAAACCTGTTCCTGATAGTGATCCACAGCCGAATCCATCTAATGACCCTGCTGGCATCCGTTTTATCAACCGTAAATACACTCCAGGTGAGGAAATCCAGGCAGTGGTCGATTCCATCAAGAAGTGGCTGCCTGAACACAAAGACTGGACTGTGGCAGTGCTGGTCCCACGTAATGTACGTGGTGTGGAAGTCATTGAGGCTCTCAAGCAGAAAAAGATTGACTATCTCGAATTCCTTTCAAGCACAACCACCACCAGGGCTGCGTCGGGAGCTTTGGGCAACCTCATTGCTTATCTGGCAGATCCCCAATCAGCTTCCAAGCTGGCACAGGTCTACCAGGTCTGGCGGCGAAATTGGCGTGAAGACGAAGATAAAAGAATCGGACTATATGAGCATGTTCCTGCGCTGCTGTGCAAATGCCGCACATTAGAATCCTACCTCGCTCCCCGCCCTAGCAATGACTTGCTCATCGATCTCGATAAGTCTGAAACCGGGGAGGTGGTTTCTGAATTAGAACTATTCCGGGATATTGTCCGCCGCTGGCAGGGTACGACCCTACTCCCAATTGATCAGATGATCTTGACCCTGTCTCAAGACCTATTCACCGAAGCAGCTGATATGGCATTAGCGCATAAGCTCGCGCTTGTCCTGCGCCAGGCTGCAGATGATCACACCGATTGGCGGCTTCCCGAATTGACCAACGAGCTGGGTGTGATCGCCCGTAACGAGCGGCGCTTCATTGGCTTTAGTAGTGATGATTCAGGCTTCGACCCCGAGCTGCACAAAGGTAAGGTGGTGGTTACTACCATGCACAAGGCTAAGGGGTTAGAATGGGACCGCGTCTACCTGATGTCGGTCAACAACTACGACTTTCCATCTGGGCAAACCTACGACCAGTATATATCTGAGAAGTGGTTCATCCGTGGCCAGTTGAATCTGGAGGCTGAAGCTCTGGCTCAATTGGAGATGGTTACAAAGGTGGGGGAATATGAGTGGTATAACGAGGGTCAGGCAACACAGGCTGCGCGGTTGGACTATGTGCGCGAACGTTTGCGCCTGTTATATGTTGGCATCACGCGCGCAAAGCGTGACTTGATAGTGACCTGGAATCGGGGACGTTTTGAGGGAACACGAGAAGCTCAACAAGCCCAACCGTTCATTGCATTGAAAGGTTGGTCGGAGGATCAATAATGGCCAATAACGGGTCCTCATCTCAGGTTTTCAGGTCTCACTCATGGCGTGCTTTAACCGAACTGGGAGGACCAGTTCCAGCGGTATGACATCTCGGAGGTTTTATTTTCATGGGACATCCGATTGACGACAAATCAAAATCCGACACTCATAGAACCAATCTTCCTCCATCATTTTCCTTCAACCAGTCCAACCTTCAGGACTACGTTGATTGTCAGCGCCGCTTTCATTTACGGTACATCGAGCAATTAGATTGGCCTGCGGTTGAGATTGAGCCGGTTATGGAGTACGAGCGTCACCAACATGAAGGTCTGCTCTTCCATCGATTGGTTCAACAACACCTGCTCGGCCTACCAGATGAGAAAATCGCACGGTTGGCGAACACACCCAATCTCAATCGTTGGTGGGAGTCCTTTTTACAGCATGGTCCCTTTAATTCAAACTGTTCACAATATATCGAATTGACCCTGTCTGCACCGATTTGTGTACACCGTCTTACTGCTAAATATGATCTGGTGATCACAAGACCAGGTACGCAGAGTGACAGAGTCATCATCTATGACTGGAAAACCTACCACAAACACCCACAGGCAGAGAGGCTGGCAGCCCGCGTCCAGACTCGAATCTACCGTTCTTTGCTGGTAAAAGCCGGAACATACTTAACCGGTGGAAATCCTGTCAAACCAGATCAGGTTGAGATGATCTATTGGTTCACGAATTTCCCAGATGAACCAGTGTGCTTCCCTTATAATTCAAACCAATATGAACTTGATTGGGATGTGCTCAAGAAACTGGTCACAGATATCATGTCTGCTCAAGACTTCCCACCAACCTCCGACGATAGGAATTGCCGTTTCTGCCTATTTCGCTCATACTGCAATCGAGGGATCGTAGCTGGAACATGGGACAATACAGAAGATGTCTTAGAATCCGTCGAGACCGACTTTGATATCAATTTCGAGCAGATTGCTGAGTTAGAATTTTAAACTCAAATCTGGTTGCCCTGGCCGACAAACGGGATAAAGTTAGATTACAATATTATCTTACTTCCCAACAAAGATCCCTAGATGATTCGCAACCGGACGTTCTCGTCCTGGAATGTTATTATCTATGGGTGAATTGAGCACCCTGGCGGAACTGAACTGGTCCCTGACAACCAGAGTAGACGACCCACCCCCATCAAGGTTCATCGCGAACTCTGCACCATAATAAACCAATAAATCAGCCAGTTCTTGTAGGGTCGCCCCCTCACTGTATAACGGCTGGCGACCATCCACTACAATAATTATTAGTTTGCTTGGTCCGTGATCGTATCCGATCGCAGTACGTGGTGCAGGACGCTCATCTGGTAGATTCGAAAGAGGAACACCTTCCACAATCAGCATCCGGTCACCTGAGATGGCATTGAATATCTTACCACGCGGCGATCCAAATTGAGCCACATTGTTTATCGATATATATAGAGTAGGTTCGATGCCATCAGAATATGATTTACCACGTGAGGCTGCGAATCCATTAGGTTTGATTGGATCCCCACCATGGGGGTAGTAATCAAATAAACTATTACTGTACCAGGGTGTAAACCCATCTCCATTCACAGCGATCTGTAAACCAAATTCCTTCAAGAACTGAGAAGTCGTGCGCGCCTTGATAGGATTTTCACCTCCCTTATTGGAGAAATCTGGCGGAGTGACTAAAAACCGCAAACCAGGGGATGTCATATCCACGGTGATGATGTGGGCGATCATTACCTGTGGCATGAAATGAACCCGGCGGTAATATATCACCCCGGTATACAATTCCTGGTGTAATTCTATAGGCAATGGTCGACCAGCATAATACATGCCTGGCAATCCACAACACAGGAAAACGAGAATCACAACCAAGAAGGAAAGATGCCGTCTTTTCAATGAATGAGATGTCATATTTAATCAGCAGTTAAATAAAGGATCGTGATTCAAAACCAACCCAATATTTGAAACTTGAATTCTATCTTATCTGTAATATATCTGAGTGATTCAACCGAGCATCTATTAAATCCACAAGGATAAACCACCATCCACCCTTGCAATCAATATGATATTAATTAAGTGATAGATTTCTGCTCAAACAGTCGCAACGTGTGAAAAGCGGTGATGGCTACCTCCAGCATGGAAAGGTCAGGCTCACGAGTCGTCAAGGATTGGAGCGCAATGTTCGGTCTGATAAGCGTACGCACCAGGGATGATTCGAGATGGTTGGATGTCCACTTCATATATTCATAAGATATTCCAGCTAGTACCGGGATCAACAATATACGACTCGCCAATCGCCACACCATCGGCAGCGGTCCAAGTGCAGAGAAGACGAGAATGGAAAGCAGGACAAGGGTCAACATAAAGGCTGTCCCGCAACGGGTGTGCTCAAGTGGAAAAGACGCGACACCTTCAGGGGTCAGCTCTGCACCAGCTTCATAAGCATTGATTGTTTTGTGTTCCGCCCCGTGATAAGAAAATACCCGCTTGATGTCTGGCATTAAACCGACCGTCCAAATATATCCGACAAGTAGTAATAAGCGGATGACTCCCTCGATCAGATTGCTCCACCAGGCATTCCATCCCAGGAAGCGTTCTACCAAACCCCCCACTGCAGCTGGCGCTAAAAAGAAAAGCCCGATTCCCAGTCCTAACGATAGTGCTAAAGTAAGATAAAGTGCTGGACCTTCCAACTTTTCATCTTCACCACTCTGAATATTAGCGGAGATGGTCAAAGCTCGCAAACCCAATCCAAGGGCATCCCAGAGAAGGATCAAGCCGCGCAGAAATGGAATTTTTGCAAAGCGGCTTTTATAGATGCCGCTTAGTGCTTCAGTGTGTGTCGTGATCCTACCGTCAGGAGCCCGCATAGCAATCGCCATTCCTAAACGACCCCGCATCAGTACACCTTCGATAACAGCCTGCCCACCGTAAGTTATCAACTTATCTTCCATACCACTAAGATTCCAAATTGAATAAATAATTAATTAGAGTATCAATTCCCTTGTACCAGGTCGGAAGATGTAGTTTTTCGTTGGGTGCATGCAAGTTGTCATCAGGCAAACCAAAACCGGTCAGCACCGATTCGGCACCAAGTTCCTTCTGCATCAAAGCAACAATTGGGATCGAACCACCAGCCCGAGAGAACAACGGCCGCTTGCCCCAGACGGTTTCACATGCCCGGCTTAAAGCTCTTACTTCCATCGTATCGATATTAGCGATAGCGGGTGAGCTACTCTGTAACATCTTTAATTCAAAACTAATATCCTTGGGTGCCCGTTTATCAAGGTAGTGTAGCAATGACTGGTGGGCATCCTCCGGCTCCTGATCGGGGACCAAACGAGTTGAAATTTTCGCCATCGCCCAAGCCGGAAGGACGGTTTTGGTCCCTTCACCCGTAAAACCGGAAAGGAAACCATTAACCTCCAGCGTAGGACGGGCACCTACCCGCTCCACAGGTAAGTAACCTGGTTCCCCCCACAAGGCTGGGGCACCAGTCTGTTCAAGATAATAATCTTGGTTCATCGGCAAGCGCGCCAGCTCTGCGTGCTCCTTAGGACTGATCTTGCGCACTTTGTCAAAGAAACCGGGCAATGTGATGGTTCCTTGCTCGTCATGCATCCCTGCAATCAGTTCACTCAGCGCCTGTGCCGGATTGTGTACGACACCACCGAATGTACCTGAGTGTAGATCATGTGCGGGACCATAAATCCACAATTCAAAGTAGGCCAAACCGCGTAACGCGTAGGTGATTGTCGGCAAGCCTGGTCCAATCATCCCGGCATCCGGGTTAAGTGCAAAATCGCAGGACAGAAGATCCTTATGTTCGGGGATGAAAGTATCCAGACTAGGCGAGCCAATCTCCTCTTCGCCCTCAATCAAGAACTTAATGTTGACTGTTAGCCGGCCGTTGTTTACGATCGATTCAAGCGCTTTCAGAGTAGCCACCACTTGTCCCTTCATATCCGAGGCGCCACGGGCATACAGATTTTCACCACGCTGCGTCGGCGTAAAAGGTGGACTCTGCCAAAGATCAAGGGGGTCGACCGGCTGAACATCGTAATGTCCATAAATGAGCATTGTTGGTGCACCAACTACTTCCAGCCATTCCCCATAAACTATCGGATGCTTGCGTGTCGGCATAATCTGCACGTTCTTGATTCCGAGATTTCTTAATTGGGATTCCAGCCATTCAGCAGCTCGCCGCATGTCGGATTGGCGTTTGTCATCGGTAGAGATCGAAGGAATAGCTAGCAATTCATTCAGTTCAGCAAGAAAACGATGTTTATTCTGGTGGGCATATTGTAAGGCCTGATGTCGGGTTTCAGTCATTTTTTATATCTCCGTAATACTTTATAGAATTAATGACAGCCTCGCATAATTTCTTCTAATAACAGATGAACATAAATCCTCTATAGTACTTCTTGAAGATAATAATCAGCATTATTGTTTGGGTCTTTCTGGTAATCCGGCAAGTAGATCTGCAATAAATCGAGTCGAGCGAGGAATTCTCGCAAGGTTTAATGCGCCCGAGCCTTACACCATAATATATGGCAGTCTAACATTTCACTTTGCTTTCAACTAGGTCAACCGGTTCGTCCATCAAAGCCGCTCGTGGACGCTCACATGTCAAATGCAAGTTATTTATCGTTAGTCTTGGTTTAACCAATCCTGTCTTTGGTTGAGATAATGGCCAAAATTGCTCACCCCATAGAGACTATTCATATAGTTTCTGTTCACTAAATAATTTGAAATTCGATCGTTATTCTGCGAGTACATGCACTAACCTACCAAAAAAATAAATATCTATGGCGTTGTAGTCGGCGTCGGTGTTTGTTCTAAAGCTCTACGTGTGACCAGGTACCAACTGGTGATGTTCGCGAAACGGTCACTTACATCAAATATTGGTGCTCCCTGAACACCACGCACTTGGATGTCCATAGCGAATGTGTATACAGGATAGTATAGAGTCAGTGCGGGTATTTCCTTCGCAAAAACAACTTGGAAGTTTCGATACAACCTTGTCCGCACAGCCAGATCAGTGATTGTTCGTGCTTGTTCGAGATATTCACTAGCGATCCGGTTGTTCCATTGGGAATAATTCTGTCCACCAGTTGCTTCTGCTTGATGCCAGAACGGGTACGGATCAGGATCAGGAGAACGACTTAGGTCTAAGTCCACAAGAGCGGCTTGGTATTTCCTTTGGGAAAGGTGATCAATAAATAACTGATCGTAAGGTATTGATTGTAGATCTACCTTGACTCCAATCAAAGCCCAGTCGCTCTGGATTGACTCTGCTAAAGCTGAGTGCAAAGTATCATCTGGGTAAATGAGAGTAAATGCAAGCGGTTTTCCATCTTTAACTCTTACATCACCACCTTCAGCCGGAATGATATATCCCTTGGTTTTTAATAAAGTAATTGCAGCTTCGCGATCATAGTTAATGTGTTCGAAACCATCATAATAAGCCCACGAGCCAGGTAGAATTGGTCCCTCCGCCGGGATAGCCTGGCCTTGTAAGACAACATCAATCATCCGTTGGCGATTCAAACCAAGCAATAATGCTTTCCGCACAGACTGTTCCTGGAAGAAAGGTACCGCACCGTCATTTAAATTCAGTAATATCAGGCTTAACTCTGGTTGACGACAGGAATACAATGAAAGATTAGGCTCGGCTAGCGCGTCCTTTAATGAGGCCGATGTCACCTGACTGACTCCAAGAACTTCCCCTTGCTGGTAGGCTATCAACGCTTCAACAGGAGTAGGATAATAACGAAATACTACCTGTTGGATAAAAGGTTGCTGCTTATAATACTTCTCAAATACAGTCAACACCACGCCGTTTATTTGACCATTCTCCAAAATTAAGTGATCAAATTGATACGGTCCTGTACCAATTGGTTTTAGGTTAAACTCTGCATTTCCCAATTGATCGATCGGTATGGATGTAAAAATATGCTTGGGTAAAATACCAAAAGACAAATAATCCAAGAATGGAGCGAAAGGTTCGGGAAGGTGGAATTGGAGGGTCCTCTCGTTCAGTCTTTTGATCTCGATACTTTCCCACATATCCTGGATGTCTTGGGGGAAGGAGGATACCCCTCCTTGTATCAATCCAATGGTATAGATTACGTCGTCACTAGTGACAGTTGTCCCATCGTGCCAAACTGCGTTTGGGCGAATAGAGAAGTTGTATATCGTCCCATCCTGCGACGTTCCCCACGATTCAGCCAGGTCAGGTATCGGCATACCACGCGCATCAAAGGTGATTAAACCTGAGAATATCAAGCGATCAACATCATGGTCTGAAGAATTATTCCAATCCAACAATGGATTTAACCTACTCAGTGAACCAACTAAACTTTCGGTGAACACCCCTCCACTAGTCGGTTGTGGTAATAGAGGTTTCATTACCGGTTGTTGGCTGAGAAGTAAGATCCCAACGATGACCAGTGTAACCATTACAACAAGAATTTGCCAGCGCAGTTTTTTCATACATAAATAAAGAAAGACCTTTCCCTAGACCCGGCTTGAACGCCGTAATCAGACAAACGGCCTTTCTAGAAGATGGTTTTACCTACCGTGAAATTATCACAGCGGTAATTGCCAGAATAAAGAACACAACACTTAATACGATCGTTACCCAAAATAAGGTCTTTTCAATGCCCCTGCGTGCAGTAAATACTCCGCCAGTATCTGCACCCGATAAACCGCCCAACCCAGCACCCTTGCTTTGAAGGATAACGCTAATAATCAAAGTAACCGACGTTATAATTAAAGCTAAATCCAGATATTTTTCCATACCTTTGCCTCCTGCAAGATAGCGGGCAAATTATACCTGTGATAAGGCAATATCGTCAACACGAGTACATTTATGCACGAATTGATCTTCAATCTGCACATACACACATGCTTTTCTGATGGTAGTGGTCTTCACCGTGATATTGCTCAAATCGCATTACACGCAGGTTTGGATGGTATCATCATCACTGATCACAATGTCCTTTCAAAAGGATTGGAAGGTTATTATCAAGAAGGAAATAAACGCATCTTATTATTGGTTGGTGAAGAGATCCATAACCAAAGTATCAAACCCCAAAAGAACCATCTACTAGTTATCGGAGCGGGACGGGGATTAGCCAATACGGCTGATAACCTGGGAACCCTCATTGATGAAGTGTCCAAGGCAGGGGGACTATCTTTCATAGCTCACCCTATAGATCCATTACAACCAGCTTTCGACCAACCTGATATCTCTTGGATTGATTGGTCAGTTGAGGGATATACTGGCATAGAATTGTGGAACGGATTCAGTGAATTCAAATCACTCATAAAGACAAAATTAATGGGTCTATTTTACGGATTTTTCCCTGGATTCATTGCCCGTAGCCCATTTTCTGAGGCACTGGTGAAATGGGATGAACTTCTAACTAAGGGTAGACATATTGTCGCAATTGGTGGCTCAGACGCACATGCTCTGCATATCAGAATAGGACCTTTACAACGGGTGATTTTCCCGTATGAATATCACTTCGCAGCAATCAATACTCATCTATTGGTACAACATTCTCTTTGTGGTGACATAGCAACCGATCGAATTATGATACTTAAAGCTCTAAGCACTGGAAATGCATTCGTCGGTTATGACAAGCCTCTCCCGACACGTGGCTTTAGATTTTCTGCACAGAACCGGGATACCTCCGTCATCATGGGAGAGGAGATCGCATCCAAAGGAGGAGTAACAATACAAGCCCATTTGCCAGGATTGGCTGAGATCCACCTGGTCAAAGATGGTCAATTAATCCGCAAATGGAGACGGCGGGAGTCTTTCACTCATATTACGACCCAACCTGGAATCTATCGATTGGAGGCTTATCGGTATTATCTGGGACGATGGAGGGGATGGATTTTCAGTAATCCTATATACATCAAGTAATATAATGTCGGTAATGGTCAATGCTGGATATGCAAATATCAAATGATATTATCACGAGGCTAAAGTTTTATGAGAGGGGATTGTTTTCTTAACCGTGAATTAATTTAATAATTGATCAATGAATTCAAATATTCACTTGTTGATTCCATAGCGATTAATAATCCATATGACGTCTGAACATATTCCCTAACAAAAGTCATCAAAAACCGACATTTTATTAAGACATATTTCCCTATCAAATTACCCATATTAAGCACAGGAAATTGATAATAGATTGTTTGTTCCTACCATTTTGGGTGTTGAGAAAGTCATATATGGCGGTGGTTATATCGATTTTTACCCCATAATATCGCAAAATGTGGGATCTTCTCATTGTTTTTCAACACCCGTTACCATTGAGTGTGTTGAAAAAGTCATAAATGGCGGTGATTTTATCGATTTGTGCCCGAAAATACCGCCATATCTGGGAGTGCCTCATCGTTTTTCAGGGGCTGTCCGGAAAGAAACTCCAGCAGCCCCCAAAAAAGTGAAGAATTATTAAAAAAGGGCAAAACAAAAAAATTGGTGACCTAAATGGCCGCCAATTTTTTCATATTATGGGCAATA
>Ga0315285_10000447_pt1 | contig 42927 bp, 46 predicted proteins | sample YL17G09_36_MG_FD_203698 | JGI IMG/M metagenome (GOLD analysis project Ga0315285, IMG submission 203698) | Sediment microbial communities from Yellowstone Lake, YNP, Wyoming, USA - YL17G09_36 | ecosystem: Environmental > Aquatic > Freshwater > Lake > Sediment | place: USA: Wyoming | collected...
TGTGCCCACCCCGATATGTCAAGTGTTTTCTGCTCACCCAGGAGGTTTGAGGAAGGCTCCATAGATCCAGCAGTTAGACGCTTAGCGCGGGATTGGGGCGAGAAAGGCAGCCGAGAAAGAAGGCAGCCGAGAAAGAGGTTCCGCTTGACTGCGAGTGCTGAATCCTAGTATCGGTGTAGCCAGAGGGACCGGCCATGGCGGTGAAAAAGACATCCAGGATTCGGGTCACGCTACCGGAGGCGATCATTCAGCAAATCCCGGACGTTGACCCCCTCGATGTCTCAGTCAGGCAGGGAGCAGTGCCGTTGAAGTGAGCGTTTCAAGAGAACGGCTGGCGGCCGTGCGGGTCAGGCTGAAAGCCATGGGACTAAGAGAGAGGGATATTGAACAGGCGATCCGCTGGGTGCCGCGTCGGGAGCGCTAAGGGCATCTTGGCGGGGGGATCACCCAAACGTGGGGGAAGAAATTGGGGCGAATCGGTGAGCAGCGTGGCATGAGTCGGAATTGTGTGCAACGAGGCGTGAAGAGATCTGGTGAAGCTCACCTGCACATGCAGTCCGCACCGCGTGGTGCGGCCGCTGGCAAAGGTCCGGGTGCCTTGTGGGCGGTGTTCCTCTACCGTCTGCCCCGGTCGGGAGGAGCGCCGGCTAGGGATCCCGGCCTCCTCGACCGGCTTCAGGTGCTCCCGTACGAGGGTGCAACCTTCCTCCGCACGATCGGCACCAGCAGCACCATCCTCTGCTGGAAGGAGCATGCCATGCGACCCAGGGACATGGAAGGGCTCGTCGAGCGAGTCGCCAATGTGCCGGCCTTCGCCCGGTCCTGTGCCGACCTCGAGGTTGCCCATGCCCGCGCCGTCCGGATCGCGGCGGACCGCTTTGGGCCCCGCTTCGAGCAGCGGTCGAACGCGTTCACGGCATTCGGGGCCGCCTGGCGCCTCGGGGCCGTGTTCCTGAGCCTGCCGTGGCCTCTCCCGCAGCGATCATGGCAATTCCTCAGCCGTGAGCTCTTGTGCCTGGAGTGGGTCAGGCGCCACACGGCCATCATCGCGAAGCGCGACCGGGCCCGATCGGGTGCGCGGCTCCCGTGGGGGAGGCGACTCCTGCGCCCGTTCGAAGAGGTGGGCGGCGCGGTGCAAGAGTACCCGCTGCTTGCGACCGCCCGGTCGCTGAGGGTGGTCCGATGGGTGCTGGCGGCCACGGAACAGCACACCCGAGGCACCGCCATCCCTTCCGGATCATCCCTCTGACTCCGGCTCTACCTGAAGCCACCTGGTGTTGCCTTTCCACGCCGTCCATCGTGAATGGTGCGAGGGTTGTGAATTCGGCGTGTCTCGGGAGGCGACCGGGAGAACACCGATCTCAGCACAGGCGCAGATCGCAGATTGCTGTGCGACGGATGTCTGAGTGCCCTCGCGATACCATGTTAGTCGGTCCACCTGAACAATGTATCCCAGATGCTCTTCCGGCACGTTTTCTTTCTTGACTTTCCCTCGGCCGTTGCGCTAATGATCAAAAGCGACGGGCTCGGACAGGTGGTTCAGGGGACTGACAGCATGGAGAGACCAGTCCTGAACCTCGCACTTCCTTCTGGTCACTGAACACTGCCACCGCGAATCCTACCACCCGGGTCGCGGCCATCCTCCCCGTCGTCGTCATCGACCGAGGGCGCGACAGCAGCGGGGATTCCGCTGATGGCCAGGTGATGCTGGCCGTGAAGGCGCACGGCCAGCGACGCAGGTGAAACCGGGGCACCGGCCCCCTTCCAAGGAGGAAGTGTCATGAGGAAGCTGCTTTTCGGCCCGCTCATTGCGTTCGTGGTTGTGATCCTCGCGATGCCGGCATTCGCGGCGACGGCGCTCAAGTACGCCACCATCCATGAGCCGACCCACCCGGTGGGCTACACAGCCGAATTCTTCGCCAGCCGGGTGAAGGAGCTGACCAACGGGGAGATCACCGTCCAGGTGTACCACTCCCGGCAGCTCGGCGATGCCCGGGACAACGTGGAGAACGTCCGGAACGGCAGCATCGCGTTCACCACGCTGTCCGTCTCGAACCTGAGCCAGGTGCTCCCCGTGCTGGACGTCTGGTCGCTGCCCTTCATTTTCAAGAGCGACGACCACTACTGGTACGTGCTGAACCACCCCAAGTCCTGGGAGTTCATGAAGCAGCTCGAGCCGAAGGGGATCAAGACCATCACCTGGATCACCTCGGGCGCCCGCAACTTCTTCACCCAGAAGCCTATCCGCACCGTGGCGGACATGAAGGGGATGAAGATCCGCGTCATGGCCTCGCCGGTCATGATCAACACCATGAAGGCCTTCGGGGCCAGCGGCGTGCCGACGGCCTGGGGTGAGCTGTACACCGCCCTGCAGACGGGCGTGGTGGACGGCGCCGAGAACAACCACCCCTCGCTCATCTCCATGAAGTTCTACGAGGTGTCGAAGTACTACACGCTGGACGAGCACATGCGGATCCCTGACCTGACCATCGCTTCCACCAAGATCTTCGACCGGTTCACCAAGGCCCAGCAGCAAGCCATCCTGCAGGCGGGAATGGAGGCGACGGCTTACATGCGCGGGGCCTGGAAGGTGGCTGAGACCGAGGATCTGGCGAAGCTGAAGGGGCTGATGAAGGAGATCATCACGGTGGACAAGAAGCCCTTCCAGGATGCGGTGACCTCCATCGTGAACGACGAGGCCAAGCGGCTGGGGGGAGAAGACTTCGTCAACTTCATCCTCCAGACGGGCAAGAACTTCTAGGCAGTGGGCGAATGGGTCCGGCGGGGAGCCGAGCCGGCTCCTCGCCGGCTTTTTCTCAACCCCTCTGAATGGGCAGGACGACATGCTCAAGGCCTTTGATCGGCTCCTGGGATGGATCACGGCGGTCGTCAAGTGCGTGATGCTGGTGCAGGCCTCGATGATCTTCGCCATCATCTGCCTCGCCGTGTTCACGCGGTACATCCTGAACTTCGTGCCGTCATGGTCCGAGGAGGTTCCTCGCTACCTCCTGGTCTGGATCTCGTACCTGGGGGCTGGTCTGGCGGTCAAGTATAAGGAGCACATCAGTCTCGACTTCTTCTTCAACCTGATGCCGGTCCGCGCGCGCCAGGTGGGGGGCCTCATCCTCAACGTGCTCATCGGCACCGTCGGCGTGATCATGCTCGTGTTCGGCGTCAGCCTCGTGAGGCAGTTCGGCGACGACCTGATGGAGTCCATTGCGGTCAAGAACTTCTGGCTCTATCTGGCCATGCCGGTCTCCGGCGGGCTGATGGTCCTGTACATCATCCAGGATACGTGGAAGGGGATCCTGGGTTTGGGCGAGCAAAAGGAGCCGTCGTCATCCGACATGGTCCCGATCTAGAGGAGGCCTTTGCGGTCGGGGGTCCCAGGCAAGGGACGTGTCGGTCCTGGCAATCCGGGGCGGCGAGGGCACACGCGTTCGGGGGAGAGCGACCAGACGATGACACTCGGAATTGCCTTTTTCTGCTTCGTCTTTTTTTTGATCATCAATCTGCCGATCTCCTTCGGCATCGGGCTGGGGGCCATGCTGGCCAGCCTCACGATGGACATCGACAGGGCGACCATCGTTCAGCGCATGCTGTCAGGCGTCAACTCCTTCCCCCTACTGGCCGTCATCTTCTTCATCTTTGCCGGAACCCTGCTGGCGCGGGGCGGGGTGTCCGTCCGGCTGGTGCGTCTCGCCGAGGTGCTGGTGGGCCGCATCCCCGGCGCCCTGGCGCACATCACGATTCTGGCCTGCATGTTCTTCGGCGGGGTGTCGGGCTCCGCGGTGGCGGAAATCTCGTCCATCGGGGCCATGATGATCCCGACGATGGAGAAGGCGGGCTACAAGAAGGAGACCGCCACCGCCATCGCGCTCGCCTCGGCCGTCATGGGGCCGATCATCCCGCCCTCCATCCCGATGATCATCTTTGCCCACACGGCGGGATCGGTGTCCATCGCCGCTCTGTTCCTGGCGGGCGCGATTCCGGGGGTCCTCATCGGACTCGGCCTCATGGTGTGGGCGTACTTCCATGCCAAGCGGCACATCAAGCCGACCCCGATGCCCGTCCTCTCCTTCAAGGAGAAATTGTACCGGGTGGCGGACGGCATGGCTGGCCTGTTCACGATCATCATCATCCTGGGGGGGATCATCTCGGGCTTCTTCACGGCCACCGAGGCGGGCGCTGTGTCCGCGCTCTACGCTCTGATCCTCTGCGTGGGGGTGTACCGCGAGATCAAGATCCGCGAGTTGCCGGGCATCCTCTTTGAGTGCTGCCAGGTCAATGCCGTGGTGCTGTTCCTGGTGGCCACCAGCTCGGTCTTCACGTGGATCCTCACCTACGAGAATCTCCCCACGCTGCTCTCCAGGACCGTGTTCGCCATCACGGACAATAAGCTCATCCTCCTGATCGTCATCAACGTGTTTCTCCTCATCGTGGGATGTCTGGTGGACCTAACGCCGGCCGTCATCATGCTGACCCCGATCCTGCTTCCCCTCATGCAGAAGATGGGGATGAACATCGTTCACTTCGGAGCCATGATGGTGATCAACCTCTGCTACGGCCTGATCACTCCCCCGGTTGGCACTTCGCTTTTCGTCGGGTGCCGCATCGCCAAGCTGCCGATCACGGCTGTGGTTCGCCCGCTGATTCCCCTTCTCCTCATCGAGATCGCCGTCCTGGTCGTCGTGACCTACTGGCCACCCCTCACCATGTGGCTACCCCGGCTGTTCGGCTTTGTCATGTGAGAAGAGGCTGGCAGGAAGGGATAGTCCGGCAGGGCGAGCCCCCGGCCCCCTCGTGAGGTTCCAAGGGATGGTCCCTGAGGAGCGGCGGAGCAGGGCGTAGCCCGCTTCCGAAAGCCTTCAAATCGTCCGAGTCAGCCAACCCCAATCCGAAATTCTCAACCGCCAAGGCGCCAAGAACGCCAAGACCGAAATGGCTTAATGGGGGGGAGGAACGGAACTTCTGAATGCCCCATAAACCGGTTTTCGCGTTCTTCGGTCGAGAGTTCGAAACATCGCACCCTTGGCGACCTTGGCGTCATGGCGGTTCAATGGTTTTTTCGGATTAGAGCCAATTCCCTCCAAGCTCTGCCCGATTTCGAGCAAGGTCTCTCCGGATTTGACCAGAAAAGGGGACCCGGCACTAAACGTAGCATTTCACTGCCGGCCTGCGTGGTGGGAGACTCCAGGCACCGGGCGGGTGCTGCACCTCGGTGGCAGGGGCTATCCGCGGCCGGGTGAGGCAAGCAAGGAATCCCGTACATTCTCGCTGGGGAGTAGAGCACTGAAGCTCCGAAGAGATCGGGCATTGGAAGCGGTGGTTCACCTCCGTGCGCCAGGCGCCCGGCTGAGATCGATGATTTCCACTCGGTTGTTCGTCTCGGGCCGCTTCGACGACGGCCCCTCGGTCAGAACCACGAGGTTCCCCTCGACCTCGTGCGCCCGCAGCCACTCCCGGACGTAGGCGTTCCAGTCGTCCGGATGATCGGGCTGGTGCACCGGGTACACCCCGTAGGAGAACTGGAGCCGCTGGCACGTGGCCTCCTGGGAACTCACGGCCACGATCCACACCGGAAGCCTGAACCGGGTGATGCGCCTGGCGGTTGCCCCGCTGTGAGTGGGGACGAACACGGCAGCCGGCGCGATGTGCTCCAGGGTCGTCTCGACGCTCAAGGCGATCAGATCGGTGAGGCTCACCTGGTCTCTCTGATCGATCGCCTTCAGCGTCTCCCGGACGGAATAGCTGGGCCGGCACGGCTCGATGGCCTCGGCGATGCTTGCCAGCATGGCCACGGCTTCCACGGGGTACTTGCCCATGGCCGACTCACCCGACAGCATCACGCAGTCGGTGCCGTCCAGGATGGCATTGGCCACATCCGTCGCCTCGGCCCGGGTGGGCCGTCGGTTGGTGGTCATGGACTCCAGCATGTGGGTGGCCGTGATGACCGGCTTCCCCCGCAGGTTGGCCTGGCGCACGAGCGACTTCTGGACGACCGGGATCTGCTGGATGGGGATCTCCACGCCCAGATCCCCCCGGGCGACCATGATTCCGTCCGCCGCGTCGAGGATGGCCTCGATGTGGTCACGCGCCCGGGCACGCTCGATCTTGGCGATGACGAAGGGACTGTACCCAAGGTCGGCTGCGGCTTTGCGCACGGCTGCAATATCGTCGCCGGACTCGACGAAGGACTGGCTGACCGCGTCCAGCCCCTGCTCCGCGGCGAATCGCAGGCACGCGTGGTCGTGATCCGTGAAGGCGCTGATGCCCAGATCAATTCCCGGCAGGTTGAGGCCCTTGCGGGAGCGCAGCTCGCCGCCCACGACCACCCGGCAGGCGACCTCCGCCCCCTGCACCCTCACGACCTCGAGCTGGATGATGCCGTCGTTCAGAAAGATCGTGTCCCTGGGCTTCACCACCTGCGGGAGGCGGGCAAAGGTCACCGAGGCCCGGCCGGCATTCCCGATCACCTCCTGCGTCGTCAGGACGAAGGTGTCCCCCGGCTTCAGCTCTACCGGCTCCTCGGCCAATTGGCCGATGCGGATCTTTGGGCCGGGGAGGTCGCCCATGATGGCCACGCGTCGCCCGGTCGCTCGCGCCGCGGCCCGGAGGCTCTCGATCACTTTCTTGTGGCCGGCGAAATCCCCGTGCGAGAAGTTGAGCCGGGCCACGCTCATCCCCGCGCGTATCATCCGCTCCATGACGTCGGAGGACTCCGACGCCGGCCCGATGGTACAGACGATCTTGGTCTTGTTGGCTGCGAGCGTCATGGGTCTGTTCCTCCTGGCCCCAAAAGGGCCCGATGATTGCGCGCGGGGAGCTTATCAAAGACCCGCTGGGGATGCCAGCACTCGCTGCCATTTTGCAGACCCACGCCAAAACCACCGCGCGACGCCGCCACCCCACTGAGGAGTGGTCGTGGGGTGACTTCGGCCCTTCGCATCGAGCGGCCGTAAATGGCTTGGCGTGAAGGGGGTTATGGTCTATATTGCCCCCCTTGGGCGGTTCGCGTGTGGGAGGATCTGGTACGCCGGCATCTCGCTCGACGGGGCGGTCGTGGCGACCCGGGATGCGTTGAACAAGGCCTACTATGACACGGAGGTCACCCCCACGGACATCCTCATCCGTCGGGCGGTCACGAACCCGCAGTCGGCCGGGTTAATCGAGGCGATCGGCAAGGTAGCCGGCGGGCAGTACGCTACCGGGCTACAGAGTTTTCGAGAGGGTGGGGTGCGCGGCAGGGTTGAACGGCTCTCTTTCTCTGGGGCGGGGCGCCGGCGGCAGGGCCCCGGGCGGCGCACGGGCTCAGGCAAAACAGGCCCACACGCAGCAGGAGCGTGGATTCAATGAATCAGACTGGCAGCCAGTTCTACCCCCGGGTATTTGCTCTGGCTGCCGCGAGCCTGCTCGCTTTCGCCCTCTTTAAGATCCTCCAGCCCTTCATCGGTTCCATTCTTTGGGGGCTCCTGCTGGCCTTCTTCCTCTTTCCGGTGAACCAGCGGCTGCGTCTGGCGCTCGGTGGGCGTCGGGGCGCCGCGGCGATCGTCCTCACGCTCGCCGTGATCCTGCTCTTGGTGGGCCCGGCCGCGCTTCTCGTGGTCGCCTTCGCAAGCCAGGCCTCGGAGCTGGTCGGCCATGTGCAGAAGGCGGCTGCCCACTACCAGGTCGCCCGGCCGAGCGACCTTTTGCGGGTGCCGATCCTCGATCGGGTCATCCATTGGATCGAGGCGCTGGCGCCGGTCACGGCGGAGCAGGTCCAGGGTTGGATGGTGGACGGGGCGAGGGGGCTGCTGCAGATGCTCGTGTCGATCAGCGGGTCCTTCTTCGTCGGAGCCCTGGGTGCGGTCGTCGGCCTGGCCATGATGCTCTTTCTCCTCTTCTTCTTCCTGCGCGACGGAGAGGTGATGGTGCAGAAGGTGTTGTCCCTGATCCCGCTGGACGCGGAACGGAAGGCGCACCTTGTCGAGCATCTGGCCGCCGTCACTCGGGCGGTGGTGCTGGGCGCGCTGCTGACGGCGGTCGTCCAGGGCACGCTCGTGGGCATCGCGTTCGCGCTCGTTCGCCTGCCGTCCCCCGTCGTGTTCGGCGTCCTGGCTGCGGTGATGTCGCTGGTACCGCTGGTTGGCGCGTCGCTTGTCTGGGCGCCCGCGGCCGTGGTGCTGGCGGTGCAGGGTCGTTGGGTGGCTGCGCTGGTCCTGGCGGTCTGGGGCGTGGCCGTGGTCACCTCGGCTGACAACGTCCTCCGGCCACGTCTCATCGCGGGTCGGGCTCAGATCTCGACACTTCCGGTCCTGCTGGGGTTGATGGGCGGGGTGGGTGCCTTCGGCCCGATCGGCATGGTCCTGGGGCCCGTGGTGGTCGCCCTTGCGTTGGCCTTGCTCCGGTTTGCGGAGGAGTCGCGGGGCAGACCCAGTTCCCCGTAGCCACCGACCCAAGTGGCTGAGGAGCTCTCCGTTCGACCGGCAGGCACCGCAACCAGCTCCACCTCAGCCGTGAACGCCTACTCCCTTCCTCCCCGGTCAGCACATCTTGGACTGTGAGGAGACCAGCAATCCTCCTGGGTCTCCCTCACGCGCTTCAGCTACCCGTCCCGTAGGCCACTGGACTCACATCTCCTTCCTCGCGGAACGAGACGTCGATACAGCACGTGGCGGCGGTTCCTGGTGAAGGGCCGCACCTGATCCGGCCACCGCCCCTGGTCCACCGCCTTGGCCCAGGCGTCGCTGGTCAGGACCTCCGGGCTCTCGATCTCGTAGAAGGCGTTGTACGTCGGCTCGCTCTCGACCACCACGGTCCGGCGCTGTCCCCCCACGACCAGGGCCACCTCCTTCTCGGCCCTGAAACGGGCAACCGAGATGACGCCCGGCACCGTCAGCAACAAGGGCACGTGCTCGGTATCGTACACCTCGTTGAAGAGTGCCTCCTTCTCGGAAGCCACGTCCATGGCGGCGGAGAGCAGGTACCTGGTCTGGAATGGCATGGTGACCATCCTCCTTGTGTGGCGGCTACGTCGGGTGATTCACGAAGGTGACTGTGAATTCTCCGGAACAAATGACCAATGACCAATTTTCAATGACCAATGGTGGTAGGCGCGCACAGCGCGCCGTCAAGGGCTTGCACAGAAACACCATCCGCACTTGGTCATTGGTTCATTGGGATTTGGTCATTGCCCGAGCGAGGGGCCGGTCCGCCGGAACTCGAAGTCGAGGCGAGGCTGCGCAGGAAGAGCCTGGGGAGCCACGACGAGACGGAGGCTCTTGAAGCCCGGGACGGGGTGCGGAAAATATACGAAGCCCTTAACCTCTGTGCCTGCCAGGATGGGTCCCTCCGCCAAGGCCTGCGGGATGACGTCCCGGGTGTCGGTGCCGTAGCCGCCCAGGAGGATTCCTAGACCCACCCCGACCGAGGTCCCGCCGGCCGTGGAGCCCGAGACCTCCACCGAGGGCGACGCGCCCACGCCCGAGGCGCGGCCCCCCAGCAACGTGACCACCTCGGATGGAGCCAGGGGAAGATACTGCCGGTTGGCGTCATCCAGCAAGAGGAAGTCCGCTGGCGTGATGGTGACCGGGGTCGTGCCGGTGTTCTTGAGGATGACCAGGAAGGGCAGGACGTAGTCCGGGAGACTCCGAGGCCGCCCTCTCCATGCCTCGGCCTCGACGGAGATGCGGAGGGACGGCATCTCTTGCACGATGGCGCCGGTCCCAGTGGGTGTCTGCGGGCGGAGCATCGGCCCGGCGCAGGCCGCGATGAGGGCCAGCGCCGGAAGCATCGCCAGCGAGCGCCAGGGGCCGGCTTTTCCCTTGACACGCGAGAGGCGCCCGAGTAGGTTCGTCGCCGCTGCGGACGCCTCCTGTCCCATCCCATCGCGACTCGAGATTCCGCAGACGGCGTGACCCGTTTGCTTCCCCTGGGCAAGACGCATGGCCGAGATCGTTCCCTTCCGCGCCCTACGCTACAGCCCGCGGTTCGTCCCCGACCTGAAGCTCGTGGTTGCGCCTCCCTACGACGTCATCTCGCCGGAGGCGCAGGAGCGGTACCACGCCAGGCATCCCCACAACGTGGTCCGGTTGATCCTGTCCAAACAGGGCGAGGCAGGGACGCCGGACCAGGACCGGTACGCACGGGCCGCCCGGACGTTCACCGCCTGGCAGGTTGAGGGGATCCTTGCCCGCGACCCGCAGCCGGGCATCTATGTGTCCGAGCAGGAATTCTCGCTCGGCGAGGCGCATCGCGTCCGGCGGCGGGGCTTCACGGCGCTGGTGCGCCTGGCGCGCTACGACGAGAAGATCGTGTTCCCGCACGAGCGCACCTTCGCCAAGTACCGGGAGGACCGGCTGCGCCTCATGCGCGCCTGCCCCGCCAATCTGGATCCCGTCTTTGGCTTCTATCCGGGCCCCGACGGGCCCGTCCGGGCCATCCTCGACCGCTGCGTGGAGGCGGACCCCCAGGTCCAGCTCGTCGACGAGGACGGCATCCGCCACCGGATGTGGATCCTCCGGGAGCCGGCCAGCGTGGCGGGGCTGGTCCAGGCGCTCCGGGACAAACCGATCATCATTGCGGACGGCCATCACCGATACGAGACGGCCCTGGCGTTTCGCGACGAACGTCGGATGCGGGACAACGTAGCCGTCGGGGCCGAGCCGCCACGCCTGCATGACTTCGTCCTCATGTACCTGGTGAGCGCGGAGGACCCGGGCCTCGTTATCCTGCCGACCCATCGGGTGATCCGGCAGCGCCCGGTCGTGACGCAGGATGGGTTGCGCCGGGCCCTGGAGCGCCATTTCCGCATGGAGGTGTTCCCACTGGATCCGGGAAATCCGGTGATGTCGCTTCGCATCGCGCTGGCAGACATTCACCGGCGCCACCGCGACGCCGTCCTCTTCGGCCTCTACGCGGGGGGCCGGGAACTTATCGTGCTGGATCTCAGCGATACGACCGTCGTTCGCGACCTGGTGGCAACCGGCCACTCGTGGGTGTTCGCGCGACTCGACGTGGCCATCCTGCACCGCGTGGTGATCGAGCAGATCCTGGGGATCCGGTCCGCGGGGCAGGCGGACGATAGCATCCACTACACCCGGGACGAGGGCCAGGCCCTGGCGGCGGTCGCCTCGGGAGAGGCGCATCTGGCGCTGTTCCAGAATCCGCCGCGCGTGGAGCAGGTCCAGGCGGCGGCCCTGGCCGGCGAGCGGATGCCCCAGAAGTCCACCTTCTTCTACCCCAAGGTTCTCAGCGGGTTGGTCATCAATCCGCTTGACCCAACCGAACCGGTGCCCGCCTGGGGCTCCCCCCACACCGCCGGCATTCACTCCTGAGACAATCGCCGCACGGCGCCCCTCACTCGCCGGGTGCGTGGCCGACCTGGTCGCTCGGCCCGGTGTCGCGCCTCCAGGCGGCGCTGGCCGGCCCGCCCGGCGAGGCGTCCGGAGCCGGAGGCAGCCCTCTCCTCAGCTCCTCGATGGCGCGCTCGAGCTCGGTCACACGGTCCACCAGGAACTGGAGCGTCTTGGTCACCGGGTCGGGCAGGTCGGTCATGTTGAGGTCGATGCCCCGTTCCAGCTTCTTGCCGTCCCGGTGCGTGACCCGGCCGGGGACGCCGACCACGACGGAGTTGGACGGGACTTCCTTCACCACCACCGACCCGGATCCAATCCGGCTGTTGTCGCCCACGCTGAACGGCCCCAAGACGTTGGCCCCCGAGCCGATCACGACGTTGTTGCCGATGGTCGGGTGGCGCTTGACCTTCTCCAGGCTGGTGCCGCCCAGGGTGACCCCCTGGTAGATCGTCACGTTCTCCCCGACCTCGGCCGTCTCGCCGATGACCACGCCCATGCCGTGATCGATGAATAGACCGGGTCCCAGCCGGGCGCCGGGATGAATCTCGATCCCGGTGAGGAGCCGTCCCAGGTGGGAGAGGAGGCGCCCGAGGAACTTCAGGTGATGGTTCCAGCACCTGTGGGCCAGGCGGTGGATCCAGATGGCGTGCAGGCCAGGGTAACAGAACAGGACTTCGGGCAGGCTGCGGGCGGCCGGGTCGCGTTCGAAGACCGCACGGATATCACGCCGGAGCGTGTCGAACATTCCCGCCCCCGATCCGGAGTGCATGCCGTCCTAGGGGTGGGCGGCGATACAGGCGTTCAGCTCCTGCACGAGCTGGTCGGTGTCCAGGCCGTGAATGACCGCGCCCTGCTCGATGTTGTCGTACTGGGCCGCAGAGCATCCCAGACATCCCACGCCGTACCGGCTGAAGACCTGGATCGTCTCTGGGAATTGCTGGATGACCTCCTGGATGGTCATGTCCTTGGTGATCCGCATCGTACCGCTCCTCTCGAGGCTGCGGAGTGGCCGTGCACGCCATAGCCGGGACGAACGGCAGGAGATCGTCGCATAGGATGGGGGCTCCCCCCGGAGGTGTCAAGCCGCCGGACGCTCGAGACGCCACGGCCCGACGGAAAACTCCCTCGAAGCCGCCCGCTCGGGCTTTCGGGCGGGCATGCCTTCCCTCAGCGGGTCGGCGGCGCGATCCGGGAAGCACGCAGGAGATACCCGATGGTGTTCCTGACGAACAGGTTGAGATCCTTCATTCCGGCGAACTCGTTGAGATCGAAGGCGATGCCCAGGACGCGGCCGGCGCCCACACCCACCTCTGCGATCAGCGGATAGGGATAGGAGCCGCCGCCAGGAGCGACGCCCCCCGGGGCGAGGGGCCCCTTCGCCGCACCATGGCCGGCAGCCTGCATGATCTCCGTGGCGTCTCCCCGCGGGTTCATATCATTGAGAGTCCCGACGGTGATGAAGGTGACGCCTGTCAGGATCGGGTGGCCGGGCTGGATCAGCACCGGCGGCCGGAACGGCGTGGACCGCCAATCGCCGGCCGAGCGGATCTGGAACGGAATGATGGAGGCAGCCGCCTGGTAGCCACCGCTGCCGAAGGATTGTGTCCCCCCGGTGATGAGGACCGCCCCGCCGCCGTTCACGTACTGCACCAGGCCCTCCTGGACCGGGCCAGGCAACGCGGGGAAGGCCACGTTCGCCAACACGACCACGGAGAAGTCCTTGAGTTGGAATTTATCCAGGGCGGTTTTCACCTCGGCGCCCGTTGCCGCCTGGATGTCCTTGGCATCGAGAAAGCCGGCGTTGCCAAAGGCGAGCATCATCCGGGCCGACTGGGCCGCGGCCAGTCCAGGCAGGCACCCCAAGGCCAGAAGGAGTACGATTCCCACGACCAGTCGCGTGCGCATCTTGGAGCTCCTCTCGTTGATGTTCCTCTGCCGGTACACCTACACTATACACACCCGCCAGGGCGAAGTAAAGGCCAAGGGGAGCGGCGATTCTCTGTGGACCGTTGACGCTGCGCGATTGCCGTCACGATTTTCGCGTTGACTTTCCCGCACGCGTCGGCTAACTTAACCGACGCTTCTCCCGCCGGGGGCCTCATGCGTCCTGCAGTCAAGCTCACTCGTATTGCCGCGTTGCTCTGCCAGGCCTACGGTCCTTGTCGTCCGGCGCGCCGCCGGGATAACCCGCTGGATACCCTGGTCCACACAATCCTCTCGCAGAACACCAGCGATGTGAACAGCGACCGGGCGTATGCGGCCTTGCGCCAGCGGTTCCCTGACTGGGAGGACGTGCACCGGGCCCCGTTGCGGATGCTGATCTCGACCATCCGGTCGGGCGGGCTGGCCAACATCAAGGCGGTCCGGATCAAGGCGCTCTTGGAGGAAATCTGGGCGGAGCAGAGGCACTTCGACCTCAGCTTTCTTCGCGACCTGTCGGACGAGGAGGTGCAGGCGTACCTGGCGCGCTTCAAGGGTATCGGCAGCAAGACCATCGCCTGCGTCCTCCTGTTCGGCATGGGGCGGCCGGCCTTCCCGGTGGACACCCACGTGTTTCGCGTCTCCCGGCGCCTCGGGATTCTGGACGGCCGGATCACGCCCGAGAAGGCTCAGCAGTTCCTGGAGTCCCGCACCCCTCCGGGCGATCGCCACGCCCTCCACCTTCACCTGGTCCGGCACGGGCGCCAAGTCTGCAAGGCTCAGCGACCCCTGTGTGCGGGGTGCGTGCTGGCCCGCGTCTGCGACTCCGTGCGCGCGTGAGCCTGGGCGTCGCGCGGCGTCCGGGGAACGGCAGGCGGGCATCGGGGAGGTCGGGCTCCGAAGCGACGCGAGACCGATTCCGCCGGGCGGCACGTTTCCCTCATGCGCCGCCTGCACCGCCGGGCCGCCTCACGCAGGCGGACGACACCGCCGATCCGAACCGACCCATCACCCTGACCTACGATTCCCTCGACCGGCTCCCCACCGAGACCACCAGCCTCGGGACAATGACGTATACGTACGATAGCGGGGGCCGCCGATCTTCGATGACCGTGAGCGGCCAGGCCCCCCTCAATCCGTGAGCACTGCCTGCGAGGCGGCGAACCGCCGTAATCCGCGACGTTGCCACGTTAGTCAGCCTCCAATACCCTCCCACGCGCCATGCCCGCGGCTTGCCCTTCGACGCCCTTCCGCACTTCGTCCGGAACCTCCGATCGGCGGTCTCCGGGAGCCAAAACGTGCAAGAAGGTTGTTCGGAACGGATAGGCCTTTTGCTTGAAGCGCACCCGCCCATCTGGTATAAACGACAAGAGAACTGCGGATACCCCCGGACACGACGCGAAGGGGACCGACCGGACTCGTCTGGAGGGAGCCAAGGATGGACCAAGCGCCGATTCTCGGATGAGGATCGGCGTTTTTTGTGGGGGATAAGATCACGGAATGCAGCTCACTGACTACCACGCGAAGTACTTCGCCCACGAGCTGACGCGCCGCTTCCCGCCCGACAGCGTCGAGAAGCTGACGGGGGCACTGATGGATGCGCAGGTTGACCTGAACCCCCACCAGATCGATGCCGCCCTCTTCGCTTTCCGATCGCCCCTCTCCAAGGGCGCCGTGCTGGCCGACGAGGTGGGCCTGGGGAAAACCATCGAGGCGGGCTTGGTCCTGTCGCAGAAGTGGGCGGAGCGGAAGCGGCGGATCCTGGTCATCAGGCCGGCCAACCTCCGCAAGCAATGGTACCAGGAGCTGACGGAGAGGTTCTTTCTCCCCTGCCGCATCCTGGAGACGAGGTCGTACAACACCGCCGTCAAGTTGGGCCATTTCCGGCCATTCGAGGCGCCCGACATCGTCATCTGTTCCTACCACTTTGCCAAGAGCAAGGCGGGCGATGTCAACGGCATCCCGTGGGACCTCGCCGTCATCGACGAGGCCCACCGCTTTCGCAACGTCTACAAGCCGTCCAACGTCATCGCCAACACGCTCAAGCTGGCGCTCGCAGGTAAGGACAAGCTCCTCCTCACGGCAACGCCGCTCCAGAACTCGCTGCTCGAACTCTTCGGCCTCGTCAGTTTCGTAGACGAGCACGCCTTCGGCGACCTCAAGAGCTTTCGCGAGCAGTTCACCAACTGGGACCAGCCGCAGGTATTCCGGGCGCTCAAGGCCCGCCTTCGACCCGTATGCCACCGGACGTTGCGCCGCCAGGTGCTGCCCTACATCAAGTTCACACGGCGCCTGCCCATCGTGCAGCCCTTCACGCCGGAGGAGAGCGAGGACCGCCTCTACCACCTGGTGTCAGAGTACCTGCGACGCGAGAACCTCCAGGCCCTGCCCGCCAGCCAGCGCTCCCTCATGACGCTGGTGCTGCGCAAACTTCTCGCCTCGTCCACGTTCGCCATCGCCGGTTCGCTCGTCGCGCTCTCTGCCCGCCTCAAGGCCAGGCTGCGCGCGCAGGAGCCGGCGGAGCCGCTTGAAGAAGCGCTCGGCCAGGAGTACGAGGCCCTGGAGGAGACCGCGGAGGAGTGGACCGAGGAGGAGCCGGTCGAGCCACTCTCGGCCGCCGACCGTCTCGCCCTGGAACAGGAGATCGCCGATCTCGACGCGTTCGCGGCGCTGGCCACGTCCATCCAGCACAACGCCAAGGGAAAGGCCCTCCTCACGGCACTCCACATCGCCTTCGCCAAGACTGCCCAGCTCGGCGCTCCCCCCAAGGCCATCATCTTCACGGAGTCCCGGCGCACGCAGAGCTACCTGCTCCGCGTGCTGGCCGACAGCCCCTTTGCGGAAGGCATCGTCCTCTTCAACGGATCCAACACGGACGACCGGTCCAGGCAGATATACGCCGAGTGGCTGCACCGGCACGAGGGTACCGATCGCGTCACCGGTTCCCGCACCGCCGACCTGCGTTCTGCCCTGGTGGACTACTTTCGCGAGCAGGGCCGCATCATGATCGCCACGGAGGCCGGGGCGGAGGGAATCAACCTTCAGTTCTGCTCACTGGTGGTGAACTACGACCTGCCGTGGAATCCCCAGCGGATCGAGCAGCGGATCGGCCGCTGCCACCGCTACGGCCAGCAGCACGACGTGGTCGTGGTCAATTTCCTGAACCAGAACAACGAGGCCGACCAGCGGGTTTTCCAACTCCTCTCCGAGAAGTTCCGGCTCTTCGAGGGGGTCTTCGGCGCGAGCGACGAGGTGCTCGGTGCCATCGAGTCGGGCGTGGACTTCGAGAAGCGCATCGCGGGTATCTATCAGCGCTGCCGCAAGCCGGAGGAAATCCAGGCTGCCTTCGACCAGCTCCAGCTCGAACTCAGCTTCGAGATCAGCGAATCCATGGCCCGCACCCGGCAGCAACTGCTGGAGAATTTCGACGACGAAGTCCGGGAAAAGCTTCGGGTGCGCGACGAAGCCTCGAAGGCCTATCTGAACCGGTTCGAACGCCTGCTCATGCAGCTCACCCAGCACGAGGTGAATGGCCACGCCGAGTTTCTCAATGACTCATCCTTTCGGCTGAATTCGCACCCCTTCCCGGATAGGGCTGACGACATCCCGCTGGGGCTTTACGAGCTTCCGCGCCGCTCTGGCGAAGCGCACCTGTTCCGCCGGACCCACCCGTTGGCGGAAGCCGTCCTGACGCGCGCTAGGGGCCGCGACCTCCCCTCGGCGGAAATCGAGTTTGCCTACAGCACCTATGAGGGCAGGATCACGCCGCTGGAGCCGTTGGTCGGGAAGTCCGGCTGGCTGACGGTCAATCTCTTCAGCGTTGAGTCACTCGACCAAGCCGAGGACTACCTGCTCTGCGCCGCGGCCACCGACGAGGGGCAGGCGCTGGACGAGGCGGTGGCGGCGAGGTTGCTGACCCTCCCCGGCACAAGTTCCCCTCTCCCACCGGGAGAGGGCCATACTTGTGCCCCTCTCCCCCTGGGAGAGAACCCCAATGGCCCCCCTCTCCCTCTGGGAGAGGGCAGGGGTGAGGGTGCTGTCTGTGGGGTGCTCGATGCAATCATGGAACAACGCCAGGCCGCCGTCCAGCGCGGAATCTCGGAGCGTAACGCCCGCTTCTTCGAGGCCGAGGCTGAGAAGCTGGACGGATGGGCTGACGACCTCAAGCTTGGGCTCGAACGCGAGATTAAGGAACTGGATCGCCAAATCAAGGAGGTCCGCCGGAGTGCGACCGCGGCGCTCACACTCGAAGAGAAGCTCGCTGGTCAGAAGCAGGTCAAGACACTTGAAGCCCAGCGTAATGAAAAGCGGCGGACGTTGTTTGACGCCCAGGATCAGGTGGACAGGCAGCGGGGGGAGCTAATCGCGGCGATCGAAGGCAAGCTGGCGCAAAGCGCATCGCAGACGGAATTGTTTTCAGTGCGATGGCTTATCCGATGATACTGTAGGGCGGGCTTGGCCCGCCGAAACCTGCTCGTCACGAGGACGATGTGGGGCATAGCCCGACCTACGGGCACGCTGGCCGGTGGAAATGAGTAGGGCGGGCTCTGCCCGCCAGACGCCCCAGGCGAGCCCTCGCGCCAGGGAACTTGACGGGGCAAGAAGACGATGCCCAATTACCGTCGAGCTCGCGTTCCGGGTGGAACGTATTTCTTCACCGTGGTAACGCACCAACGGCAACCCATTCTGACCCATCAGGCCACACGCGCGGCCCTGCGTACCGCCGTTCATGCCGTACGCGAGGCGCATCGGTTTCGTGTGGAAGCCTGGGTCCTGCTGCCCGACCATCTGCATTGCCTGTGGCACTTGCCGGAGGGGGATGCCGATTACTCTCTCCGCTGGGCACAGATCAAGCGCTTGACCCGGCATGGGCTGGGTATGCGACCCGAGGAGAAGCTGTGGCAGCCGCGCTATTGGGAACATTGCATACGCGACGAAGACGACTATGCGTGGCACCTCGATTACATTCACTGGAACCCGGTGAAACATGGTCTGGTGCCGCACGCGGCGGCCTGGCCCTATTCGACCTTTCACCGATTTGTTGCGGCCGGCGTGTATTCAGCCGATTGGGGTGTGGGCAAGGACCGGATCGCGGGCATGGAGTGTGGCGAGTAGGACGGGGTTGCGGCCGAGGTCCACTGAAGAATATCGCAGGATGGGCTCGGCCCCCCGCGAGAACGGTGTCGGGCGTAGCCCGACCTACGGGACGCGCCGGCCGCAGGAGTTGAGGATGATGTCGGGCAGAGCCCGACCTACACTCCGCAATCCGTTGATCGCCGGTGCGTTTCACCGCACAGGAGCAGTGGAATGCTGGGGGCGTGGCACCAACCGCGTGATCGCTGAATGCGAACGACACGGCATTGCGCCGCCGGTCTTTGAAGAACGGCAGGGCTTTGTCATCGTCACGTTCAGGGCGCCGATCGTGCCGATGGCAGAGGCAGGGGCCGCACAGGCGATTGTCCAGAAAACGTCGGAGAAAACGTCGGAGAAAACGTCGGAGAAAATCCTGGCGATTGTGACTCTTCATCCCGAAGTCACCATCGCCGAACTCGCAGAGAGGATTGGAGTCGCAACCCGGTCTATCGAACGCAATCTGAAAAACCTGCATTTGCAGGGCCGCCTGAAACGCGTCGGCCCGGACAGGGGCGGGCATTGGGAGGTCGTGAAGTGATCGGGTTCATTGAAATTCAAGGGTGCGGAAGAGACCGTGTCGTGGCCATGTGCAAGTCGGCCGGAATGAGCTGATCCACCTGCGCCGAGGCCTCGGCAGCAACCAGCGGGCAACCAGAGTCAGCAACCCAGTAGGGCGGGCTCGGCCCGCCGCGAGAACGGTGTCGGGCATAGCCCGACCTACTCTGCCGGCAAGGAATTGTTTCGGGGAGCCTCGATGACGAACTCCAGGCAGCGACTCGAACTCACCTGGATCGGCAAGGAGAACCGGCCGAGGTTGGAGCCGCGCATCCTGCTGGAGGACCCGGAGAGGTCCTACCACGCAGGGCACCGGGTGACCGACCAGAACCTTTTCGATAACCGGCTCATCTTCGGCGACAACCTCCTTGCCCTCAAAGCCCTCGAACAGGAGTTCACCGGCAAGATCAAATGCGTCTGCATCGACCCGCCCTACAACACAGGGGCCGCATGGGAACACTACGACGACAGTGTTGAACATTCTCTATGGCTCAGCCTAATGCATGACCGATTGGAGGCGCTGGGCCGGTTGCTTTCGTCAGATGGGTCAATTTGGATATGCCTCGACGATAACGAAATCCATTACTTGAAAGTTCTGTGCGATGAGGTGTTCGGACGGCGGAACTTTCTGGCTCTCATTGTCTGGCAACACAGCGTCCAGGGTAAGGGCTACTTGGGGAAATTCTCCGTGCATCACAATTATGTACTATCTTATTCGCGCACGGAATCCTTCGTCTTGGGAGATCTTCCGCGAACAGAAGAGCACAATGTCAATTAGTCTAATCCCGACAATGATCCCAACGGGCCTTGGAGAGCTGGTGATGTTCGGAATGCACTCTATCGACCGAACCTTATCTATGACTTGAAGACCCCATCGGGAAAAGTCATAAAGCCTCCGCCGAAGGGGTGGCGTTGGAGCAAGGAGACAATGGCAGAGAAGATACGCAGTGGACAGATCGTGTTTCGGGATAACGAAACAAGAATTGTTCACAAAATCTATCTGAAAGGGCAGGAGGGGCGTGTTCCCGAAACCGTGTGGTTCGGAGAAGACGTTGGAACGACGCGCGAAGCCTCTGCTGAATCCAAGGCCTTGTTTGGCGCCGATAACGCTTTTGCGACGCCCAAACCCGAGCGTCTCATTGAAAGGATTCTTCGGATATCCACTCAACCCGGCGACTGGGTGCTCGACTCCTTCGCCGGCTCCGGCACGACCGGGGCGGTGGCGCACAAGATGGGGCGGCGCTGGATCATGGTGGAGTTGGGCGAGCATTGCCACACGCACATCATCCCGCGACTGAAGAAGGTCATTGATGGTGAGGACCCGGGCGGTGTGACCGAGGCAGTCGGTTGGAAGGGGGGCGGCGGGTTCCGGTATTACCGGTTGGCGCCGTCCCTCCTCGAAAAGGACAAGTGGGGTAACTGGGTCATCAACAAGGAATACAACGCCACCATGCTGGCCGAGGCGGTGTGCAAGTTGGAGGGGTTCCAGTACGCGCCGAGCGAGACGGTGTACTGGCAGCACGGGCATTCGACCGAGCGGGACTTCATTTACGTCACCACGGCCCATCTGGGGCACGATCAGCTTCAGGAGCTTTCCGACGAGGTAGGGCCGGATCGGACACTGCTGGTGCTCTGCACCGCCTTCCGCAGCAAGCCGGACCGGTATCCGAACCTGACGGTGAAGAAGATCCCCAAGGCTGTCCTGTCGCGTTGTGAGTGGGGCAAGGACGACTATAGCCTGCGCGTGGAGAACCTGCCGAAGGCCCCACCCAAGAAGGGGCAGATGGATCTCGGCTTCGACGGCGGGAAGACAGGCACTACGGAGGGCGGGACCAGCCATGGCCGATAGGGCTTCCTCGTCGCAGATCCTTCTCTACCAGACCGAGGACCGCCGGACGCGGATTGAAGTGCGCTTGGAAGGCGAAACGGTGTGGCTCTCCCTGAACCAGATAGCGGAGCTGTTCCAGCGCGACAAGTCAGTGATTTCAAAGCATGTACGCAACATCTTCGAGGAGGGCGAGCTGGTGCGCGATTCAGTTGTTGCAAAATATGCAACAACTGCCGCGGACCGAAAAACGTACCAGGTCGAGCACTTCAATCTCGACGTCGTCATCTCCGTCGGCTATCGGGTCAAGTCCCATCGGGGCACGCAGTTCCGCATCTGGGCCACCCAGCGGCTACGCGAGTACCTCATCAAAGGCTTCACGCTGGACGACGAGCGGCTCAAGCAGGCGGGAGGCGGCAACTATTTCGACGAGCTGCTTGAGCGCATCCGCGACATCCGATCGTCGGAGAAGGTGTTCTGGCGCAAGGTGCTCGACATCTACGCCACCAGCATCGACCACGATGCGCGGACCGAGGCGTCGGAGCGGTTCTTTGCCACCGTGCAGAACAAGATGCACTGGGCGGCCCACGGCCACACGGCCGCCGAGATCATCGCCGAGCGCGCCGATGCGACGCGCCCGACCATGGGGTTGACGAGCTGGAGTGGCGGCCGGGTGCGCAAGACCGACGTGGTCGTCGCCAAGAACTACCTCGGTGCCGAGGAGCTGGACGCGCTCAACCGGATCGTTAATGCCTACCTGGAATTCGCGGAGCTGCAGGCCACGCACCAGCGGCCGATGTACATGCGGGATTGGATTGCCAAGCTGGACGATTTCTTGACGCTGAGCGAGCGCGAAATCCTGACGCACGCCGGACGGGTCAGCCACGAGGTAGCCGTGGCCAAGGCCGAAGCAGAGTACAAGAAGTTCCAGGCCACACAACTGGCCCAGCCGAGCGAGGTGGAGAAACAGTTCGAGGCCATGGTCAACAAGGTTCGACAGTTGCCGCCCAAGAAGCCCACCGGAAGGAAACGGGGGAAGACCTCATGAACCGGCACGTCAACGCCATCGCCGGCCGGCTGAGCCTGCGACCGCCGCAGCGCCGTTCGCTGGAGATCCTGGACCGGATCACGGAGATCGCCCCGCCCAGGAAGGGAGCGGAGGCGCAGGCGGCACTCGACGCCATCCGCAGCGAATTCCCCTCGGTGGCGGACTTCGAGCGCGAGTTTCCTTCGCTCTGTTTCGCGCTGGCCACGGGCGTGGGCAAGACCCGGCTCATGGGCGCGTTCATCAGCTATTTGCATCTCGCGCACGGTTTCAGCAACTTCTTCGTCCTCGCCCCGAACCTGACCATCTACAACAAGCTGACCACGGATTTCACGCCGAACACGCCGAAGTACGTGTTCAAAGGCATTGCAGAGTTTTCCACGGAACCTCCGGTGATCATCACGGGGGACACCTACGAGCAGGGGGCGGGCGTGCGCACCGGCATGCTTCCCGGCTATGAGCACGAGGTGCATGTCAACATCTTCAACATCTCGAAGATCAACTCCGAGGTGCGCGGCGGGAAGTCGCCGCGGATCAAACGCCTGTCGGAGTACATCGGTCAGAGCTACTTCGACTACCTTGCGGGGCTGGAAGACCTCGTGCTCATCATGGACGAGTCACACCGATACCGGGCGTCGGCGGGCATCCGCGCGATCAATGAACTGAAGCCGGTGCTGGGGCTGGAGCTGACGGCCAGGCCATTCGTGGAAACGAGCAAGGGGGCGGTGCCGTTCAAGAACGTCATCTATGAGTACCCGCTCGGCAGGGCGATGGCCGATGGCTTTGTGAAGGAGCCGGCCGTGGTCACTCGGAAGAACTTCAACCCTGCCGGCATGTCGCCGGAGAAAATCGAGCGGTTGAAGCTGGAGGACGGCGGCCGCCTGCACGAGAGCGTGCGTGTGGACCTGGAGACCTACGCGCGGGAAAGCGGCAACGCGATCGTGAAGCCGTTCCTGCTGGCCATTGCCCGCGACACGACCCACGCCGGGCAGTTGCTCCAACTGATCCAGTCGGACGGATTCTTCGAGGGCCGCTACAAAGACAAGGTCATCCAGGTGGACTCCAGCAAGACCGGTGCGGAAGAAGACGAGATGATCGCCCGCCTGCTCAAGGTCGAGCGCACCGACGAGCCGACGGAGATCGTCATCCACGTCAACATGCTCAAGGAAGGCTGGGACGTCACGAACCTCTACACCATCGTCCCGCTCCGTGCGGCCAACGCGCGGATCCTGATCGAGCAGTCCATCGGGCGTGGGTTGCGACTGCCCTACGGTCGCCGGGCAGGCGTCACCGCCGTGGACCGACTGAACATCGTCGCGCACGACAAGTTTCAGGAAATCATCGACGAAGCAAACAAGCCGGATTCCGCCATCCGCCTGCAGGCCGTGGTGCTGAATCCTGACGAATTAGGGCAGAGGACGGTCACCGTGGTATCGCAATCCCAACTGGCGTCGAAGCTTGGGTTGCAGCCGGAGCAGGTTACGAGCAGCACAGCCGTCGCGGGAAAGGGCGAAGCCCCTCTGTTTGCGAAGCCGGAAGAGCAGAGGGTTGCGCAGATCGCGTACGAAGTGATTCGGAAGCTCGAGAACCAGCCGGAGAAACTGCCGACGGTGGGCTACCTCCAGCGACCCGAGGTCCGGGAGGCCATCGCTCAGGAGGTTGCCGTCCAGTACCGGCCGGCGCAGCTCGCGATGGATGCCGTTGTGGAGCCACCGGACATTGCTGAAGTGGTTGCGAAGACGACCGAGTTCGTGGCGCAGCAGACGATCGGCATCCCTCGCATATTGGTGGTCCCCACGGGTGCGGTGAAGTCGGGCTTCAAGCCATTCCAACTGAGAGTCGAGACGCTTCGCTATCCGGCCGTCTCGGAGGAACTCTGGGTCCAGTACCTGCGCACAGGCGGGACGGAGACGGTGGCGCTGGGGCGAGGCGGGATTGAGGAGGAGAGGTTGGAAGATTACATCGTGAGCGGCCTCGTGGACTTCGACGACATCTCCTACGACGACCACGCCGACCTGCTATACGACCTCGCCTCGCAGACAGTGCGGCACTTCAAGAGTTACCTCTCTGAGGATGAGGTCCGCAAGGTGCTCCGCTGTTACCAACGAGACATTGCCCGGTTCATCCACGCCCAAATGCAGGAGCACTACTGGGAGGAGGCGGTCGGCCACGAGGTGAAGATCAGCAAGGGCTTTACGGAACTCAAGCCGAGCGCGTACAGCGCCGGCGCGGGCGAGGCGCCCCTGGATTTCCGCCTTTCGCCGGACGAGAAGAGCAACATGGCGAAGTACCTGTTCGGCGGCCTCCGGCGATGCCTGTACCCGGTGCAGAAGTTCCAATCCGACCCTGAGCGCAAGCTGGCGGTCATATTAGATCGGGAGACGCTCAAGTGGTTCAGACCCGCCAAGGGCCAGTTCCAGATCTACTACCGGAATGGGGCGGACCACCTGGAGTACCAGCCCGACTTCGTCGCCGAAACCGCCGATGCCATTTACATGCTTGAGTCCAAGAGACGCACCGACCTGGGCACCGAGGAGGTGGAGGCCAAGAAGGCCGCCGCCGTGCAGTGGTGTCAGCATGCCTCGGCCCATGCCGCGAGCTACGATGGCAAGCCGTGGCGCTACGTTCTCGTCCCCCACGACGTTATCGCCGAGAACATGACGCTGGAGGTACTGGCGGGGCAGTTCGGTGTGGTGTAGGCGATCGCGTGCCGTGAAAAGGGGTGGCAATAATGGGTGTTGCCTATAATAGACGATAATATCGGGGACGGCGTCGCCTGCGTCAAGTTGCGATTCCCGGTCGCGAAGTAATCCGTTGTTGACGGGGTGGAATAACTCAGATCACCTTCCGCGTGGCTCCGGAGGGAGGGCCCCCGCGAACACGGCGCGACAGGCACGGATGGATGCCCTTCCGCCCTCCATCCGTAACCTTCGGCCGGCATCTTCCATGGACCAAAATGCGCGGGGGGGGTTATTCGGAACGGAACGGAGTTGACAGAGGTCGGTCAATCTGGTAGAAAGAGCAGCACGCGGGTATCGTCCAATGGTAGGGCACAGGCTTCCCAAGCCTGGGATGCGGGTTCGATCCCCGCTACCCGCTCCACCGATTCGGATGGAGGGGCTTCGGGGCACACCGGAGCCCCTCTTGCTGTCTCTGGGGAGGGCTCGGGGATGATGTCGATAGTTTGGGGCCGGGTCCCGTGGCTCTGGGGGATGAGGACTTCGAGCGTATCCGGCGCGGCCTGTCGGCCTGGGGATGCATGTGATAGCGAGATCCTCCCCGCGCGTCCGGATTGCCGCGACGGGGAGGCAATGAGGAGCCTGTGAGGCTGCCACCTGGGAAAGTGAAGGAGGCCATTGCCGACATCCTCCGCCAACGGATCGCGCAGAAGGCGGACCGTCCGGACTTCCGGCAAGCGGCGGTTCTCCTCCCCCTGTACCTGAACGAGGCGGGGCCGCATCTCGTCCTCACCAAGCGGACGGAGCTGGTCCCGACGCACAAGGGTCAGATCAGCTTTCCGGGCGGCGGGTTCGAGGAGGCGGATGGAGACCTGCTGACCACTGCGCTGCGAGAGACCCAGGAGGAGATCGGGCTTCGACCGGAGGATGTGGAGATCGTCGGCAGACTCGACGACACGGTGACGGTGACCTCGCGGCACGTGGTCCGACCCTTCGTGGGCTTTATTCCCCATCCATACCCCTTCCGCCTGGACCCCTTCGAGATCGAACGGCTGATCCATCTCCCGATGTCCGCCTTGCTGTGTGGCGCGCCATTTCGGGAGGAGATGTGGGAGCGAGAGGGCCGTCCTGTCACCGTCTTCTTCTATGATCACGATGGTGACACGGTCTGGGGGCTGACCGCCAGGATCTTGAAGCAGTTCATCGAGACGGTGGGCAGGCCGCTCCGGGAGCGGGGTCTTCTGAATTGCGAGGCGTCATCCATGGGGAGTGGGGTGTGATGCCGGGCAACCGGGTCGAGAATCAGACGCGAAGAACAGAGAGCGCAGGAATCACCGCTTGGGTCGAGTCCGGGGCATGAGACCGGGAAGCAGGCTGTGACTGCGAATCAGGCACGCGCCTGCCGCCTGACCCCTTCCCGCAAGAGCGTCCCGAGGGGGCGCCGTTCGACCAGGACGAAGCCTTTGGCCTCGCTCCGATACTCCCACCGCTCAAGAACTAAGGGGTGCAGGTCCAGGTAGAACTTGCTCCCGAACTCCGAAACAACCTGATTGATGATGGCCGCCGCCTCGCGCTCCTGGTACTGCCCAAAGAGGCCGAACCGGATCGTCCGGGCACCTTGGTTCACCGTGATGGAGGGAAAGTCCGCGTGGTACTCGTCCGGCTGACAGACAAATCCGCCCGCTACCGCGTTGACGGGTCCCACATTGTCAAACAGGTGCTCCATGATCGAAGGGACATTCCACTGTCCCACGACCGCATAAGAGACGCCGAAGCCGCAGGGATTCAGTCCCGGCGAGGTGGAGGCCCCTTGCGGCTCGACCCGGTAAATCTGCTTGCAGCGCATGCAGGCGACCAGGCTGCCGAAGGTGCCGTCACACCGAATCTCGACGCTGAGGCGCGAGCTACACGTCGGGCAATTTCCGACCAACTGGGAACGGTCCGAACTCAGCGTGACCTGGACCGTGCCCGCAATGATCTGTCTTGAGCCCACTGGTTTCATGGTTGCTTCCAGGAAACGTGATCGTCGAGCAAAGCCCGCCTCTGCTTAGTTAGACGGCTTAGAGCGCATAGTACTTTAGACCGGATAGTACTTCCGTTGCAGAACGCGTGCCAAGACTCCCTCGCGAAGTCTGACCGCAGGACGTTCGGCTGGTCTGCTTCTCCCCACTGAGAAAATCAATAGATGGCCAGTCCGGCGAAGGGAGACAGGCTGGAAGCATGTGTCGGACCGCTTTCCTCTGCCGACTAAAAAAGTCGCATTGCGCCAATGGTGCCGTAAATAGGGCACTGCGCTTCGACTTCCATCGGACCAGCCGGGAAGGCGACCCCTCTTCGCATGCGATTCACTCTCCCGTTCAAGGCCCTTGAGGCCGGGGAATTTGGATCCTTCGTGGGAAGGCAGGCCACGATGCTTCCCCTGGCTTTTCGCTTGACACACTCAGCATTAGCATATTAGCGTCGCAACGTTCATTCGAGCGTTGGGCTGCAAGTCCCTTGACCGCGTGGGCAATACTCGTCCATTCCACGGGACGTCCCCGCAAGGGCTGATTCCCAGGAAAAAATGGCGGGCCTTGCGTCGTTTCCAGACAGCCGGCATCCGGACGGGCGCCAAAGCATGCCGTCACGGATCGCGTTCGTGACCTCCACACCGCTCTCCGTCGCGGGGGGAAGCGGCACCTACGTTGGGATCAATCAACTCGCCCGGGCCCTTGACGACCGGAACATCCGGGTCGAGATGCAGTTCCCAGTCTGGTGGTCACCCAGTTTCACGCTCAAGCGTATCCTCTTCAATCTGGTGGTGGCCCCCCGCCTTCGGCGGGGCCGATATGACTGGGTCGTCGGCTTCGACCTCGACGGCTTTCACTACGGACGGGCAAAGACCGCCCCCTACGTTGCCAACATCAAGGGGGTGATTGCCGACGAACTCACGAACGAGCGCGGGATCGTCCGCGGGCTCCTGCGCGTTCAGGCGGCCTTCGAGCGATTGGCAGTCCACCGGGCCGACGTCGTGGTGGCAACCAGCCAGTATTCCCGCAATCGGATCGGTGAGACCTACGCCATCCCGGCGGACAAGATCGTGATCGTTCCTGAACTCATCGACCTCAAGGCCTGGGCGGAGGCACTCGGGGGGCCTGCCGCGGACCAGGCGGAGCCGCCTGCGATCCTGACCGTGGCCCACATGTACCCGCGCAAGAATCTCGGTGCCCTCATGAAGGCCTATGCGCATCTGCGGGATGCCCGCGTTCCCTTCCAGGGCTGGGTGGTGGGAGAGGGCCCCTGTCGGAACGCGTGGGAGCGCCTCCGGGATTCCCTCGATCTCAAGGACCGGGTGACGTTGCTGGGGACGATCCCCCGTCGGGACCTGGTGGATCGCTACCGGCGCGCGGCCATCTTTTGTCTCCCCAGCCGGCAAGAGGGCTTCGGCATCGTCTTCCTCGAGGCCATGGCGTGCGGCAAGCCCATCATCGCGGCCCGGGCGGCTGCCGTACCTGAGACGGTGGCGGATGGCGAAACTGGGCTCTTGGTGGATCCGGACGATTCACAGGCGCTCGCGCGTGCGATGGCCCGTCTCCTCGCGGACGCCGATCTCCGTCGCGCGATGGGCGAGGCGGGTCGGCGCAGGGTCGAACAGTACCGCGCCGACCAGGTCGCGGAGTCCTTCCTGGCAAGGGTGCACGCTGTCCTGGATGGTCTCCTGGAACCCCACCGTCTCACGGCGAGGGCTCTGGATGCCTCCCTGGCGCCCAGCGAGCATCACGTGAGCAAGGCCGGCGTGGGAGGGGTACGATGATTCGGCTCACGAAACGGGTGGAGTTCTGCGCCGCGCACTTCTATGCGAACGCCACATGGAGCTCGGAAGAGAACCAGCGGGTCTTCGGAAAGGACAGCAACCTCCACGGCCACAACTACGTTCTCGAGATCACCATCCAAGGGGAGCCGTCACCGGAGACCGGGATGGTGATGGACCTGAAGGCCCTCAAGGATCTCATCGTCGAGACGGTCGTGGAGCGTTTCGATCACAAGCATCTGAACCAGGACGTCCCGTACTTCAAGGAGAAGGTGCCGACGCCCGAAAACCTCGCCGTGGTGATCTGGGAGCTGTTGGAGCCGCAGCTGGAAGGATGCCGCCTGCACCGAATCCGCCTGCACGAGGATGTATCCCTCTTCGTGGACTACTATGGAGAGCGCAGCAGCAATGTCGAGTGAGCCGCGACAGCATGGGGTTCCAGGCACGCCGCTGGTCGAGGTCACGCACGCCTATCGATTCTCCGCGGCTCACCGGCTGCACAGTCCGCGGTTCAGCGCGGCCGAGAACGCCCGCATCTACGGCCGGTGCAATTACCCCAGCGGCCACGGGCACACCTATCGGCTAGAGGTGACGATCCGGGGCCCGGTGTCCCCTGGGACCGGCTGGATCGCGGACGGGCAGCGCCTGGACGAGGTGGTGCGGAGCGAGGTCATCCAGCGCTTCGACCGGATGAACCTGGACGTCCTGATCACCCCGGCGGACGGGCCGACCAGCACGACCGAGGTCCTGGCGATGTTGCTCTGGCGGATCCTGGATGGCGCCCTGCCGCCCGGTCGCCTGTGGCGCCTGCGAGTGGAGGAAACCCCCAACAACTTTTTCGAGCTGGATCGCGAGGGTGTGAACCGGTCGGCCCGAATGATCTTCCCGACTCCGGTGGATCGGGGCCAGAAAGTGAGCCCGGCATGATCGAACCGCTGATCAAGGACCTGCTGAAGGAACTGGGCGAAGATCCCTACCGCGAGGGCCTGGACAAGACCCCGGAACGGGTGGCGAAGTCCCTCGGCTATCTCACCTCGGGATATGGCAAGACGGTCGCCGAGGTTCTGAACGGAGCGATCTTCACCGAGCCCTACGACGAGATGGTGGTGGTCAAGGATATCGAGGTGTACTCGCTCTGCGAGCACCATCTGCTGCCGTTCTTCGGCAAGGCGCATATCGCCTACCTGCCTGCGGGAAGGATCGTCGGCCTCAGCAAGCTGGCTCGCCTGGTCGACATGTTCGCGCGGCGTCTCCAGGTCCAGGAGCGGCTCACCACCCAGATCGCCGAGGCGCTGCAAGAGACATTACAGCCGGCGGGGGTTGGGGTCATCATCGAGGCTTTCCACTTCTGCATGATGATGCGGGGTGTGGAGAAGCAGAACAGTCAGGCCATCACCTCGTGCATGCTGGGGGCGTTTCGCGATTGCCGGGAGACCCGCGAGGAATTCCTGCATCTGATCAGGCCTCATCAGGGATGACCTGGTGTCCCCGCGCGCCGATGGGCCCTGCGGTCGATCGGCGGGCCCGCGCCAGCCGGACAGGTCACTTGTTCCTTTCGACTTCGATCCCGCGAAGAGAAGCGTCTAGGCTCGTTGTCGGGGTTCCCCTCGATCCTACGGTGAATTGGTCGCCGGGCCGGTTGGAATGCATTCATTCCCCCGGGATCGGGCCTTGACAGTGCAGCATTGCTCTGCTATCTAAAGCCACGGTTAGCAAGGGAGGTAAAGCGTCGGCTTGAGATGAAGAAACCCGCCGAAGTGCGCCGCGTGGCATCGGTTCTGATGGACGCGCAGGGGGACCACGGGGCCTGCTATCCCATCGGTGTTGTCGCCGATCTCCTCGGTGTCACCGAACAAACCCTTCGCCTGTACGAATCACAAGGCCTGGTGAAGCCTGCCCGACGGAACCGGGAGCGGTACTATTGCGCCGGCGACGTCCAGTGGCTGGAGTGTCTGCGGCGCCTGATTCACACGGAGAAGGTGAGCATCGAGGGCGTCAAGCGCCTGCTCCATTTCGCACCCTGCTGGCAGATCGTCGGTGTCCCGCAGGAGCTGCAGTGTGAGGCGTGTCCGGTGTTCCGGGAGCGCGCTGGAGGCCCGGTGGTGAACGGGGATTCACGGCGGGCCGTACCCGCTGAAGAACCAGACAGGTGCGGCTTGCGCCACGGTTGTGCATGAATCATGAATGGAGATGACATGGGGGCACATCCTGCCGGTTCCGGCCTATCGGGCGGATCGGCGCCGCTGAACGGCATCAAGTACAGCATCGCCGTCGCGTCGGGGAAGGGGGGCGTGGGCAAGTCCACGGTGAGCGTGAACCTCGCGGTAGCGTTGGCGCAGGCCGGGGCAACCACCGGTCTGCTGGACGCCGACCTGTACGGGCCGAGCATCCCTCTCATGACAGGGATCAACCGGATGCCGCAAAGCAATGGGCAGAAGATCCTGCCGCTGACGGCGCACGGGATCCGGCTGATGTCCCTGGGTTTCCTGATGCCGGACGGTGCACCCGTGATCTGGCGCGGTCCCATGGTGTCGGGGGCGATCCGGCAGTTCTTGCAGGACGTGGAGTGGGGGGCCCTGGACTATCTGCTCATCGACCTCCCCCCGGGCACGGGCGACGCCCAGCTCACGCTGGCGCAGTCGCTCCCCCTCGCCGGGGCGGTGATTGTGATGACGCCGCAGGATCTGGCCATGCACATCGCCAGCAAGGCGCTGGCGATGTTCCAGCAGCTTAAGGTGCCGATCCTGGGGATCATCGAGAACATGAGCAGCTTCCTCTGCCCCCATTGCGGGACGCCCTCTGCCATCTTCAAGCAGGGAGGCGCCCGCAAGGCCAGCGAACGTCTGGGGGTTCCATTCCTGGGCGAGATCCCGCTGGATCCCAGCGTGTGCCAGACTAGCGATCGGGGTGAGCCGATCGTGACCAGCCACCCGGATTCTGCGGTGGCGGACGCGTTCCGACGGGTCTCGGGAGCCCTGGCGGGACGCCTCCAGGAAGAAGCGCTGTCCGCCCCCGTGATCCGAATCGGCGAGTGAACCTGCGGCAAGGAGCCGTGCATGCGTGTGAAGGGTGAGGAGGCGTTGGAAGTCATCCGCCGGGAACTTCAAGCCATCATGAAGCGGGGGAGCAAGATCACGGAGCGGGATCTCCTCCGTCTGTCGGCCCAGACCGGGATCGACTATTCGACGGTCCTCCGGATCCAGCAAGACCTCTCGTAACGGCCGCTGGCGGCTGCGGAATCGACAGGAAACCGCGCCGCAGGAGGCGCGGGCGCGGGCGAGTTCTCTGTGCGTTCGAGGTGGCGTGATGGGTGCCCCAGAACACCGGGCCAGTGCTCAGACGGTGGGGTCCGTGGCATACGCGGTCCTCACGGTCAGCGATAGTCGAACCGAGGCGACGGATGATTCGGGGCGACTCGTCCAGCAGCTCTTCAATGAGGCCGGTCACCGCCTGGTGGATTACGAGGTGGTGAAGAACGAGCCCTGGTGCATCCAGGCTGTGGTGCGCCGGTTTCTCCAGGGCCCCGGCCAGTGTTTGATTGTGACGGGCGGCACCGGGGTGGGCCGACGCGACCTCACCGTCGAGACGGTGATGCCCCTCCTGGAGAAGGTCCTGCCGGGCTTCGGCGAGCTGTTTCGCTGGCTCAGCTACGCAGAGATCGGCACGGCGGCTGCGCTCAGCCGGGCCCTCTGCGGCGTGAGCAGGGGACGGGTGATCTGCTGCCTGCCGGGATCGGCGGCGGCGGTGTGCCTGGGCCTCGGCAAGGTGCTGCTCCCGGAATTGCCGCATCTCATCTGGGTGGCGAGCCGGTGAGAGGAAAGCTCCCCGCCCTGGCGGGGAAGGAGGAAGACGGTGGCGGAGCAAGAGCAGAAACAGAAACGGACGGAGGGGCCGCCGTCGCGCGAAGGCGGGCAGCCGAGCGCCAAGATCGCGGAGAAGGGAAAGAAACTGAAGGAGGACATGGACCGGCTGGTGGACGAGATTGACGACGTGCTGGAGGAGAACGCCGAGGAGTTCGTGAAGAGCTACGTCCAGCGCGGCGGCGAGTAATCCCCTGCCCGGTGCGGGCCCAGACCCGCGGAGAGACCAGATGCCGATCTACGAATTCATCTGTGACGAGTGCGCGCACGCGTTCGAGAAGCGGGTCGCCTCCAGCCGGAGCCGCGTCGCCTGCCCGAGGTGCGAGAGCGTGAAGGTGACCAAGCAGTTCTCCACCTTTGCCTTCAAGGGCGAAGGCAAGTTCGTGGGGTCACGGGGCAGCAGTTGCGGCGGCTGCACCAGCAGCGGGTGAGGGACGTGCAGCCACTGACCCCCGCGTGTCGGGGGAACGGCAGCGGTGACCCGCGCGTTCGCATGGCTGGGAAGATCCCCAGCCATTCTTGTTTTCGGGAGGCCGTGGCCCGCGTGATTCCCGCGGGAAGCGATGGTGCCGGATTCGCAGGCACGGCGTCGCTCCGAGGGCGATACGAGGGTCTCGCGCCATGATTTCGGGGGAGAAAAAGCTTGACACCCCCGTTTGTGTTTTCGAGGGGTTACGCGGACTCAGGAGCGCAACTTGCGCGGGGGTTGCGGGAAGGCGCGGTCAGAATGGCCTCCCATGCCGTCGCCGCCTCCCGGGTGGCATTGGGAACCAGGTGCCCGTAGATGTCGGCAGTGATGGCAATGCTCGCGTGCCCGAGCTGCCGGCTTACCACCAGGAGGGGCACCCCGCGTTGGAGGGCCAGGCTGGCATAAGTGTGCCGGAGATCGTGAATCCTCAGCTGGCGCGGGATGCCTGCCGCCTTGAGGATTCGCCGGAGTGCTTCCCTGGGGCACTTGTCCTCGATGGGCTTCCCGGTGTTCCCAGGAAACAGCCAGGTCGCCTCTTGCCCCCGCACAGCGGCTTCGGCCCGGACGGTATCAATCCAACCGCGCAGGACAGCCATGGTGAAGGGGGGCACGTCCACGGTTCTCGGTTTGCCAGACTTCGGGCTCCCGATCCGGTGCTTACGGATGTTCCGGCGAATGGCCAAGGTGCATCGCTCGAAGTCCAAATCGCCCACCTGGAGGCCCAGGGCTTCACCCTGACGCAACCCACTACTGGCGATGGTCAGCAGCAGGGGATGATACCGGGGTTCCCGCTGTCCGGCCACGGCCAGGGCCTTGGAAAGTTCCGCCTCGGTCAACCACTCTGCCTGTCGTACTTCCCGATCCTCCCGACCCATCCGACCGGCAATCGCGTCAGCCGGGTTCCGGGTGAGCATGCCGGCGGTCACGGCACGCCGGAAGATGGCCGCCAGAATGCCTCGGATCGTCCGCAGCCGCTTGTACGAGTAGCCCTTCGCCCGCAGCCCCGCCCACCATGCCTCCACGTCCGCGATGGTGATGTCGGAGATCGGGCGCTCACCAAAGGCGGGATTCAGGTGCTTGTGCAGGATGTTCTGGTAGGTATCCTGGGTGCCACCCTTCATCGTGGCCCCCTCCACAGCCCACCACCGCTCAACAGCCTCCGTGAAGGTCGGGGCAGGGGTGAGGGGGGCCGGCTCGGTGAACACGTCCTCCACCTTCCCATGCTTCAGGAGGTACTCAACCTCGTCACTGTACCGCTCAGCCGCCTTGGTGCTGTTAAAGACGCGCGTCTTGCGCTGATTCTGGTGGTTCACCCTGACGTAAATCCGCCGGTTGCCTCCCGGGTGGCCAGGAGCCCCGGGCTTCTGGATCCTGACGCCCATCTACTTCACCCCCCTCCGCTGCCGCTTCTCCAGGTACTCCCGGATCAGCCGCTCGGCCAGCTTCGTGGCCGAAACTTCCTCGTCAATGCACCGATGCATGAGGGCCTTGTGCACGTCCTCGGGCAGGTACACAGCCAGTCGCATGACTCTTGCCCCCTTTCCTGGCCCAGGTTCTTTCGGCTTCACGGCCATCACAGACCCCCTTCTTGTGCTGAGTGGATGCACTAAGTAATTTAGTTCTTAATTCCTATATTGTCAATAGGCTATTTTCGCGGGCGGGCACTCAGGAGGGCCTGGGCATCAGCGGCGGCGAGACGGGCCACGGCCTCGGCCCGAGTGTTCCGCCGGCGCGCCATCCAGCGGTCGAAATCGGAGCGGCGGACCAGGATCTTCCCGCCGATCCGGTACGAGGGCAGCGGATCGGACGTGTCGTTCACCAGGTCCTGGAGCGTCCGCCGGCTGAGGGACGAGTACCCGGCCAGTCCCTTCAAGGACAGGTACGGGTCCAGGTCCTGCTGAATTGTCAAGGCCTCAACGATGTGCATCGGTCTGCCGCGCTACTCGCTCGCTCACTGGCCACCCAGCAGGCCCAGGAGATGGCCCACCTGCAAGCCGGCAGTGGCCGGGATTCCAACGTCAGCCGTGTACACAACCGCTCCCTTGTCACGCGCTAAACTAGGATGGTTGTTCATCCTGTCCGCCCTGGAGTGCTGCTGCCTGTCCGCCGCTTGCCAGGCGCTCCAACTCCTCAGCGGATAGGTGCGAGAGGTCGGGGAGCATACCTTCCCACGGGGCGCTCCTGAGATCCAGCCGAGTTCGACCCATCGAAGAGAGCTTCAGCAGTTCGAGGCAGACCCGGGCCTTGAGGACCGGATCGTCCGTTTCGTCCGCGATCCCTTCCAGCATCTTCACCAGCCTCCCCCGCTTCTCTTCCAGGTAGCTGGGTGGGTCCAAGATGTCCGGCAGGTCATCAAACCGAAGTCTGGAGCGAAGCCGCCGCCGGTCCTCTTCCCGCCGCCGCAGACGCGCCTTGCGCTTCTCTGCTTCCGTCATGGTTGCCTCCATCGGGTCGCCATCATTGGCGGGCTCTCCGCACCGTCCATCGCCTGGCGATGAACGAGATAAGCTCCGCGTGGGGGATGAACCGAACGCGGCGCTTGAAAGAGCCATGTCGGTACGTCTTCACGAAGTACCCGACCCGCCCGGTGTCGCAGAGCTTCTTGACATACCCAGGTGAATACCCCAGCAGGACCGCCGCGCTGTCGTAGTCGTACAGCCAGCGGTGCGGCGTTCGCTCGATCCTTGGTCTCACGGTGTCCCCTCCAGCACCAGCGTCAGGGCGCAAGCACATAGCTCACACCGTAGATCATACTCACGAACCGGGCCACCGCAGGACGGGCAGCCTTCGGCGGTCCACTTTGGGTCCCGGAAGCGCACGAAGGGATCCGGGCTGGGGGTAGAGAGCTGCTGTGGGAAGAGGGCGGCTTGCCGGAGAACCGCCTGGATCGTGTTCCGATCGTACTTCCAGGACTCCGACAACTCGGGCGGGAACTCTCGGAACCCGAGCGCTCCCCCTTCCCAGATCAGCAGGCCACGGGCGGCCAGGGTTCGCACGGTCGCTAGCCCACGAGCGCGCATGCTGCCTCCCGCCGATTCTGGTGCCGCTTGCAGAATAGTGAGCCCACCACAGGCCGTCCAACGCAGGCTAGGCCGGCCCGGGTCGTCGCCTCGCATCGCCGGTCAGGATCGGTCGGGGCATCGCCCAGAGTAGCCTGCCGTGCCTCAGATGGTGGCCCGCCAGCGGGGCTCCCGGCCACGATCTCCCGGGGGTGGCTACAAAGGCAGCCGTCCACCGACTCTCTTGCGTCCGCAGCTACAGGCGAGCTTGCCCCCGCAGACACCTCAGCCAGAGCTGCCTCGATCTCGGGGTCAGAGTGGCCCGCCTTCTTGGCGTAGCGGATCCGATAAGCCATGTCGCCTGTCCCCGTCCTGAGCCACGTCAGGAGATTCGAGTACCTGGCGTTCTTTGGGGTCGGGTCCTTCATGGCCGTCTCCGGTTGCTCCCTGTTCTTCCCTTCCCAAGCTGCTTTTGGTTCTCCAGCCGGGTCGGCCTCCAGGGAAGGCGCGCGGAGCGAAGCCGCTTCCCGCGGCGAAGCGGAGCGGAGCGCGCCGCCTGAGTCCCCTAGTCCCTCTGGACTGCCTGAGCCCTGCACCCTGCTCTCTGAGTACTGTTCCCTGCTCTCTGAGCCCTGCACCCTGAGTTTCGAGACGGTTTCCGAACGATTATGCAACCGTTCTGAAACGGTTTCAGGTGAGGTCTTCGCCTTCGCCGACAGCCAGGCGAGCCCGTCCTCGCTGAGCCATGCAGACGCGCGCTCGTAGAGCTTCTTGAAGACGGATGAATCCGGGAGGGACGCGACGGCCTTGCGCCAGCTCTTGAGGACGTTCTCATTGGCCGGGGGGTTCGACATCAGGAACGGCACAATCACCACGACCTCATCATCTCGCCAGACCAACTCCCTGGACTCTAACTCACCCCAGGCCTGGGCCAAGCGGTCAGGTGTCCACCCAAGATCGGTCAGTGCGTACCCTTCGGGGAAACGCAGGATTCCGTATGGCGTAGATTGCGGCCCGATCCAGAGGTACAGGAATAACCGGGTCGGATCCGCGTCCACGCCCCGAAGCAGTTCCCACGTGCGGGTCTCGATTGCTCGGTGCCGGCCAGCCTCAGCGCGACGATAGCGATTCATCACCGGCCCCCCTGCGCAAGCAACCCTTTCAAGTCGCGCATGGCACCCAAGAGCTTGCGGGCGTCCACCTTCACCCCGGCATAGAACCCGGACACAGCCTCTTGGGTCACGTTGCCGAAGGTAAACGCACGTTGCCCGGGTCGGCCATTTAGACTGCGGAGAGGATGATCGGTGGCGAGGAGGTAGGCGGCCAGGTGAATGTCGGTGGTGGAGAAATCTGTGCCGTTCATCTGCATCCCAGCCCCCACGGCTATTACCGCATCATCCTCGGAGAGACGTCTGGACGTTTGGCCGCTTCGTCAGCAGCGGGAGGCCGACACGCTCAAGTGCTTCCACGGTTTCCGAAGCAACCCTCACCCCGCGGCCAAGGCGAACTGCTGGGATCGTCCCCATGCGGATTGCCGCCCGGACTGCACTCTCGGAAAGGTTCCACCTCTTCGCGACCTCGGGAACCGTGTGCAGTGCCATTCCAGGACCCTCCTTCAGCTAGAGCGGGTCGGCTCTCGTTGTACTTCGGAGTTAACACCTAAGCTCTCTCTGTGGCTCGTATTTTACGGGTCAGCGAAGCCCTTCCGCAATTGAATGACTGGATACTTAGCGAGTTGAGAAAAATCGCCTGAAGCAGTAATACGACGCGAGGTTAGTAGGGGATGGGACGCTCGCAAAAGGAAAAAAGTTAGCGGGAAGGCACCCAGGGAAGGGGAGGATGGCCGCTTCGGTAACGCCTCATATTTTGAAGGGCCAGCTTGAACCAGGTGAAGACCTCTTCCCAATTCTGACAGACCGGAGAGGAGGGCGTCGGTCTCGTCTTGCGGGCTTCCTCTTGGAGATAGCTCACGATGCGCTTCATTTGCGGGGAGGTCTTCTTGGTCAGTTGCTCAAGCGGGGTCTGTTTGCCCAAGAGGAGGGCCGCTTGCTTATGGTATTCCACGTAGATCCTACGTACCGAGCCTTCGGAGAGGCCGTCGAAGTCCTGGCCCACTACGTCAAGCCAGTCCGTTGCCTTACCCTCGATGATGTAGCGGAAGATGTTCTGGTCTTGCTCGATGATCTTCAGGACCGTTTCCCACCGCCGATGATTCGCTCGCCGCTGCTGTTGATCGAGCTGGCGGAGGGTGGCCTGCTCATCAGTCGGGAGGCCCCGAAAGACCTGCCACGCCAACCTGTCCGTTCGCCACTCCCGGTCCGTCTTGATGTAGCGTTGAAGCAGAAGAAAGGGGCGCTCGGAAGCAGCGCGATCTTTCAGCACACCATCCCAGGCACACCCTCGAGTTCCGCATGGTCCCCTTTGGAGATGGCCGGCAAACTGCTTCCGGGAAAAGTCACGGGCATAGGAGATGATTGCTGAGTTGAGTTCCTGATCTTCGGCTGGCGTCGGGTGAAACCGAACCTGCCGCCAATAGTTGAACCGCGTGAGACCTTTTGGGAGTAAGGGCTCACGTCGCATACGTTCCTCTTTTCGGGCTGCAGACCCTAGCCGTGGGATTCGACTATACTGCCACTAGATCTGCGACGCGCACGCCCAACGCATCCGCCACGCGCTCAAGTGTTTCCAGCGACGGCACGTGCTTGCCGCTCTCTAGGCGAGAGAGGTTGGGCACCTGCATGCCTGTCCGCCGGGCCAGCTCCCCAAGGCTCCAGTCGCGCGCTTCTCGTTTCTGGCGGATGCGCGATGCGATGCGTTCGGCTCTGGAGCCTTCCGCTTCTCGCTGGTCAGCCTTTCCCTTGTAGTACCGATAGCTCGGCTCCTGGTGGTACAGAACGAAGTCCCACGCCACCTCATAGACGTTGCCGGACTTCTGGTGGACCCTGAAGGCCTCGCCGTCATGGATGACCTCGGGATCTCCTACGATGGGGGTTTCATCGTCAGCCTCGATAAGGCGTCGTGAGAGCTCGTAGGTCTTTCCGTTTCGGAAGGCAACGAAAAAGGTTTCCTCCTGTTGCTGGTAGCGGGCCTCGCGGATGGTCCGTGAGCTCGCCGGATCAAAAAACGCTCGCAATGTCTCCCAGACGGTGCGGGGCGACTTAGGAACAGAAACCCACTGGACCATTTCTCGAGCACCCAGAATGGTTCGCGGGTTAAAGTAACCCACCGATAGGACAAGAAGGTCTGGATCCCCGTGGTGACGCAGGGCTTGCAGGACACTGAACTCGTCAAAGTCGGGCAGGCGCGTGTCCAGAACAAGGGCTCGGTAATCCTTTCTCCTAAGGGCGCTTGATAGAGCCACCGTCGCAACGGCACCACTCACAGCGAGGATATCCGCCACGTTCGCCCTGATTCCATCTCGGAGATCCCGATCCTGTGTTGCAACGAGAATGTTCGGCTTCATGGCTCCCCTCGCAAATACCCTGCCTCGTAGAGGGCTTTCCGTAGCTGTTTCGTCAGTGAAAATGGGTCCATCGGACATTGATGTTCGACGTCCCATCGCCCAACCGTCCTGTTCTTTCCATCGAAAATGTGCACGTGGAAAGGCGGATGGTCAGAGTAGGTGATGAAGATAAAGCCGCCGGCTTTCTTCTTACCCACGATGTTCTATTATCACGAGTGATAATGGGTGTCAAGAGGACATCGCTGCGACACTGCGAGGCGTTTCCCCTCTCGTAACTACCTCGCATTCCCCCCTATGTCACATCGCCGCTCCGGCATGGTCAGCAAGGCCTCGAAATCGAACGCATGGGCAGGCCGCCTTCCCTCAGGAGCACCATTCCGATACCGCCCTCCGTTCGGCTATCCTCAGTCTCCAGGTAGGCGCATCCGCTTCCCAAAGGCCGTCGGGCTTTCGTAGCTTGCCCCCTGCGCCCACAAACCTACCGGCCCCTAGTCGGGTCGTCCCGAAGCGACGAACGCCCCCCAGGCGTATGGGACAGAGTCCCCCTTGGCCCGGGCAGCCTTGAGCATTTCCAGTTGCGCGGTGCGGAGGGCGGCGGGCACTGAGAGCCCCTTTTCCCACAGGGCGCTATAGAAGTGGGTCATGAGGGTGGCGGTTCCCACATCGGGCACTGACCAGAGCGAGGTAACGAGGTGTCGGGCCCCCGCATAGGCAAAGGCCCAGCGGAGCCCGAGGAGCTCCTGCCCCCGAGCAACCGTCCCAAGCCCGGTGTCGCAGGCGGAAAGAACAACCAATGAAGTCCCTCTCAGATCCAGAGCAGTCACCTCAAGCGCAGTCAAGATGCCATCCGCTTTCTCCCGCTCGTTCGCCCCGGCGAGGGCGATCCCAGCCAGAACGAGCGGGTTGTAACCCAGGAAGGCGGGGGCCTCTCCCATGGTCCTCTGCGGCACCACAACCAATCCGGCCGGGGTGCACTCCTCTCCCGCGAAGTAGGCATGGGTTGCCAGATGAAGCACTTCGGCTGACGATGCACGCTCCAAGAGCGCCGCCTTGGTGGCCTGCGTACCCTGCAGGAGGATCAGGGGACGCGTGGCATGGGCCTTTTGATAGATGGCCGCAATCGCCCGAAGCTCCCTTGCTGTCCCGGGGAGAGGAACGAAAGGGTCCTCTGGCACGCCGCAGCCAGCGCGCAGGGTCGAGGGGTGGGCGGTTTGGATCGGGGCCTGCTCGAAGGCAGGAGCGCCGACGGCGAGCAGGCCGGTTGGGGCCGATGGGGCTACCCTTCTGCGCAGGAGGTCACGGCCGCTTGGAATGTAGCTCACCGTCCGCGTCTCCACGAGAAATTCATGCCCGTCTTCCCCGGGGAGGAGCGCGAATGGCAAAAGACTCAAAACGCCATCTGGGGCGATAAGGAGCCGGGGCTTCCCCACAATGGCCCGCTGGAGAGCGGGTGGGAAAAGCCTTGCGTGCAGGCGGGCCGCCAGAGACCTCCGATAGGTTGCGCGCAATTCCCGGGCGGCCGGATCGGGGGCTTCGCGGCTTAAGGCATCCCGGAACCGGCCGACCTCCTCGTCCAGGGGGGCGGCAGGGCCAAGATCCACCCTGATCGGCTTCTCGCATTCGCCTCCCCGCAGGACAAAAGCGACATAGTGGGGTGTCGCCGAGGAAATCGGCGGTACATTGCGACCGTACCAGAGGACATCCACGAGGGCGGCATCCAGTGGCACTGCTGCACACACGTCCGAGCCTCCGGCGGTCGCCTCTGCCTGTGCCTGGCGAAAGGCAGCGCTCGCCGTGCTAAGCTCCCCCTCCAGCAACTCGAGTCGCTTGGTCAGGCTGGCCAACTGACCATGATGCTGTCGGAGATCCGACGAAGAGGAAATGCTGGCAGCGGCGAGCTGCCGACGGATGGCCGTGTACTCCTGCGCCAGGGACCTGACGTGGGCGCTGGAGGATGCCTCGATCAGAGTACGTTCCTCGACAAGGGTCCGAAAGAGTAGGTTCTTCCAATCAAGGACAGCCTGATACGCGTCAGCCTCGGGCACCACCCCCGAGGGCAAGCTGAGCAGAATGCCCATCAACGGGGCGAGAGTTGCGAGGAAGTCCAGTTTCTGGCGGGAACTCAGTCCGACCAGTCCGTGGGTCATGTGTGTGCGCACAATCGCCACCGCTCGACTCAGTTTGGGGAGAGCCTCCTCGGAGCGTCCCCAGTACCACTCCACGACCGCGAGACTCCCAAGGGTCCAAGCCATGTCCGGGTGACCTGGCCCTGACGTTACTTCAAAGGTGGCGAGCGCCCGCTCGTAGAAGAACTTGGCCCCTGGCAAGTCCTCGGCCAGCCAGTGGAGGCTGCCGAGCTTATAGAGACTCGATGCCACAAGAGGATGATTCGGCCCGAGGCTACGCATTCGGATCCTCAGGGCTCGCTGGAAAAGCGGCTCGGCACCCGCGTAGTCGCCAGTGGCCGCTAGGACACTGCCAAGGCTGCTGAGGCTTGTGGCGACCTCGGGGTGCGTGGGGCCAAGGGCCTGCTCCCGGATCTGCAGGGCTCGTTCGAGGAGCGGCTCGGCACCCGCGTAGTCGCCAGTGGCCGCTAGGACACTGCCAAGGCTGCTGAGGCTTGTGGCGACCTCGGGGTGCGTAGGCCCGAGGGCCTGCTCGCGGATCTTGAGCGCCCGCTCGTGCATGGCTCGTGCTTCGGCATGCTCACCAGTGGCCCTGAGGAGCTCACCGAGGTCGTTGAGGCTCGTGGCTACCTTGGGGTGCATGGGCCCCAGGGCCTGCTCCCGGATTTTCAGGGACCGCTCGAAAAGGGCCTGTGCTGTAGCATAATCGCCGATGGTCTGAAGGAAGAGGGCGAGGCTGTCGAGGCTCATGGCCACAAGGGGATGATTCGGGCCGAGGGCCTCCTCATGTATCTTAAGCGCTCACTCGAGGAGCAGCTTGGCGGCGGCGTAGTCTCCTGTGGCGTGGAGGAGAACAGCAAGATTGTTTTGGCTCTGGGCTACCTCGGGGTGCGTAGGCCCGAGGGCTTGTTCCCGGATTCGGAGTGCTCGCTCGTGCAGGGGCCTAGCCCCGGCGTAGTCTCCGGTGTCCTGAAGGAGGAGGGCGAGGTTGTTGAGGCTCGCGGCCACATCGGGGTGGGAAGGCCCAAGTGCTTGCTCGCGAATCCTGAGAGCCCGCTCATAGAGCGGCCGAGCCGCCGCGTAGTCGCCGGTAAGGCGTAGGATTTCGGCGAGGTTGTTGAGGCTCGTGGCTACGTCGGGGTGGCTCGGACCGAGGGCCTGCTCGCGGATCTTGAGCGCCCGCTCGACAAGGGGCCTGGCTGCAGCGTAGTCGCCGGTGGCCCAGAGCACGGAGGCAAGATTATTGAGGCTCGTGGCTACATGCGGGTGGTTGGGGCCGAAAGCGTTCTCGAAGACCTTGAGCGCTTGCTCATAGAGCGGCCGAGCCGCCGCGTAGTCGCCGGTAAGGCGTAGGATTTCGGCGAGGTTGTTGAGGCTCCGGGCCACATCGGGGTGGCTCGGACCGAGGGCCTGCTCGGTGATGTGCAAGGCCCGCTCCAACAAGGGGCGGGCCGCCGCGTAGTCGCCGGTGGCCCGGAGCACGGAGGCAAGATTATTGAGGCTCGTGGCTACATGCGGGTGGTTGGGGCCGAAAGCGTTCTCGAAGACCTTGAGCGCTTGCTCATAGAGCGGTCTAGCCGCCGCGTAGTCGCCGGTGGCCTGAAGGAGGAGGGCGAGGTTGTTGAGGCTCGCGGCCACATCGGGGTGGGAAGGCCCAAGTGCTTGCTCGCGAATCCTGAGAGCCCGCTCATAGAGCGGCCGAGCCGCCGCGTAGTCGCCGGTAAG